>Ga0184632_10000133_pt1 | contig 24390 bp, 23 predicted proteins | sample PLM31_50_b1_FD_133153 | JGI IMG/M metagenome (GOLD analysis project Ga0184632, IMG submission 133153) | Groundwater sediment microbial communities from an aquifer in East River, Colorado, USA - PLM3-1_50_b1 | ecosystem: Environmental > Terrestrial > Soil > Riparian zone | place: USA: East... | reverse complement strand
GCCTCGATCAGCTCGTCGCGAGCGTCCTCGACGCCGGAGGAGAGCCTCGCGTACAGCTCGACGCGGTAGCACGTCTCGAGCGCGGCGTGCTCGACGACGCCGGGGCAGCGCTCGGCGCCCGGCCCGAGAGCGCCGATGCGCTCCCGGAGCTCGATCGGAGCGGTTCGATGGCTGAGCCCGAGGCAGACGAGACGATGCACGTCCAGGACACTCTACTCAGCGCGACTCTTGAGAATGACTCCATGCGCGCGCTGGGAGTCGACGTCGGCGGCACCTTCACGGACGCCGTCCTCGTCGCCGACGGTGAGGTGCGGACCGCGAAGATCCCCACCGCGGCTCGCCAGGAGGAGTCGGTCGTCGCAGCCGCCGCAGCTCTCGGAATCGACGGCGTCGACCGCTTCACGCACGGCACGACGATCGCGACGAACGCTCTTCTGCAACGGCGGGGAGCGCGGACGGCCTTCGTGACGACAGCCGGCTTCGAGCACCTCCTTCACCTCCGCCGGCAGACGCGGGCGCACCTGTACCGACCGTGCGCTCAGCACGCTCCGCCGCTCGTCCCGCTCGAGCGCTGCGTCGGCGTCCGCGGGCGCATGGGCCCGCGAGGCGAGCTCGAGGCACTCGACCTCGAGTCGATCCCCGAGCTCGACGCCGACGCCGTCGCAGTCTGCCTCCTCTTCTCGTTCCGTGACGCTTCGCACGAAGAAGCCGTCGCCGACGAGATACGACGGCGGGATCCGTCCGCCCACGTGGTCGCATCTCACGAGGTCGCGCCGGAGTTTCGGGAGTACGAGCGAGCCTCCACCACGGTCGTCGACGCCTACCTCGGCCCGGTGCTCTCCAGGTACCTCCGGGCGCTTTCCGAGAAGGGTCGCAGCGCAGGCCTCCCCGAGCCGCTGATCATGCGCTCCTCCGGAGGGGTCACGACGCTCGCCCAGGCCGCAGATCACGCGGCCTTCGCGCTGCTCTCCGGTCCGGCGGCAGGTGTCGTCGGCGCCGCCCGGATCGCGGCGCTCGCCGGGTTCGACAACGCCCTGTCGTTCGACATGGGCGGGACGTCGACGGACGTATGCGCGATCGTCGGAGGCGAGGCTCGACGGGAGCACGAACGGGAGGTCGACGGGCTACCCGTCCGGCTGCCGACGCTGGCGGTGCACACAGTCGGAGCCGGCGGCGGCTCGATCGTGCGGCTCGACGAAGGTGGCGCCGTTCGTGTCGGGCCCGACAGCGCAGGCGCCGATCCGGGCCCCGCCTGCTACCGGCATGGGGGCGAGCGGGCGACGGTGACCGATGCCAGCCTCTTACTCGGACGCCTTCCGGCTGTCTTGCCCGGCGGGATCGAGCTCGACCGGAACGCTGCGTCGAGAGCGCTCGGCGCGCTCGATCCCGATGCCGTGATCGACGTCGTGAACGCGGAGATGGTGCGAGCGCTCCGCCTCGTCTCCGTGGAGCAAGGCATCGACCCACGCGACTTCGCGCTCGTCGCGTTCGGGGGAGCGGGACCACTTCACGCCTGCGCGCTCGCAGAGGACCTCGGGATGACGACCGTTCTCGTGCCCGCGACAGCAGGTGTGCTCTCGGCCCTCGGGCTCGTCGCGGCCGAGGAGCGGCGGGACTTCGTTCGCTCGTACGTCACGCCCCTCGAGGACGCCGGCGAGCTGCCCGGCGCGGGCGAGGCCGACATCCGCTACAGCGGTCAGTCGTTCGAGTTGACCGTCCCGCTCGGGCCGCGTCTCGCGGAGCGCTTCCACGAGGCTCACGAGGAGCGCTACGGCTACGCGGATCCCGGGCGACGGCTCGAGCTCGTCGCGGTCCGGACCGCCGAGATTCGGCCCGCGCCGCGCATTCGAGTCACAGGGCCACGGCGTGCGGTCTCGGGCCCACAGGCCCTCGAGCTCGACGGTGCGACCGCATGGATCCCGCAGGGCTGGGCCGGAGAGACGGACGCGTTCGGGACACTCGTACTGCGGAGCTTGGGTTGATTCCGGTCGAGTTGCAGGTCATCGGCTCCGCCCTCCGGGCGATCGCGGAGGAGATGGGCGCTGTGCTCGTCCGCTCGGCGTTCTCGGCGAACATCAAGGAGCGGCGCGACTGCTCGACCGCGCTCTTCGACGAGAGCGGACGCATGGTCACGCAGGCCGAGCACATCCCGGTGCACCTCGGCGCGATGCCCGAGGCGGTCGCGGCGGTGCGTGCACACGACCCAGTGCCGGGAGAGCCGTGGATCCTGAACGACCCCTATTCGGGAGGGACGCACCTTCCCGACCTGACGATCGTGACCATGATGGCGCTCGGTTACGCGGTCACTCGAGCTCACCACGCCGACGTCGGAGGGTCCGAGCCAGGAAGCCTTCCCCCGGAATCGCGCACGCTCGCCGAGGAGGGGGTGGTCATCCCGCCCACACGCCTCGACGAGACGAGCTTCGAGCGACTCGTCGCACAGATGCGCAATCCGGGCGAGCGCCGCGGCGACCTGCGCGCGCAACTCGCGGCGCACCACCTCGCGGAGCGACGGATCGACGAGCTCTGTGCTCGGAAGGGGCGCGAGCGGGTCACCGCAGCGATGGAGGAGCTCCTCACCTACTCGGAGCGCGTCGTGCGCGCCGGTATCCGCACGCTTCCGAACGGACGCTTCAAGGCCGTCGACGCGCTCGAGACGCGGGCTGGGAGGCTCGAGCTATCCGCCGAGGTGACGATCCGTGACGACGAGATCGAGATCGACTTCGACGGAACCGCGCCTCAACACGATGGAAACCTCAACTGCCCGCTCGCGGTCACGCGCTCGGCCTGCTTCTACGTCGTGCGCTGCCTGACGGCGCCGGATCTGCCTGCCTCGGGAGGCGCGTTCGAGCCGGTGAGGGTCCGCGCGCCAGCAGGGTGTCTGGTGAACGCGCGCTCACCCGCGGCCGTCGCCGCGGGGAACACCGAGACGTCGAGTCGTATCGTCGACGTCGTCTTCGCCGCGCTCGGCGGTGTCGTCCCCGTTCCGGCGCAGGGCCAGGGGACGATGAACAACGTCGTCTTCGGCAACGACCGCTTCACCTACTACGAGACGATCGCCGGCGGCCAGGGCGCGTGTCCGGAGGCCGACGGCCCGTCAGCGGTTCACGTCGCGATGTCGAACACCCTGAATACGCCGATCGAGGCGCTCGAGCTCGCGTACCCGCTGCGCGTGGAGCGATACGAGCTGCGTGTCGGATCCGGGGGAGCAGGCCGCCATCGCGGTGGCGACGGGGTGGTGCGCGAGCTGCGCGCACTCGAGGCCTGCCGGCTCTCGCTGCTCACCCAGCGGCGCGCGTTGGCCCCTCGCGGCGTGCGGGGTGGGGCGGACGGTCTCCCGGGTCGCAATCTCCTGAACGGCGAGGACCTGCCTGAGTTCGCGACGCTCGACCTCGACGTGGGCGACCTCCTCCGCATCGAGACGCCCGGTGGTGGCGGCTGGGGTCCTGCCCAGGGCTGACCGGGACCGACCCTACCCGGGCGGAAGCCGATATAGCGTGAAGCGCTCGTCCTCGTAGACCACCGGCAGGTCGAAGTTGCGGTCGAGCCGAGCGCGGTCGACCACGAGGTACTCCGCTCCGTACGCGGCGGGGATGGCGAGATCGCCGGTTTGCACGAACCTTCGCGCATCGCTGGCGCGCTCGTACGGGCGGTTCTCCTCCGTGTCGGCGACGTGCCCCGGCGGAGCGACGGCGACGTAGACCGGCGCGAACGCGGCCAGACGGTAGCTGGTCTCCTGATCCGAGTACACGATCGACCCCGCCTCGACGCTCTCGCGGACGGCGCCGATGAGCCCGTCCGAGAGCGAGGCGAGCGGCGGAGAGGGCCGCCGATCCCAGTTCCAGAGGCCCACGGCGACCACCGGGATGATGAACAGCACCGCCGCGAGCCCGGCTGACGCTTCGAGCGGCGGCCTGCGCCGGACGAGGCCCGCGACGAGCGCAACAACCGCTCCGAAGACCGCGAACCACGTGATCCAGGCAGGCGCCGTGTCCTCGAGCACGTACTCGAAGTCCCCGGGGTACGCGAACTGAAGCGCGATTCCCGCAACGAGCGCGAGCGGCAGCAACAGTCTCCCCAGGAGCTTGGAGAGGACGCCGAGCCCGCCGGCGAACGCGAACGCGAACGGAAGGAAGCCGGCGGCCCGCCGCGCCTGCGAGATCGAGACGAGATCGGCGAGCGTCGCGAAGAGAAATGGAACGAGCATGACCGCGAAGACGGCGAGAGATCCTCCGACGACGTACGCGGACCAGCGCCGCCGCGCAGCGAGGCCGGCCAGCGGGATCAGCAGCAGCGCGGCGATCGCGACCGGACCGCTGCGCGTGAAGACCTCCGCCGCGAGGCTGTACACGGTGTCGGAACGGACGTCGAGCTGGCCCCGGTACTGCTCGAATGCGCGGCGCAGCTCCTCGGCATCGGGGGTGACCGAGCGGGTATCGCGCACGACCGGAAGCAGCCAGAGCATGAAGAGCGCGGCCGGCGCCACGAGCGCCGCGAGAGCGAGGAGTCCCGCGCGGACATCGGCGCGCGCCCAGAGGGCCCGCACGACGAGGAATCCCGCGAACGGGATCCAGAGGAAGAGGGCGTACGTGGGATGCACGACGGCCAGCGCTAGACCCGCGGCGGCGGTCGAGGCGACCAGCCCGCGCGATGGCGAGCGCAGCGTCTCGAGCGCGAGTGCGAGCGCGGCGGGGACGAGGAGTTGCCGGGACGACGTCGCAGGAAGCGAGAGGAAGACGTAGGCGCCTCCCTGTCCGGGCGCGAAGCAGATGAGCGCGGCCTGCGCAGCCGAGACGCATCCGGCCGCCCAGGACCTCCGGAAGAGCGCCCACCCGACCTCGTAGGCGACGACCACGGCGAGCGGGGCGAGAACGGACGGCAGGTGCCTGACGACCAGCTCCGGGTCGTTTCCGGAGACCCGCGCGATGAGCGCGAGGAAGCCGTGCCACAGCGGGAACGCGTAGCCCGGATGCAGGCTTCCGTCCGCGAACTCCGAGACCCGATCGAGCGAGAGGTCGTCGAGCTCGAGCAGCTTTCGGGTGCGCGCGAGGTGGAAGAGCCCGTCCCCCTGCACGGTCGGCGCCACCCACCAGAGCAGGATTCCGACGAGCCCTCCCCAGCCGAATGCCCAAGCACGACTCGGCACCGAAGCGGCAGCGGGCCAGCCGCGCGTGAAGCGGATCACGGCGGCCACGACCCCCGCGGCGATCAGCAGGGCGACCGTCATCGTGAGCGTGCTGCCGAACGCGAACGTGACAGCGAGCGCCCCGAAGACGAGCGCCAGCGACCAGCCGATGCTGGCGGAGAAGCTCCGGACGCCGAGCGTTCGCGCGACGAGCCAGCCCGGAGCGAGCACGAGCGCGGTCGCCACCGCGAGCTCCGCATAGATCTCGACCGGGGTCATCGTCCGAGCAAACCGGCGGCGTCTCCCGATGCGAGCCAGCCAGCGGCCTCACGATAGGCACGCCCGCGCTCACCCCTGAAGAGGACTCCTCGCAGCCGCAGCGCGCCGAGCAGAAGCCGGCGGCCGCGCTCGGCCGCCTTCGGTCCGTCGTGCTTCCAGAGAAAGAGGAGGAGCCCGCGCAGGTTCTCCCGGTACAGGCGCCCGCCGTGCGCAGCACCGCGAACGTGCACGCACTCGGCGCCGGGGAAGAAGACGACCTCCCAGCCCGCCTGGCGGAAGCGGTAGCACCAGTCGGTTTCCTCGGCGAAGAGGAAGTAGTCCTCGTCTGAGTAGCCGACGCCCTCGACGGCCTCCCGCCGGACGAGCATGCATGCACCCATGACGACTTCGACGTCACGCACCTCGTCGTGGTCGAACCCGCCCGCGTAGAACGCGTTGAGGGCCGAAGAGCCAGGCGCGAGCTTGCGCAGGAAGAAGTACTCGGTCGAGAGCCGCCAGAGCGTCGGAAATCCGCGAACCGAGCGCTGCAGCGTTCCGTCCGGGTTCAGGAGGCGCGGCCCGACGACCGCAGCACGCGGACGTGTGTCCGCGAACTCGACAAGGCGATCGAGCGCACCGGGGCGGAGCCAGGCGTCGGCGTTCAGTAGCAACGCGTAACGGCTCCCGGTCGCGCGCAGACCGATGTTCCAGCCTGCGCCGAGCCCGTGGTTCTCGGCCTCGATCACGCGTACCTCTGGGAAGCGCTCACGCACGAGATCGACCGTGCCGTCTCTCGAGCCGTTGTCGACGACGACCGTCTCGACTCGTCGAAGCGATTCGAGGCACTGCTCGATCCAGGGAAGCGCGTCGTACGTGACGACGACGGCGGCGACCCCGGCCGGGGAAGTGCTAGCCATGGTCGGCGCGGGGCCGGGCTCCGCCGCGCAAGCCCTCCCGAACCATGATGATCCCGCCGGGTACGACGAGCAGCAGGGTCACGAGGAAGTAGAGGAAGCCTGCCGCGAAGGCCTCCTCCGCACCCACGCCAAGGCTGCCGAGAAAGCTCACGAAGAACGCTTCGCGCACGGCGAGCCCGTTCAGCGTGAAGGGGACGAGCATGACGAGGAAGAGCAGCGGCCCCATCACGTAGTAGACGCGAACGTCGAGCTCGATGCCGACCGCCTTCGCGGACGCCCAGATCGAGAGGATTCTGACCGCCTGAACGACGAGCGTGACGGCCAGCACCTCCCCGAGCAGCCGTGGACGGCCACGGAAGTGGTGGATGCCTTCGTAGAACGCACGCAGCGGGTCGGCGAGCCGGAAGCGCTCGAGCAGCGGCTGTGCACGTCGCAGCAGCGGCCGGGCAGAGCGCGCGAAGAACAGGAACCCGAGCAGGATCGTCCCGAACACGAAGACCCCCTCGAGCCACAGGTACGCGCTCACGTCGAACTCTCCGATCGAGAGGAGGAACCCGACGGCGCCGAGGAGGACAGTCGCCGCCCCGCCGAGCCCGCGCTCGAGCAGGACGGTGCCCGTCACGACAGCAGTTCGACCAGGATGGCGTCGCGCGGTCTCGACGATACGGACGGCGTCGCCGCCGATCGCCGTCGGCAGGAACTGACCCGCCGTGTACGCGACGAAGTACGCGCGCGTCAGCCACTGAAGCCGTTCGTGAATCGCATGCGCGTCCAGGAGCCAGCCCCAGCGAAGCGCCAGCACCGGAACCGTGAGCACCATGATCGCGAACGAGAGCGCGAACCAAGCGAGGTTCGTGTCCGCGAGAACGTCGAGCGTCGTCCCGAGCTCGATCTTCCAGACGAGGTAGGCGACCGCTCCAACCGTCAGGACGAGGGTCCCGACGCGGCGTGTACTACGGCTCATAGGCCAGCACGTCGAGCGTGAGAAGCTCGTAGGCGACATTTGCAGCCGCGACGGCGGTCGGCGCACCCGGCCCGTCGTATGGCGGGCTCACCTCGACGACGTCGTACCCGGAGAAGCGGAGGCTGCGAAGCGACCGCACGAGTCCCAGCGCCTCACGCGTCGAGAGACCACCGGCCTCAGGAGTACCCGTTCCGGGTGCGAACGCCGGGTCGAGCACGTCGATGTCGAACGACAGGAACAGCGGTCCCTCGCCCACTCGTCGCCGGACGCGCGCGCCGTACTCCGCGTGGCTGAGAGCCACCAGCTCCTCGCAGGGGATCACGTCGAACCCGAGCTCGTCCGGCATCGCGACGTCGCCGCGGCCGTACAGCGATCCGCGCATGCCGGCGAGAAGCGACCGGCTCGGGTCGAGGAGTCCCTCCTCGAGCGCGCGCCGAAAGGGCGAGCCGTGGTAGTAGCGTTCTCCGACATACCGATCCCAGACGTCGGCATGTGCGTCGAGAAGCACGAGGCCGAGAGGTCCGTACACGGCGGCGTGCGCTCTGAGCTCACCCAGGACGATCGTGTGATCACCGCCCAGGCACAAGGTCCGCGTGCCAGAGCGGACAATGGGCTCGAGGCGCTCCGCGATCTGGCCCATCGTGCGCTCCGCGTTGCCCGGTGTCACCTCGACGTCTCCGAGATCCGCGACGCTGAGCCGACCGAAAACCTGAGCGTCCTGAACCGGGTTGTACGGCCGCAAGGCGAGCGACGCCGAGCGAACTGCCTCGGGGCCGAACCGCGTTCCGGGCCGGTTCGTCGTCCCCGTGTCGAACGGAACTCCGAGGACGGCGACATCGACTCCTTCGGGGCTGGTGGCGAGCGGGCAGCGCCCGAACGTCCTCACACCCGTGTACCGAGGCGCCGCGAATGCGTCGGGCGGCTCGTAGCGCGGAGCGTCCTCTCTCGGCACGCGGCGACGGTACCAGCGCGGTAGGAGCGCACAAAGCGCTCCCACTGCGACCGTACGAGGGACGGCGCCAGACCCCGCGGGTCTGACGCCGTCTACCGGAACGTCTACGCCTTCGTCGGCTCGAGCGAGCGTGGCGCCGCGGACGATCCCTCGGCGTCGAGGCGAGGTATCCACTGGAGCCACCGCGGTAGATACCAGTTCGTCTCGCCGAGCAGCTTCATCGCGCTCGGAAGCAGCACGGAGCGAATGACGGTCGCATCGATCAGGAGCGCGACCGCGACGCCGAACCCCATCTGCTGGAACATGATCAGGTCGCCGCGGGCTCGGACTCAGGATTGTTGGTCGGCGCTCCCTCGGTCGTCAGATTGCCGAGCCCGAAGGCGACCGCGACCATCGCGAGGATCGAGACGGCGATCCAGGCACCCATCGTCCGCCACGGGTGCCCTGCGCTTGCCGAGGCGAGAGCCTGCGTCGAGAGCCTCATCGATCGTCTCCTTCCTATCAGACGTTCGGCGTGTTCTCTTGACGTTCGTTACGCCGCCTCGAGCCGCGGAACGAGCTCGGGCTCGAGCTCCGCCACCCCGGCTGGTCGCCGCTTGCGCGGGATGAGCAGGGCGACAGCCGAGCCCGCGGCGAGGACACCGGCGCCGATCCAGAGTGCGGGAACGAGCCCGTCGTTGAACGTCTGCGGGGACTCGTAGCCCCCGTAGCGGGCGAAGATCGATGCGAGCACGGCCACACCGAGCACGCCGCCGACCTCGCGGATCGCATTGTTCGTACCCGATGCCTTGCCCTCCTCCTGCGGCCGGACGGCCGAGAGGACGACGTTGGCGACCGGAGCGAAGAAGAGCGCCATGCCGATGCCGGAGAGGATGAACGGCCCGACGAGCGACGCGTACCCGACGGTGGCCGTCGAGACCGCCGCGATCCAGCCCAGTCCGACAGCCTGCAGCGCCAGGCCGGCCGCCATCAACGGCCGCCCGCCGATCCTGTCGGAGAGAGCACCCGCGACCGGAGCGACGAACATGGGCATGAGCGTCCAGGGGAGGATACGCAGGCCGGAGCCGAGCGGCGAGTAGCCCTGCGCCGTCTGGAAGAACTGACTCAGCAGGAAGATGGAGCCGAACATCCCGAAGTACATGAGGAGCGACGCGCCGTTCGCCGCGGCGAACGCGCGGTTTCGGAAGAACCGCATCGGCAGCATCGGCTCCGGCGTGCGTAGCTCCCACGCGACGAACGCCGCGAGCAGGAGGGCGCCGCCGACAAGGGCGCCGAGGATCCCCGGGCTCGTCCAGCCGTCTCCGTTGCCGTGGATGAGGCCCCAGACGATCCCGAGCAGACCGCCACTCGCGAGCGCGAGCCCGGGAATGTCGAGCGCCTTGTCGGGGCCGGTGCTCTCTCTCAGAAAGGTCGCGAGCGGCAACAAGAGGATCCCGACGGGCACGTTCAGCCAGAAGATCCACTGCCAGGAGATCCCGTCGACGACAGCACCGCCGACGAGCGGGCCCATAGCGACCGCGAGCCCGGCGATCCCGGACCAGGCGCCGAGCGCGAGCCCACGCTTCTCGCGGGCCACGGCCGCGCTCAGGATGGTCAGCGTGAGCGGTGTGACGATCGCGGCGCCGAATCCCTGCACGGCTCGCGCGGCAATGAGCCATTCGGCCGACGGAGCCATCGCCGCAGCCGCGGACGCGGCCGTGAACAGCCCGATGCCGAGCATGAACATCCGCTTGCGACCAAACCGGTCTCCGAGGGCCGCGCCCGTGAGCACGAAGACGGCGAAGGTCAGCGTGTAGGCGTTCACCGTCCACTCGAGCTCCTCGAGCGAGGCGGCGAGGTCCACGCGGATGACGGGAAGCGCCGTCGAAACGACGAGGTTGTCGAGCACGACCATGAAGAGCGCGATCGACGTGACCGCGAATGTCCAGAGCGTCCGGGTACCGGCTTTCATCATGACCTCCTCGTCTCGGGTTGGTTTAGATGTAGTGACTGATTACTCACGCTTACTGGAAAAAAGAGAAGCTCACTCCGCTGGGTCGATGTCCTTGCAGCCGGCCATGAGTCGAGCGGCCCACGGCTCGGGCTCGGCCTCCTCGTGGAGCCCCATCGCCCCGACGACGTTGAAGAGCATGCCCATCGCGAAGAAGCGCGCAAGCCGCGGCGCTGGGACACCCGAGACCCGCTCGACGTACGTGTACAAGTCTCCGTACCCCTCGCGCACCGCCAGACGCACGTCCGGATCGTCCAGCGCGGCGGCGTAGGTCTGGAGCTGGGCCTGGAGCATCAACGGATCCGTGCTCAAGAGCACGCCGTATGCCGTACCCATGGCCGAGAGTGCGTCCTCGCCGCGCAGTCCCTCGGCCGCTTCTTGCATCACTTCGAGCGTTCGCCGGAAGCACCGGCGAACGGACGCGAGGTAGAGATCCTTCTTCGAGCCGAAGAGGCGGAACAGGTACGGCTGGGAGATCCCCGCTCGGCGCGCGATCGCGTCCGTGGACGCCCCGTGGAAGCCTGCGCGCGCGAACTCCTCGACTGCGGCTGCGAGGACATCCTCGCGCCGCGCTTCAGCCGTCTGCCTCGTCGTGGTCGTCACAGGTGTGTGAAGTTAGCACTCACTCACAATCGTGTCAAGACGTCGGCGACTCGCTCGACCTCGGCCTCGGTCGTCGTGGTCGCAAGCGGCAAGGCGAGCGCTCGCTCGAAGGCCCGGTCGGCGCCGGGGAACGAACCCTGTGGGCGGTACGGCTCGAGCCGGTGCAGCGCCCAGGTTCCGATCTGCGCCTCGATGCCCGCCCCACGCAGCGCGGCGAGCGCGTCGTCGCGGCGGTCGAGCTGAACGACGTACGCCTGCCAGCCGTGCCTGTCGCCGTCCGCGGCGCTCGGCGTGAGCAGGAAGTGCTCGAGCCGCTCCGTATACCAGCGCGCGACGCGCTCTCTCGCCGCAAGGAGCTCGTCGAGCCGCGCGAGCTGCGGGATGCCGATGGCGCAGAGGAGGTCCGGCAGGCGGTAGTTGAACCCGGGCGCCGGCATCTCTCCGAGCGTCGCCCAGCCGTGGTGCCTGAGCCGTCGAACAGCCGCGTCCAGCGCGGCCTCGTCCGTGGCCACGGCTCCGCCCTCGCCGGTCGTCACGATCTTGCGCGGGTGGAACGAGAGGCAGGCGGCTACACCGAGCGCGCCGCACGGCGTCCCCCGATAGCGGGCGCCGAGCGCGCCCGCGGCGTCCTCGAGCAGGACGACACCCTGCGGGACGGCCGTCTGCAGCGCCTCCCAGTCGACGGGGCGGCCGAAGAGGTGGACCGCCATGACTGCGCGCGTCCTCGGCGTGACCGCCGCGGCGACGCCAGCGGGATCGACGACGAACGTGTCAGGGTCGACGTCGACGAGCACGGCACGGGCGCCGCAGAGCTCGACCGCGTTGGCAGTGGCCGGAAACGTGTAGGCAGGGACGATCACCTCGTCGCCGGGCCCGATCTCGAGCGCGAGGAGCGCGAGATGCAGGGCGGCGGTCCCGGACGAGACCACGGCTGCATGCGCCGTCCCGACTGCGTGCGCAACAGCGGCCTCGAACTCGCCCACCCTCGGCCCCATGGTCAGCTGGCCGCTGCGAACGACGTCCCGTATTGCCGCGAGCTCGTCTTCACCCACGTCCGGCCGCGCGAGCCGGATGCGGTCGCTCATACGGCGACCTTCTCCCGGTACCACGCAATCGTGCGCACGAGGCCTTCGTCGAGATCGACCTTGGCCTCGAAGCCGAGCAGCTCCCGTGCTTTCTCGACGTTCGGGATGCGAAGCTCGACGTCCGTGTAGTGGAGGGGCTGGAAGACGATCTCGCCCGGGCAGCCGGAGAGACGCTTCACCCGCTGGGCGAGATCATGGATCGTGACGGTAGAGCGCACGTTGCCGATGTTGAAGCTCTCTCCGACCGCGTTCTCGTGCTCGAGCGCCAGTAGTGCACCGTCCACCATGTCGTCGACGTAGCACCAGGCGCGGATCTGCGAGCCGTCCCCGTGAATCGTGAGGTCGCGTCCCGCGAGAGCCGCCTCGATGAATGCGCGAATCGCGCCGCCGCCGATCTGGCGAGGGCCGTAGACGTTGAAGGGGCGCACCGACACCGTCGGCAGGCCGAGCTCAGAGTGGTACGCGTGAGCCATGTGCTCGCCGGCAAGCTTCGAGACGGCGTAGGTCCAGCGAGCCTCCCCGACCGAGCCGATGGTCGTCACGTGCGCCTCGTGCACGTTGAAGGCGTGCTGTCCGAAGACCTCGCTCGTCGAGAAGTCGACGAGCCGCTCGATCGTGTCGCCCGACCGAAGTGCGGCCTCGAGCACGTTGTACGTCCCGATCACGTTCACGCGCATCGTCCGAACGGGGCTCTCGAGAACCGTGTCCACGCCGGCGATGCCGGCGCAGTGGACGACGTGCGTCGCGCCGCGGACGACCTCCGCCAGGCACTCCGGGTCGAGGACGTCGCCCTGGACGAACCGGAAGTTCCGGTGCTCGGCAAGGCTCGTACCGCCGAGCGTGTCGCGGTGGAGGTTGTCGACCGCGACGACCTCGTTGTCGTCGACGAGCCGACGCGCGAGCGTCGTGCCGATGAAGCCGGCGCCGCCGGTGATGACGATTCGCTTGCCGCTCAGGGACACGCGGCGAGTCTAGTGGTCACTCCGGGTAATCCGGTGCCCGTTCGCCGGCGAGAGCCGAGCATGCCTAGGACGCAGGGAGGCCGCATACCAGGAGGTATGTGGCCGACTGAGGACGACGGCATGCGAAGCGTTCGCAGCCGCGCGAAGGGGTGCCGTATTACGCGGAGTGACCGCTCGGTACGCTCCCGCGCGGCAGGAGCGAGACGACGAATACGAGCGTCACGACGACGGCGACGCTGGCGAGAGCCGGGCCGTCCGCGCGCGGCCAGCCGCGGTACCAGTCGAGCGCCTCGAACACCGTGAGTGCGAGCGGCACGAACCAGAGGGCCGAGAGTCGGGGGCGCGCCAGAGCGATCGGCACCACGAGCAGGATGAGGTAGTGGAGCCAGAGAATCGGCGTCAAGACAAGACCGGCTGCCAGGACGAGCGTGAGGGACCGACGATCACTTACGTCGCCGTCGAGATCGGGCGCTCGCCCCGCGCGCCAGGCGAGGACGAGCAACACCGCGCACGCCGCGACGACGAGCACGCGCGCTGCGAGCTCGGGCACGTCGAGAGCCTGCAACACGGCGAACGTGGAGTAGGAGTTCTGCGCCTCGACGTCGGCGAGCCGCCGCAAGAGCGTGGGGTATCCGGCGAGGCCGCGGAAGCCAATCACGGCCCACGTTACGAGCGCGAGCCCCACCGCGATCGCCGTGGCAGCCGCAGCAGTCTTCCACCGGCGCGTCGCAGCGAGCCACACGACGAGCGGCCAGAGGAAGACTTTCAACGCGACGCCGCAGCCGACAGCCGCGGCGGCGCCCGGAACGCGGTCGCGATAGCGCCAGCCGAGGGCGACGAGGAGGGCGAGAATCGGGCCGATCGCCCCGTACTCGACGTTCTCGAGCGTCGGTGGATAGAGGAGCGCGACCGGATAGCAGCGCCAGTCCGTGACGCCGAGCACGAAGAGCGCTGCCCCGGTGCACGCGATCAGAACGAGAGTGAAGAGCACCGCCGGCGCGGACGATCCCGCCACCTTCTCCGGGAGCAACGTCAGCGGCGTGACGAGGAGCGCGAGCAGCGGCGGATACGCGTAGGGGGGCGGCTGGCCTTCGGAGATGACGACGTCCGGGTCGACGTACGGGCTCTCGCCGTGCCGTATCGCCTCTCCCGCGCCCAGAAATATCGCGAAGTCGAACGGCACCTGGAGACCGGCGAGCGATCTCAGGGAGTTCGCCCACAACGAGTCGTCGTGGTACTGGGTCGAGATCGCGCGCGCGCCCATCGGCAGGAGGACCGCGGCCATGAGGACGGCAGCCACGAGCACCGCGATCCGGCGGCGGGAGGATTCCTCCACGGCCGCTGACAGTACCGTGAGGGCATGCGTGCGTCCCTCGTGCTCACGCCCGTCGCCATCGCCATCGTCGCGATCACGCAGGCTCACGCGGTGACGTCGTCTGGAACGTCGCTACGCGTGACCTACTGGAAGGATGGCGCCGACACGAAGGAGACTTCGACCTGGACGCTTCGGTGTCCGCCAGGCGGGACGCTTCCTCGACCCGCAGCCGCGTGCAAGCGACTGGGTCGGGGCGGGCCGATGCTGTTCGCACCGTTGCCGAAGGACATCGTCTGCACGGAGATCTACGGCGGGCCCCAGAAGGCACGCGTGGTCGGGACTGTCGGCGGCAAGCGGATCTGGGCCACGTTCACCCGGCAGAACGGCTGCCACATCGACCGCTGGAATCGGCTCTCTCCCTGGCTCCTGCCGCCCGGCGGAATCACGTAGCAGCTCAACCCGCCGTTAGCATCGGCGGCAATGACGACCGTCCTCTTCGTCGGCGCAGGGCGCCATCAGCGTCGCGCAATAGAGCAGGCGCGCGCCCGCGGGCTTCGTGTCGTAGCGGTCGACCGCAATCCCGACGCGCCAGGGCTCGTCGCTGCCGACATCGCCGAGGTCGTCGACTTCATGGAGATCGACGCGGTCGTGGCCGTCGCGCGGAGAGTCGGCGTCGACGGCGTCCTCACGGTGTCGGCCGACCGCGCGGTGCCCGTTGTCGCAGCCGTTGCGGAAGAGCTCGGTCTCCCGGGGATCGGACGCAGGGCAGCTCACCTCCTGACGCACAAGCTCGCGATGCGGAGCGCGCTGGGCGCACGCGGGCTTCCTCAGCCTTCGTTCGCGGGCCTCGGGTCCGAACGTGATGTCGACACCGCCTTGGCCGCCGTCGGCCTCCCGGCCGTCCTCAAGCCGGTCGACTCGGGAGGGCAACGGGCAGTGTTCCGCATCGAGAGTCGCGCCGAGCTCGAGCGCGATCTGTCCGAGGCCCTCGCCGAGTCGCCGACCGGCGAGGCGATCCTCGAAGGGTTCGTCGAGGGCGTCGAGATGAACGGGATCGTGATCGCCCGCGGCGGGGAGCCGGTTCTCGTGACGCTCTCGGACCGTCTCCGTCCCCCGGGAATCGGCTTCGGCGTCGGCTGGATCCACGTGTATCCGCCGTCTGTCAACGGCGATCAGCTCGCACTCTCCGAGCGGGCGGCGGTCGAGTGTGTACGCGCGCTCGGCCTCAGCGACGCGATCGCGTTCCCCCAGCTGATCGCGTCGCCGGACGGTGGCGTCGCGGTGGTGGAGGTCGCCGCGCGCATTCCCGGAGGGCAGATGGCCGACCTCGTTCGGCACGCGGTCGGAGTCGATCTCGTCGAGGTCGCGCTGCGCCAGGCGCTCGGCGAGGAGGTGCCGGACGAGATCGCGCGCCCCCGGTTCAGACAGCCGCTCGCGATCCGCTTCTTCACGGCACAGCCGGGGCCGCTGCCGACCGGCGAGGTCGTGCACGTCGGCAGCCTCGATCCTGTGCTCTCCGCGGAGGGCGTCGTGCAGGCCGACACGTACCTTCAGGTCGGCGAGACGATCCGGCCCGTGCGGCGGGACGGGGACCGGCGTGGTTACGTGATCGCCGTCGCGGACACCCCGAGCGAAGCACTTATCCGTGCGGAGCACGCGGCCGGACGACTCGAGGTCGAGGTGGCGCCATGAGCTGCACGTTCGACCTCGAGCACTACCGCGAGATCCTCGAGGCGGCGAAGGACGGCGGTTATCGGTTCTCGATGTTCGAGGCAGCGCCCGAGCGTGGCGATCTCTTCCTCCGCCACGACATCGACCTCTCGCTCGATGCTGCCGTTCGGATGGCCGAGCTCGAGGCCGAGCTCGGCGTGCGGGCCACCTACCTGCTCATGACCGAGTCCGTCTTCTACAACCTCGCCTCGAGCGAAGGCGCCGCTGCGATCCCGCGGCTGCGTGCGCTCGGGCACGCGGTCGGGCTCCACGCCGTCCATCCAACGGTCGACCTCGACGATCGCTTCGACCGCGTGGTCTCGTGGCACAACCCGAAACCGGAATACATGTCGGAAACGATCTCGGGAGCGGTCAACGTCTACGCCGAGCCGTACTTCACGCGCCAGACGTACAGGTCGGACTCGAACCAGCACTGGCGTTCGGGCTGTCCGCACGAAGAGCTCCGTGGCAGCGGCTTTCCGTGGCTTCAGATCCTCGTCCACCCGGCGATCTGGGTGTACCCCGGCGCGACCATGGGTCAGACGATGCGAGCGATGGTGGAAGCCGAGAGCGTGCGTCGGCTCGACCAGCTCGCGGCCGACGGCATCCACGTCTCGTGAAGGCTTAACCGTCGGTGTCAGACACCGCTGAAAACAATGGACGCCTCGGAGCTGCCGACAAGCGACATGTCCTCGGCTAGCTCGGCGCTCGGCCGCATGTCGAGCGCAGGATCACGGCGCCCTAGCATCGTGGACAAGTTCGCGCTGTCTTTGCACAGAGATCACTTGACAGGATTCTGTGTCTGACACCGATCAGCTCCGTGCCGTCCACTGTCCGGTGAACACGGCCGGCGTGCCTTGGGCGAACGTCCAGGCGCTCCGACGACGCGGGGTCGACGCGCAACTCGTCGTCTTCAACCGCTACAGGCTGCACTCCGAGGCAGACTGGTCGCTCGAGCGCCGCGGCAGCCTCGTGCGGAGGCAGTTGACCCAGTGGTCGGCGCTGCTCCGCCTCCTACCTCGCACGGACGTCTTCCACTTCTACTTCGGACTGACGCTCGTCCCGCAGTCTGTGCAGTTCCCTATCCTCCGCGCGCTTCGCAAGAAGTCGGTGATGCACTACCTGGGCTCGGACATCCGCGGGAAGACGCCCGCGGAGCTCGCGTTCGGGAAGAAGGCGAGCGTCGAGGTCGTCGGCTCGTATGACGCGATCCGATGGGTCCCCGACGCCGAGATGATCCCACCCGGAATCGACCTGAAGACCATCGAGCCCGCGCCCCCCTCCGACCGCACGCGGCCCGTGATCCTGCACGCGCCGTCGTCGCGCCCACGGAAGGGGACGGAGCACGTGGTCGCAGCCTGCGAGAGCCTGGATGCCGACCTCGTCCTCGTCGAGGGGCTGCACCACGACGACGCGTTCGAGCGCTACCGCGAGGCAGACATCGTCGTCGACCAGCTGAACGCAGGCTGGTACGGCCTGTTCGCGATCGAGTGCATGGCGCTCGGTAAGCCGGTGGTCACGTTCCTCCACGACGAGGCCGTCCGTCGCACCGAAGAGGAGCTGAGCGTACGCGTTCCGATCGTGCGAGCCACCAAGGACGACCTCCGCGCGCGCCTCGAGCCACTCGTCGCAGACGCCGCCGAGCGCCGTCGGATCGGAGCCGAGTCGCGCGCCTATGTCGAACAGGTCCACGATCTCGACGCGATCGCCGACCGCCTGCTCGCGCTCTACTCTCGTTTGGATGATTGATGCCATGAGATCGCCTTCTCCGGGGCGTGAGCTGGCCGCTCGGGGGCGCGACGGGAGAGCGGCGGCGATGCTGGACCTCTCGGTGCCGCTCTCCCGTCGCAAAGCGCACGCCCGGCGCGTGACCGTTGTTCGGCCCCAGCCCGGACGGAAGCGGCCCCGACGCGCCAGGTCGCGCATCCGGACGCGCGAGATCGTGGCATCGCTCATCTAAGTGCCTTCCCTCGGCACAGAACTGAAGCGCCTCGGCAAGCACTCGGTGATCTACGGCCTCGGCGGGCTCGTCTCCCGCATCCTCGCTGTCCTCCTCCTGCCGCTGTACACGCGCTACCTCTCGCCGTCCGACTACGGAAAGGTCGAGACGCTCATCGCGCTCACGACGGTGATCGGGATCGTGCTGCGGATGGGGATCCACTCCGCGTTCTTCCGCTTCTACTTCGACTCGGCCGAGCCGGAACACCGGCGTCTCGTGCTTCGCACGTCCTTCTGGTTCACGATGGCGATGGCGACCGCCGGGCTGATCGTCGGAGTCGCCCTCTCGCCGCAGATCTCGGATCTCCTCTTCGGCACGACCGACGACGCAGAGCTCGTCGCGGCCGCGTTCGTGGGCCTCTGGGCAGGGATGAACTACGAGCAGCTCACGTCGCTCTTCCGGGTCGAGGAGCGCTCGACTGCCTTCGTCGCCGCGAGCCTCTCGAACGTCCTGCTGACGATCGGGGCAACGCTGATCCTCGTCGTCGCGCTCGACAAGGGGCCGATCGGCGTGATCGTCGGCAACTTCACGGGCACGCTCCTGGTCTACGCGGCGCTCGTGGGCTACCGCCGCGAGCAGCTCGGGCTGCAATTCGACCGGGGCCTGCTCCGGGAGATGAACCGCTTCGGGACCCCGCTGGTACCCACCGCGCTCTTCCTGTGGGTGACGAACTTCTCGGACCGCCTTTTCCTCGTGCAGCTCGCGGACGTGACGGAAGTCGGCCTCTACTCGGTCGGCGTGCGCATCGCCTCTGCGATGGTGCTCCTCCTGACGGCATTCAGGCTCGCCTGGCCTGCGTTTGCGTACTCGATCGAGGACGAAGGCGAAGCGCGGCGCACGTACGCATATGTGCTCACGTACCTCGTGCTCGTCGCAACCTGGGTGGCAACGGCGCTCGCGCTCCTCTCCCCTTGGATCGTCGACTGGATCGCGGCTCCCGCATTCGACGAGTCGTCGCGCGTCGTGGGGCCGCTCGCGTTCGCCGCGGTCGCGTTCGGCGCGTACATCGTCGTCGCCATCGGCGTCGGGCGCGCACGACGGACGCAGTTCAACTGGGTCGTGACCGGGGTTGCTGCTGCGGTGAACATCGCCCTCAACCTCCTGCTCATCCCGCCGTACGGGATGATGGGTGCGGCCGTTGCGACGGTCGCGGCCTACATGACGATTTTCGTCGGCATGGTCTGGTGGTCGCAGCGGATCTACCCGGTGCCGTACCAGTGGCGGCGGGTGACAACCGCGGCGGGAGCCGGAATTGCGCTTGCCGCGGTCGGCAAGCTCGCGGGCGGAGGCCTGCCGGTTGCATTCCTCCTCGTGCTCGCGTACCCGCTCGCGCTCTTCCTGCTCGGGTTCTATCTCCCCGCGGAGCGCAAAGCGATCGGCGCACGCCTTCGCCTCGCGCGCTGAGAGGTTAGTCGAGGGGCTCCGGCTCCTGGTCTCGCGCGATGTCGAGTGTGTACCTCCGCCCCGGCGTCAACCCCCGCTCGCGCATCCTCGGGTTCGTGACGAAGCACCACTGGCCGTGCGTGTGGACGACAGTGGCGCGGAACCGCTCGCCGTCCAGCTCGAAGGCCACCGGGATCCGCCTTTCCCAGCCGAGCCTTTCCTTCTGCACCTCGCTGAACACCACCTCCGTCGAGGTGCCGGTCGAGACGACGTCGACGTTCATCCTCATGATCAGGCGACGATGCGGTACACCTGGAAGCACTCGGCGTACTCGCGATTCACGTTCACGCCGTGGACGCGGGCGAGGTTCCAGATGTACTCGGGGTCGGCGTACCGGCGATGCTGCTGCGAGGCATAGCGGGAGAGCGCCGCGACCTTGCGCTCGATATGACGCTTCTCGAGCGCGACGTACGCACCGTAGGAGAAGTCGAAGTTGTTCCAGGGGACCTCGTAGCCGAGGATCGTCGTCCGCTTGAACGCGCGGAGCCCCTCCTGCGCGATCGTCTGGTGATCCTGGTGCACGTCGTGGTGCGACGGTTGAAAGACGACGTCGGGCTCGAGCTCCTCCCAGAGCGCCACGAGAAGCTCGAGGAGGTCCTGGCGGCGCTCGGGGAAGGTGCGGACGTCGAAGTCGTGCACGGTGAGACCGTCCTCGCGGATCCCGAGCTCGGCAGTCGCCTCCCGCACCTCACGCGCGAGCGTGTCGGGCTCGAAGCCGGAGGGAAGCGAGCGCGTCGCGATCGAGAACGCGACGTAGCGGACGTCGCAACCGCCCTCGACGAGTCGCGCCATCGTCCCCCCACAGCCGAGCTCGCCGTCGTCGGTGTGCGGCGCGAGCACGAGCGCTTTCTTCCAGGAGCTCGTCATGGGGTGATCACGCATCGAGGAGTCGATGCTGGACAACGCGAGGCGCGGACGCAGGGAGCGCCCATATTGGACATATGGGCGTGACCGAGGACAAAGCCTCGCGCTGTCCAGCGCGACTCGTCGACACCGTTGTCACCCGGTGACGGGCTCCTAGCTTCGATCACCGCGCTATTCAACCACTGGACCCCCCAGCGAAGTGGCCGTCCGCGGCATGGTCGCCCACTCCGGCGGGAGGTCCGAGCGCGTAACGTCCCACGCAGTGGAGCACACCGAGGCCGCTCAGATTGCAGCGCTCGTGGGCGCGCTCGGAGCCCTCCTCGTGCTCATCCCTCGAGGGCGGCTGTTTCTGCTCGCGGGGCTCGCGCTCCTCGGGCTCGCGACCACCGGAATCGGGCGTTCACTCGTCGGTGACGACGACATTCGCCTTCTCTTCACTGAACCGACCGGGCTCGCGCTCGTCGGCACGGGCTCGGCCGCCGCAATCCTCGGAGCGGTTCTGCTGGTTCGCTATCCAGCCGCGGTGCCGGTCGTTCTCCTCGCAGCGGCGCCGTTTCGAATCCCGGTTCGACTGGGTCAGGAGGACGCGTTCCTCCTCCTCCCGCTGTACCTCGTCGTCGCAGCCGCCGCCCTCGCGCTCGCCTACCGAGTCGTCCGCGGAGAGCATCCTCCAGCGCCGCCGTTCCTGCTCGCGCTGCCGCTCGCAGCGTTCGTCACCTTCTCGGCCGCATCCTTCCTCTGGACGTGGGACGAGCGGGCGGGAGGAATCGCGCTTGCGTTCTTCGTTTTCCCGTTCGTCGCCGGCTTCGCAATCGTCGCGCGCAGCCCACTCGCGGCCTGGCTCCCGAGGGCACTCGTCGTCACGCTCGTCGTCCTCGGCTCGCTTTTCGCGGTAATCGGGATCTGGCAGGCGCAGACCCGGACCGTGTTCTTCGCACGTGACGTCGAGGTGGCGAACGCGTACACGTCGTTCTTCCGCGTCACGTCGCTCTTCAAGGACCCGAGCCTGTACGGCCGATACCTCGTCGTTCCGATCGCGGTGCTCCTCGTCGTCGTCCTCATCCGGCGCGGCCGAACGGTCGACTGGGTCGTGGCATCGGCGGTCGTCGCGTTCCTGTTCTGGGGCCTCTTCTACTCGTACTCGCAGTCGAGCTTCGTCGCGCTGTTCGCGGTGACGTTCGGGGTTGCGCTCGTGGGCTCGGGCAGGCGGATGCGAATCGCCCTGATCGCGGGCGCGATCGTCGCTACGCTCGCTGCGGGCGCCGTGGCGGCCGAGGCGGTCGGGGGACGCTCGGCCAAGGACGTGACGAGCGGGCGGTCACGGCTCGTCTCCGTGACGCTCCAGGCGTTCACCGAGCGTCCGATTGCAGGAGTGGGCGTCGGCGGTCAGCCTCTCGCAAGCTCCGAGCTCTCCGGAAAGGGACGCCCGAGCCGCAACGCGTCCCACACGACGCCGTTCACAGTCCTTGCCGAGCTCGGCGCGATCGGCTTCGCGCTGTACGCCTGGCTGATCGCCGCCGCCGGCTGGGCGCTCGTCGAGGTGGCGCGGATCGATCGTGCGCTAGGGGTCGGGCTGGCTGCAGTGCTGGTCGCCCTCCTCGTGCACTCGCTCCTCTACGCAGGGCTCTTCGAAGACCCGCTCACCTGGGGTGCGCTGGCTTTGACCGCGGCAGTGCTCGCGCGCGAGGCGGCCGCGAGAGAGAGAGACGCGGCGGATGCCTCGCCGGGCACTCCGGCACTGCTGGCACACTGATCCCGGGCCGGCGAGACCGGCTTCGTTGTTATGCCCCGACCATTTGCCTGGATCCTTGCCACGGTCGTCGTGCTCGTGACCGCTCTCTTCGGCCTCGCGATCGCCGTCTATCTCGTGGCCCCGAGCGAGACCGAGGGAGCGCTCGATACCAGCCTCACTGACGTGACCGTGGTGGGTGTCCAGACGGTCCCGAAGCCGACCCCCCGCCCGGAGCCGGAGCCGGAAGACGACGCGCGGTGCTGGCGGTCGTTCGGAGGCGATCCGCAGCGGTCGCTGGCACGCCCGGCGTTCGATCTCGGCATTCCGGTCCGCAAGATCGAGTGGACGCGGGGTCTCGAGAGCTACATCGAGTATCCGCCGAGCTACTGCGAAGGGACGCTGTACGTGAACGCGTTCCAGGGCGAGGTGTTCGCGATTGATGCGACGAACGGGAAGATCCGCTGGCGGCGCGACTTCGGGGGCACGAAGCCTTCCACACCGGCGATCGACGGGCCGCGCCTGATCGTGAGTTCCCGCGACGGGACTGTCACGGCACTCGACCGCGAGCGTGGGCGGCTCCTATGGCAGGTCCGCACGTCCGGCAAGGTCGAGTCGTCGCCGGTCGTCGTCGACGGATTGGTCTACTTCGGATCGACCGACGGAAGGCTCTTCGCCGTCGCGGCGGAGTCCGGTCGGGTCAGATGGGCATACGACACCGGGGGGCGGATCAACGCGAGTCCCTCGCTCTACGGTCGTCGCGTCTGCATCTCGACGTACGCGGGCTCGGTCTTCTGCCTCGACAAGAACACCGGCGCGAGGCTCTGGTCGACGTACATCAAGCGCGACGCCTTCCGGTACGAGAGCTTCTACGCGAGCCCGTCGACCGACGGAGCGCGGATCTACACCGTCGCCCGGTCCGGCAAGGTCGTCGCACTCGACGCCTCGGACGGCCGCGTCGTCTGGACCGCGCAAGTCGGCGGCCTCGGCTACACGACACCCGCAGTCGCGGACGGGCTCGTCTTCGTCGGCGGTTTCGACGGGAAGCTGCGTGCTCTTCGCGCGACGAACGGCAACGAGCTGTGGCAGGCGGAAACGAGCGGCCGGATCCTCGGCGCACCCTTCGTCGTCGGCAACCTCGTCTTCTTCTCGACGCTCGAGAAGCGAACGTACGGCGCGCGCGTCTCCGACGGGAAGATCGTGTGGCGGCTCCGGATGGGTCGCTACTCGCCGGGGATCGCGACGGAGCGCACGTACTACTTCTCGCTCAACGGCCGGCTGATCGCGGTCCGTGGGCGAAACACCGTCGAAGCGTCGTAGACGGCGTCACAGGAGCGGCGGGTGCCGGCGACGCCACAGGGGCGAGCGCTGGGCTGCGTAGGCGGCAGCGTTCCACGCAGCCATGCGCGCGCGATACCAGGCCAGCGGCACCTTGCGCGTGCCACGGGCGGATCTCCGCTCGAGGAGCTCGTAGTCGAGCTCGGCGAGAAGATCTCCCGCGATAGCCTCGAACGCGAGTGCATCGGCGCGGCTCATCTGCGTCCGCCAGTCGCGGACGCCGCGCGTCGGCGGTTGGAGGAGGCGCTGATGGTGGGGCTTCGCCGACACGTCCACGGCACCGGCGTACTCGAGCATCGCAGGCTCGAACGGAAGACCGGCGAAGTCACAGATCGAACGCACTGCGCCCTCGGTGTCGGCAACGAGATCCTCGTACCGGATCTCGAGGTATCGCCGAAGCCCGAGCCGTCGTCCGAGGTCGCGCGCGCGCCGCACCTCCGTGCGCCACTCGCACGCGAACCCACCCGGGCTGCGCGGGTTCGCCCAGGTTCTCGTAACGACACCTTCCGGCATGTCGAGGAAGGCGAGCGCGGCGTCGCGGCCGTCGCGGATGAGGTGAACGTACTGGGCGTCGGGAAAGAGCCGCTCGATGAGGCCGAGGTGCCGCATGTACATGGGCGTCTTGTCACCCCACCGCGGCTTGCCGTGCTTGGCTGCATACGCGGAGAAGGTCGCCGCGAGCGCTTCACCAACGCTCATGTCCGGCCGCAACCGAACGGCGAGCTCCTCGGCCGACACGCCCCAGGCGGCAAGGCGTGGAAGCCGGCGAAGGTCGTCGAGGAACGCATCCGGGTCGACCGGGCTCGAATGTCGGTGAGCCAGCTGTGGGATGAAGAACGTCTCGTCGGGAATGGCGATCCCCGCCGAGCGGTCGAGGATCACGCGCAACAACGTCGTGCCAGAGCGGCTCACCCCGAGGACGAAGAGCGGAGGGCTCACTGCTGTGCGACGGGTTCCGAAACGACGACCTCCGCCCGGTCCGCGCGACCTCCGACCGAGACGTAGAGGAAGTACGAGCCCGGTATCTCGGGCGCTCTGAGCACCAGGACCTCTCGTTGCCCCGCTCCCCGCTTGCCGGCAAAGAGCCAGCGGTAGCTCCGCGAATCCGTGAGGACCCGCACCGAGAAGCGCCTGCT
>Ga0184632_10000132_pt1 | contig 24395 bp, 21 predicted proteins | sample PLM31_50_b1_FD_133153 | JGI IMG/M metagenome (GOLD analysis project Ga0184632, IMG submission 133153) | Groundwater sediment microbial communities from an aquifer in East River, Colorado, USA - PLM3-1_50_b1 | ecosystem: Environmental > Terrestrial > Soil > Riparian zone | place: USA: East... | reverse complement strand
GCGCGGTGGCCGGTGTCGCCAACGCAAAGGCCACCATCAACGCCGCCGAAGCGACGGCACGCAATTCGCGAGTCTCGGTCGACTACACGGTTATCCGCGCGCCGTTCGACGGCGTCATCCTGTCCAAGAGCGCCAACGTCGGCGATCTGGTTACGCCGTTTTCCAATGCAACTGATTCGAAGGGCGCCGTCGTTTCCATGGCCGACATGAGCACGCTGGAAGTGGAAGCCGACGTTTCCGAGTCGAGCCTCGCGAAGGTCCAGGTCGGGCAGCCTGCCGAAATCGTGCTCGACGCGTTGCCGAACTCCCGCTTTCGCGGCCGGATCAGCCGGATGGTGCCGACGATCGATCGCGCGAAAGCTACGGTCATGACGAAGGTGAAGTTCGACGCGATCGATCCGCGCATCCTTCCCGAGATGAGCGCCAAGGTGAGCTTCCTGTCGCAGGAGGTGACGCCCGAGCAACAGCAGCCGCTGGTCGCGGTCAATGGCGACGCGCTGACCCAACGCGACGGGCGCATCGTGGTGTTCGTGGTCCGCGACGGCAAGGCGGTGGCGGTGCCGGTCATGCCGGGGATGAAGATCGGCGAACTCACTGCGATCACCGGCGAAGTGAAGAGCGGCGAAAAGGCGGTGGCCACGCCGCCAGAAACGCTCGTGAACGACGCACTCGTCAAAGTCGCGACCAAGTAGGGCCGCAGGCAACGTTCACTGTGATCCACGCGTCGGCTGACGAAGCAGCTTCGAGCACCGCCTCCGACCCGGCCGAAGCACTGGTCACGATTCGGGCGCTCTCCAAGCACTACATCCGTGGCGATCAGGTCATTCCGGTGCTGGTCGACATCAACCTCGACGTCGCCGTGGCGGATTTCGTGGCGCTGATGGGTCCGTCAGGGTCGGGCAAGTCGACATTGCTCAATCTTGTGGCCGGCATCGACAAGCCGACCGCAGGGCAGATTCATGTGGCCGGCATCGATATCGCGCAACTGTCCGAGGGCGAGCTCGCCGCATGGCGCGCCGCGCATGTCGGATTCATTTTCCAGTTCTATAACCTGATGCCGGTGCTGACCGCGTTTCAGAACGTCGAGCTGCCGTTGCAGCTCACCAACCTGTCGCGCCGCGAGCGCCGCGAGCACGTCGAGAATTCGCTCGCGCTCGTCGGCCTTGCCGATCGCATGGAACATTACCCGAACGAACTTTCCGGCGGCCAGCAACAACGCGTTGCGATCGCCCGCGCGCTGATTGGCGATCCGACCCTCATCGTCGCCGACGAGCCCACCGGTGACCTCGATCGCACGACCGCGGAGGAAATCCTCGGTCTGCTCGAGGCGCTGAACCATCAACTCGGAAAGACCATCATCATGGTGACGCACGATCCCAAGGCCGCTGGCCACGCGCACCGGATCATCCAGCTCGAGAAGGGTGTTCTCGTCGTTTGACGGACGCCGCACCACGCATGTTCGTTCCCTTCCTCGTCCTTCGCAACGCGCTTCGCCACAAGCTGCGGACCACGCTCACGATGATCGGCATCGTGGTGGCGATCGTCGCCTTCGGTTTGCTGCGGACGATCGTCGACGCCTGGTACGCCGGCGCCGAATCGTCATCCTCTGCGCGACTCGTCACCCGCAGCGCCATTTCGCTCGTATTCTCGTTGCCGCTCAATTATGCGCAGAAGCTGCGGCAGGTCCCCGGTGTCGCGTCGGTGGGTTGGGCCAACTGGTTCGGCGGTGTCTACATCACCGAAAGCAACTTTTTTCCGCAGTTCGCGATCGACGGCGCGACCTACCTCGACATGTATCCCGAGTTCCGGCTCACCGCCGAGGAACGCAAGGCCTTCCTGGTCGATCGGCAAGGTGCGATCGCCGGGCGCAAGATCGCCGACAAATTCGGCTGGAAGGTGGGCGACCAGATTCCGATTCGCGGGACGATCTTCCCGGGCACCTGGACATTCACGCTGCGGGCGATCTACGACGGCGCGGACGCCAAGGTCGACGAGACCCAGTTCTTCTTTCATTGGGATTATCTGAACGAAGCCGTGAAGAAGCGCTTTCCGCGGCGCGCCGACCAGGTCGGCTTCTACCTGATCGAGATTCGCGACCCTGGCGAGGCGGCCGAAATCTCCCAGCGGGTCGACACGACGTTCAAGAACTCGCTGGCGGAGACGCTCACCGAAACCGAGAAGGCCTTCCAGCTGGGCTTTGTCGCGATGACGGAGGCCATCCTCGTCGCCATCCAGGCCGTCTCGTGGGTCATCATCGTCATCATCATGGCGGTGATGGCCAACACGATGGCGATGACGGCCCGCGAACGCTATTCCGAGTACGCGACGATGAAGGCGATCGGATTCTCCAACGGCTTCGTCGCCCGGCTCATCTTCGCCGAATCCATCGCGATCGCGCTGGCGGGAGGCGCGCTGGGCATCGCGCTGACCTTTCCGATCGCCGCGTGGTTCGGCGGCCTGATGGGAACGCTGTTTCCCGTCTTTTTCATTTCAGATGAGACGCTGCTCATGCAGATCGGCGCGGCCGTCATTGTCGGCGTCGTCGCAGCACTCATTCCCGCGTGGCGCGCCGCGCAGGTACGGATCGTCGACGGCCTGCGGAGCGTGGCGTGATCGCCGCCATTCCTGTTTCCTATATCGCGCGCAACCTGATGGCGCGCAAGCTCACGACGATTCTCACGGCCGGTGGCATGGCGCTCGTCGTCTATGTGTTCGCGACCGTGTTGATGCTGGCCGCGGGGCTCAAGGAGACGCTCGTAGCCACCGGGCAGCCGGACAACGTGGTCGTGATTCGCCGGGGCGCACAGACCGAGGTGCAGAGCGGTGTCGACCGCGTGGCCGCCGCGATCGTCGAGTCGATGCCGGATATCGCGACCGGTGAGGACGGCACCAAGCTGCTTTCGAAAGAGCCGGTGGTGCTCATCAGTTTGCCAAAACGAGCGTCAGGCAAGGCCTCCAACGTCGTCATTCGCGGCGTCACCGCCAACGGTCTGGTGCTGCGCCCGCAGGTGAAGATCGTCGAAGGCCGGATGTTCCGGGTCGGCACGTCCGAGATCATCGCGGGACGCGCGATCGCCGAGGGCTTTCGCGGTGCCGCCATCGGTGAGACGTTGCGTTTCGCGCAGCGCGACTGGACGGTTGTCGGGATGTTCGACGCGGGACGCACCGGATTCAATTCCGAGATCTGGGGCGACGCAGAGCAATTGCTGCAATCGTTTCGCCGGCTTGCGTTCTCCGCGGTAATCTTCCGGCTGACCGACAGCGATCGCTTTGACGCGATCAAGAGCGATATCGAAGGCGACCAGCGCTTGACGCTCGAAGCGAAGCGGGAGACGCAGTTCTATGCGGACCAGTCCGAGGGGCTCGCCAAATTCATTTCGTATCTCGGCACGACGATTTCGGTGATCTTTTCGATCGGCGCCATCATCGGCGCGATGATCACCATGTACGCGAGCGTCGCGTCGCGCACCAGCGAAATCGGCACGCTGCGCGCGCTCGGCTTTTCGCGTGCCGCGATTCTTGCTGCGTTCCTGGGCGAATCGCTGCTGCTCGGCCTGGTCGGCGGCGTGATCGGCCTCGTGGGGGCATCGTTCATGCAGATGGTGCCGATTTCGACCACGAATTTCCAGACGTTCGCCGAAATCGCGTTCACGTTCACGCTGACCCCGTACATCGTGCTCGCGTCGCTGGCCTTCGCGTTGCTGATGGGCTTCATCGGCGGCTTTCTGCCTGCCGCGCGCGCGGCGCGGCTTTCGATCGTCGACGCCCTGCGCGCCGCGTGACGTCATGAGCCCGCCGGGCCGTCCCAAGGGCGAATACCGGAGCGCGCAGCGCGAAGGTACCCCAATGCCGCGACTGACGTTGCGCGGACTGCGCGCGCACGCCGTGGCGCGGACGCTCCAGCCATCGGCGACGCTCGTGGAGGCCATCGGCGCGCTCGGCTTCGTCCAGCTCGACCCGATCCGCGCGCCCGCGCGCGCCGCCGACCTGATCCTGCGCCACCGCGTGGCGGATTATCGTGTTGGCGATCTCGACCGCGCCTACCCGACGTTGCCGCTGGCCGAGGATTACGTCCATGTGTATGGCGTCATCCCGCGCACGACATTGCAGTGGCTGCATCCGCGCAGCGCGCGCCACCGCCGCCATGTCGAGCGCGAACATCCGCGGCTGGCCGCGCGCATCCTCGCGCATGTGGCGCGGCACGGCGAGACGCACCCGCGCGATCTTGCGGTGCTTGGCCGATCGCGGACGACGAACGGATGGGGCGGCGAATCGGCGGCGACGACACGCGTGCTCGAAGCGCTCCACTACCGCGGCCAGCTCGCGGTGGCGCGCCGCGCCAACGGCATCAAGGTGTACGCGCTCGCGCCGCCCGCCGAACCGCCGCTCGCCGCGCCGGTGCGCGCCCGCGCCATCCTGTCGCTGCTGCTCGACTTGTATGCGCCGTTGCCCGAGTCCGCATTGCGCCAGCTGGCGCGCATGGTCCCGGAGACGTCGTTGCCGCCTGCGCTGCTGGCGAAGGCATTCGACCAGTTGCGTCACGGTCCGGAAGTACGCTGTGTGACCATCGACGGCATGGATTGGCTGCTGCCGGCGCGCGATGAAATTCGTGACGATGTCGCAGCGGAGGTCCGACTGCTCGCGCCGTTCGATCCGGTCGTCTGGGATCGCCGCCGGTTCGCGGCGTTCTGGGGGTGGGACTACCGGCTCGAAGCCTATACGCCGCCCAAGAAACGCAAGCTGGGCTACTACGCGCTGCCGTTGCTGTGGCGCGACGACGTTGTCGGCTGGGCCAACGCGACCATGACGAACGGCGCGCTCACCGTCGACATTCGCTTCGCCAAGACGGCGCCGCGCGCCGCCGCGTTCCGGCGCGAGCTTGACGCCGAGCTCGAACGCTTCCGTACATTCCTCGGCGCCGCGCGCGTGGTCGTGGACATCGAATCCCGTTGAGGATGAGCAACCCGGCGCTGTTTCTTACATCCACGTTGATCTGGGGCTCGACGTGGTTCGCGATCACCTATCAATTGGGCGTGGTCGCGCCGGAAGTCTCGGTGGCTTACCGGTTCGCGCTGGCCTCGGTCTCCCTGGCGCTGTGGTGCGCGATCACCGGCGCCTCGCTGCGGTTTTCGCGGCGCAACCATGCATTCCTCGCGGCATTCGGCGCGACGCTGTTCGGCCTCAACTATGTCGCGGTGTACTGGGCGGAGCGATATGTGCCCTCCGGACTCGTGGCCGTCGTCTTTTCGACCATCGTGTTCATGAATCCCATCGGCGCGCGCTTCGCGTTCGGCACGCCGCTGACTGCGCGCACATTGGTGGCGGCGGCGCTCGGCGTGGCCGGCGTTGCACTGCTGTTCGTACCCGAACTCGACGCAGCGCGCCACGGCGGCTCCGCCGCGCTGGGCATCGCGTTTGCGCTTGGCGGGACGATGATCGCGACGGTGGGAAACCTGATCGCCGTGCGCAATCACAACGCGGGGTTGCCGACCTTCCCGACGACCGCCTGGGGCATGGCCTACGGCGCGCTCACCGCGGCGCTGGTGGCCACCGTCACGGGCGTCCCATGGACGTTCGAAGCGCGCGTGGGCTATGTCGCGTCGCTCCTCTATCTCGCAGTGTTCGGCAGCATCGTCGCATTCGGCGCCTATCTGACCCTGTTGAAGCGCATCGGGGCGGGACCGGCATCATTTGTCGGCGTGGCCACGCCGGTCATCGCGCTCTTGCTGTCGACGCTGCTCGAAGGCTACCGCTGGACCTGGGTGGCGGTGCTGGGCGTCGTGCTGGCGGTGATCGGCAACTGGCTTGCGTTGTTGCCCGCGCGGAAGGTCGCGCCAAGCTAATCAATCTTTCCCGTCCTGCCTGATCACATCGACGTTGTCGATGAGGCGCGTTGCGCCGAGCGTCGCCGCAGCCAGCACGATGAGCAGGTTCGGGTGATCGAAGCCTTCCGGATGCGGGATGCGCAACGCGAGTCCATGGCGGATCGCGACATAGTCCACTTTCCATCCGCGGGCAGCGAGCTTCGCGCGGCCGGCCGCTTCGAGATTGGCGTAGTCGGCGCGGCCGCCGACGATCGCATCGGCGATGTCGCGCAGCACACGGTACAAATGGGGCGCCTCGCGCCGCTCTTCCGGCGTCAGATAGCCGTTGCGCGACGACAGCGCAAGACCGTCGTCGGCGCGGACGGTTTCCGCAGCAACGACTTCGATCGGCAGGTTGAACTGCTGGACCATGCCGCGCACGATCTTCAACTGCTGGCGGTCCTTCTTGCCGAACACCGCGACATCGGGCTGCACGAGGTTGAACAGTTTCAGCACGACCGTGCACACGCCGCCGAAAAAGCCGGGACGGAACGCGCCTTCGAGCTCGTCGGCCAGCGGCGGAGGCTGCACACGGTACGCTTGCGGCGTCGGATACATCTCCTGTTCCAGCGGCGCGAACAATACATCAACGCCCTCGCGCTCGAGACTCGCGCGGTCGGCGTCGAACGTCCGCGGATAGCGATCGAAATCCTCGTTCGGCCCGAACTGCAGCCGATTGACGAAGATGCTGGCGACGACCGTGTCGCCGTGCTCGCGCGCGATGCGGCACAGCTTGAGATGTCCTTCGTGCAAGTTCCCCATCGTCGGCACGAACGCCACGCGGCCCGCCGCGTCAAGGCGCTGCGCCAGCTCGGCCGCGGCACGGATGATTTCCACGCGCGGCGCCTGAGTCAAGCCTGACCGAGGTTGAAGAATTCGCGCCGTGCCCGCATGCCGGCGATGCGCGCGAGCAGCATTTTCATATGCGACGGGTTGTCGACGAAATTCAGGCGCTCGCTGTTGATGATGAGCAGCGGCGCCGCGTCGTACTGGTAAAAGAAGCGCGCATACGCATCGGCCAGCCGCGCGAGATAATCGTCCGGAATCGACTGTTCGTATCCGATGCCGCGCATCCGCACCCGCGACAGCAGCGTCTCCACTGGCGCCTGCAAATAGATGACGAGGTCCGGATCGGCCGTTTGTGGTTTCAGATGCCGATACACTTTCTCGTAAAGCGCGTATTCATCATCGGAAAGGTTGAGGCGCGCGAACAAAGGATCCTTGTCGAGCAGGAAATCCGAGATCGTGGGTTCACGGAAGAGATCGAGCTGCGCCAGCCGGCGCAAGTGGTCGACACGCTGGAACAGGAAGGTCAGTTGCGTCGGCAGCGCGAAGCGCGGCATGTCGTCGTAGAAGCGGGAAAGGAACGGGTTGTCCTCGGGTTGCTCGAGGAGCATCTCCGCGTCGAGATGCTCGGCCAACTGCCGCGCGAGACTCGTCTTGCCCGCGCCAATGGGTCCCTCGACGACGATGTAACGGCAACGCTCGATGTCCATCGGCGATCTAACGAAAGAAATGGGTGCGGGTGCGGGCGATTCGTTGGCCGCGCACCGCGCGCCAGTGCCGGCGCGCGAGTCCGTGGCCCGGAATGCGGGCCGCCGGCGCGATATCGAGCAGCGGACGCAGGACGAATGCGCGTTCGTGCATGCGCGGATGCGGTACGACGAGTTGCGCGGCACGAATTCGATGACCGCCGTATAGTAACAAATCGAGATCGAGCGTCCGCGGTGCGTTGCGCGCTCCGGCTGCTTCGCGGCGGCGATGCTGGCGCCGCTCGATCGTCTGCAATCGCCGAAGCAGCGCCTGTGGCGGGAGTGTCGTGCGCACGGCCACGACCGCATTCACATAATCCGGTTGCGCCTCGCTCGTGCCCATGGGCGCGCTGAGATAATTCGGCGACACGGCAAGCAATCGCGATTGTGGCAAATGCGCGAGCGCCGCCGTGGCGCGTGCGAGCTGCCGGCGCGGATGCGAAAGATTGCTGCCCAACCCGATGAATGCGACCGTCGGCTTCACTGCGCGCAATCAACCGCTGGCGGGGCCACTGCTCGGAGGCGGCGCGCCGTCGGGATCCTCGCGCCGCTTGCGGCCGCGTCCGCGCGAGCGCCGGCCTTTCTTGGGTGCCTCCTCCGGTTTCAGCATGGCCTCGCGCTCGGCGTCGCCCGCATCCTGGAATCGCGTCCACCAGTCGACGAGCGAGCGCGGCACCTCGCCCGAGGCGCCGCGCAGGTCGAGAAAGTCGTACGCGGCGCGGAAGCGCTCGTGCTCGAGCAAGCGATATGGGCGTGCGCCGGCGCGCTGTTCGAACCGCGGCTGCAGCGACCAGATCTCCTTGATCGTGGCTTCGAAGCGGCGCGGAATGGAGATGCGCTCCGCTTGTGCTTCCAGCACCCGATCCATCGCGACGTGCAGCGCGGGCAACGGCTTTTCCCCGCGCGCCTTGGCCGCGTTCCACTGCTGCAACACCTCGTGCCACAGGAGCGTCGCGAAAAGGAACGCCGGTGAAACCGCCTTGCCCTCGCGCACCCGCGCGTCGGTGCCTGCCAGCGCCGTCTCGATGAACTTGGGGCCGAGCGGCTGCTCGAGAATCACGTCGAGCAACGGCAGGAGCCCGTGTGAAAGGCCGTGGGCGCGCAGGCTCTGCAATGTCTCGACCGCGTGCCCGGAGAGGAGAAGCTTCTGCATTTCGTCGAAGAGGCGCGCGGGCGGCACATTCTGGATGAGGCTCGCGAGTTTGGGAATCGGCGCCGCGGTCTTGGGGTCGATCGCCACGCCCACTTTGGCCGCCAGCCGGATCGCGCGCAGCATGCGGACCGGATCTTCGCGGAACCGGGTGACCGGCGCACCGATCAGCTTCAGCCGTCGCTTGCGCACGTCGATGACGCCGCCGACGTAGTCCCAGATTTCCTCCGAGATCGGATCGAAGTACAGCGCGTTGATGGTGAAGTCGCGGCGCGCGGCGTCTTCGGCCTGCGTGCCGTAGACGTTGTCCGACAGGAGCCGTCCGTGCTCATCCGTCGATTCCACCGCGATCTGCGGTGCGCGGAACGTCGACACTTCGAGCACTTCCGGGCCGACGTGGACGTGAACGAGCCGGAACCGGCGGCCGATGATGTAAGCGCGCCGGAACAGCGGCTTCACCTCTTCGGGTGTCGCGTCGGTCGCGATGTCGAAGTCCTTCGGTGTCAGACCCAGCAGCAGATCGCGCACGGCGCCGCCGACGACGAACGCCCTGAATCCCGCTTCATGCAGCTTCTCCGTCACCATCCGCGCGCCGCGCGGCACCTGCTCCTGCCGCACAGGATGCTCGCGCGACACATAGATGCGCGGATCGCGCGACGGCCGGCCGGGAATCAGGCGGGCAAGCAGGCGTCGGATCATCGCTGGAAACGAGTGGGGCGGAAGCTGCGCATGCGGAAGGAAAAGAGGGCGCGGGCGCGAATGCCCTGGAGCGAGCGATTGCAGGGCGGCACCCGCGAGCGGCGCGCGATCATAGCACGGCGGCAATCCGCGACTCGCCAGGGCCCAGGCCCGCGAGCGTCCAGCGGCCCACCGACCAGCGGATGAGGCGGAGCGTCGGCAGGCCGACCGCGGCCGTCATCCGCCGTATTTGCCGATTGCGACCTTCGGCGATCACGATTTCCAGCCAGGCGGTGGGTATGTTTTTCCGCATGCGAATGGGTGGATCGCGCGGCCAAAGCGAAAGCGGCTCCGCGATGATGCGCACGCCTGCCGGCCGCGTCATGCCGTCGGGAAGCGACACGCCATGCACCAGTTGCGCCACCTGCGCGGCCGCGGGTTCGCCTTCGACTTGCACCCAATACGTCTTGGGGAGTTTGTAACGTGGATCCGTGATGCGCGCCTGCAACGCGCCGTCCGCCGTCAGTACGACGAGTCCTTCGCTCTCGGCGTCGAGCCGGCCCGCCGGATACACGTCGGGTATGGCGACACAATCGCTCAGCGTCGGCCGCGCGCCGCCGCCCGAGAACTGGCAGAGCACGCCAAAGGGCTTGTTGAGCAGGACGACGCTGGCGACGGCGCTTTGCGAGTCGCGCGACGTGGCGGGAATAGTCAATTTCGCGGATAATCAAGAGCTTCGCGATGCGTGTTCAGCGCGTCGCTGCCATCCATCTTCATTGCAACCGATTTTCCAGGCAATCCAGGAGCATCCATGCCCGACTATCAGCACGTCAAGGTGCCCGCCGGCGGCGCCAAGATCACCGTCAACGCAGACTATAGCCTCAATGTTCCGGACAACCCGATCATCCCTTATATCGAGGGTGACGGGACGGGCCTCGACATTACCCCGGTGATGATCAAGGTCGTCGACGCGGCGGTGGCGAAGGCGTACGGCGGCAAGCGCCGGATTCACTGGATGGAAATCTACGCGGGTGAGAAATCGACCAAGATCTACGGTCCCGACGTTTGGCTGCCCGAGGAATCGCTGGCGATCGTCAAGGACTATGTCGTGTCGATCAAGGGACCACTCACGACGCCGGTCGGCGGCGGCATTCGCTCGCTCAACGTCGCGCTGCGGCAGGAGCTCGACCTCTACGTTTGCCTGCGGCCCGTCCGCTATTTCAAGGGTGTCCCCTCGCCGGTCAAGGAACCGGAGAAGACCGACATGGTGATCTTCCGCGAGAACTCCGAGGACATTTACGCCGGTGTCGAATGGGCGGCCGAATCCGCGCCGGCGAAGAAGGTCATCGACTTTCTCATCAACGAAATGGGCGTGAAGAAGATTCGGTTTCCCGCGACGTCGGCGATCGGCATCAAGCCCGTATCGCGCGAAGGTACCGAACGGCTGGTCCGCAAGGCGATCCAGTACACGATCGACAACGACCGGACATCGATGACCCTCGTGCACAAGGGCAACATCATGAAGTTCACCGAGGGCGGGTTCCGCGACTGGGGCTACGCGCTCGCGCAGAAGGAATTCGGCGCGCAGCTGAAAGACGGCGGTCCCTGGATGTCGATCAAGAACCCGAAGACGGGGCGCGACATCGTCGTCAAGGATGTGATCGCCGACGCCTTCCTGCAACAGATCCTGCTGCGGCCCGCCGAGTACGACGTGATCGCCACGCTGAACCTGAACGGCGACTACATCTCGGATGCGCTGGCGGCGCAGGTGGGCGGCATCGGGATTGCCCCGGGCGCCAACATGTCCGACTCAGTCGCGATGTTCGAGGCGACACACGGTACGGCGCCCAAGTACGCGGGCAAGGACTACGTCAATCCGGGCTCGGAAATCCTGTCCGCGCAAATGATGCTGGTGCACATGGGCTGGAAGGAAGCGGCCGCGCTGATCGAGACCAGTCTGGAAAAAGCCATCCTCGACAAAGTGGTCACCTACGACTTCGCGCGGCTCATGCAGGGGGCCACCCAGGTTTCGTGCTCGGGCTTCGGGCAGGCGATGATCGAACGGATGTAACCGACCGCCCGTCGGCTGCGTCGTGAAAGGCCCGCCCGGTGGTGGGCCTTTTGCTTTTACTGATCCGTGATACCTGACCTCTGATCCCTGGAAACAAGAAGGCCCGCTTGTGGCGGGCCTTGGCAAGAATTGCCTTAAGGCATCGCGAGGGACGCTCGGCAATAGAATATCTCTAAGCGGCCTGGATATTGGACGCCTGTTTCCCCTTCGGGCCCTGCGTGACTTCGAACTGAACCTTTTGGCCTTCCTTCAACGTCTTGAAGCCTTGCATGTTGATCGCCGAGAAGTGCGCGAACAAGTCTTCACCGCCGCCGTCCGGAGTGATGAAGCCAAAGCCCTTTGCATCGTTGAACCACTTGACGGTACCGGTTGCCATACTGCGTATTCCTTTAGGATTGAACGGGTGTCTGGCGGGCGCTCAACGGATCGCCGGTGTTCCCGTCGGGGGGCCAGAAGCCGGCCCGGCCGGAAGCCGGAAAGGCAGACCGAAGGTGCGCCAAACATTCGTTTTCTACGCGCATTGTTCCCGGAGCGTCAAGCGGGCGGCGCCGTTCGGGCCCTTCCCCTTGAAAAAACTGTTGCAATCATCAAACATTGACCCCAACTTCATCCGGAGTATCGTGGCAGGAAATGAGCAACCAGGAGCAGCACGGCATCGTACTCGAGGCCGAGAAAGCCAAGGTCAAGCCGCCGCCGCTGTATAAAGTGATGTTGCTGAACGACGACTACACACCGATGGACTTCGTCGTCGTCGTCCTGCAAACTGTATTCGCCATGAGCCGCGAGAAGGCCACGCAGGTCATGCTGCAGGTACATCGCGAGGGCATGGGCGTTTGCGGCACCTACACGCGCGAGGTTGCCGCGGCGAAGGTCGAGCAAGTCATCAACATCGCACGTAAGCATCAGCATCCGCTACAGTGCACGATGGAGGAGACGTAAGCGTTATAGTCGCAAGGCCGGGGCGGTTCCCGGACGAGCGCACCGGACGAAGGAAGGTCGATGATTGCGCAGGAACTGGAAGTCTCCCTCCACATGGCCTTTGTCGAGGCCAGGCAGAAGCAGCACGAGTTCATCACGGTCGAGCACTTGCTGCTCGCGATGCTCGACAACCCCTCGGCGGCCGAGGTCCTGAAGGCCTGCGGCGTCGATCTCGACGAATTGCGTGGCGTCCTGTCGGACTTCATCCAGGAGCACACGCCGCGCCTCGCGCCGCACTCGGATGCCGACACGCAGCCGACGCAAGGGTTCCAGCGCGTGATCCAGCGGGCGATCCTGCACGTCCAGTCCTCGGGCAAGAAGGAAGTCACCGGCGCCAACGTGCTGGTCGCGATCTTCGGCGAGAAGGAGTCGCATGCCGTCTATTTCCTGAACCAGCGCGGCGTCACGCGCCTCGATGTCGTCAACTACATCGCGCACGGGATCACCAAGACGCCGCAGCAGAAGCAGGACAAGCAGGAGGCGAAGGGCGACGACGACAACGGCAACGAAGCGCAGGGCGCGCTCGATGCGTACACGCTGAACCTCAACGCGCTCGCCAAGGCCGGCAAGATCGACCCGCTGATCGGCCGCGAACACGAGCTCGAGCGCGTGATCCAGGTGCTGTGCCGCAGGCGCAAGAACAATCCGCTGCTCGTCGGCGAAGCCGGCGTGGGCAAGACCGCGATTGCCGAAGGATTGGCGCGCCGGATCCACGAAGGCGACGTGCCCGAGCTGCTGAGTGACTATCAGGTGTATTCGCTCGACATGGGTGCGCTGCTCGCCGGCACCAAGTACCGCGGCGATTTCGAACAGCGGCTGAAGGCGGTCCTGAAGCAGCTGGCCGACAGTCCCAAGTCGATCCTGTTCATCGACGAGATCCACACGATCATCGGCGCCGGTGCGGCATCCGGCGGGACGCTCGACGCCTCCAATCTGCTGAAGCCGGCGCTGTCGACCGGCGCGTTGAAGTGCATCGGCGCCACCACGTACAACGAGTACCGGCAGATCTTCGAAAAGGATCATGCGCTGTCGCGGCGCTTCCAGAAGGTCGATGTGCCGGAACCGTCGATCGCCGAGACCATCGAGATCCTGAAGGGGCTGAAGACGCGCTTCGAGCAGCACCATGGCGTCAAGTACGCGCCGGCGGCGCTAACCAGCGCGGCGGAACTCGCTGCACGCTTCATCAATGACCGCCATCTGCCCGACAAGGCCATCGACGTGATCGACGAGGCCGGCGCCGCGCAGAAAATCCTGCCCAAGTCGCGGCAGAAGAAAGTCATCGGCAAGAGCGACGTCGAGGAAATCGTCGCCAAGATCGCGCGGATTCCTGCAAAAAACGTGTCGTCCGACGATCGCAATTCGCTGCGGACGCTCGATCGCGACCTGAAGAACGTCGTGTTCGGCCAGAACAAGGCGATCGACGCGCTGGTTTCCGCCATTCGCATGGCGCGCTCGGGCCTCGGCAATCCGCGCAAGCCGATCGGCAACTTCCTGTTCAGCGGTCCCACGGGCGTGGGCAAGACGGAAGTGGCGCGGCAGCTGGCCTATTGCCTGGGCGTCGAGCTGATCCGGTTCGACATGTCGGAATACATGGAACGCCACGCGGTGTCCCGTTTGATCGGCGCGCCGCCGGGCTATGTCGGCTTCGATCAGGGCGGCCAGTTGACCGAGTCGGTGACCAAGCATCCGTACAGCGTCGTGCTGATGGACGAAATCGAGAAGGCGCACCCGGACATCTTCAACATCCTGCTGCAGGTGATGGACCACGGGACGCTCACCGACAACAACGGACGCAAGGCCGACTTCCGCAACGTCATCATCATCATGACGACCAATGCGGGAGCGATGGAGCTTGCCAAGGGCTCGATGGGCTTTACGCAGTCGAAGAGCTCGGGCGACGAGATGGGCGAGATCAAGCGGATGTTCACGCCGGAATTCCGCAATCGCCTGGACGCAACGATCTCGTTCGGCTCGCTCGACCACGACGTCATCCTGCGCGTCGTCGACAAGTTCCTGCTCGAGCTCGAGGCCCAGTTGCACGAGAAGAAGGTCGACGCCTCGTTCACGCCGGCGCTCAAGGAATATCTGGCGAAGAAGGGCTTCGATCCGCAGATGGGCGCGCGGCCGATGGCCCGCCTCATCCAGGACACGATCCGCAAGGCGCTCGCCGAGGAATTGCTGTTCGGCCATTTGGTCGCAGGCGGCAAGGTGACGATCGAAATCGGCGACGACGAGAAGGTCAAGCTCCTGTTTGAAGAAACACCAAAGGAGGCGGAGCCCGTCGCGTAAATCGGGGCGGATACGACGTTCTGGCAGTTATGCAAGCAGAAACGGCGCCTTTCGGCGCCGTTTCTGTTTCGGCATCTGCGGCTCGTCGTCTCCGCCCCGATTTACGCGCCGAAGATAGTCAGCGCGAAAAGCTTCGGGCGGCCGCGCGCTTTTCGCGTAGTAACTGCCACGAAGCGCGTCGATCATAAGCCGCTGCGCGGCCGTTCAGTAACGCGCAGGCACGCTGACAGCCTTCGATGCACGCATACGTTCATTGGGGCTTTCAAGTCGCATGCGCGCGTTACCGAGCTTCGGCGAAGCCGACCGCGATCGGCGCGCTTCGTGCCGTTGCTACACGAAAGGCGCGCGGCCGCCCGAAGCCTTTCGTGCTGACTGCCTTCGGGACAAAAACACGGAGCGCGCAGCGCGGAGTGTTTTTGGCACGTCGATCGTCACGTCAGCATGTCCGCCCAAATGTTATTGGCCCACGCGAACGCGTATTCGCCCTCGAGCGCGGTGGGCCCGGGCGACAAGCCGCCGGACCCCGGGACCGTCGCGAACGTTTTCTTCTCCCTGTCGTATTGGTGCACCGAATCGACGTGCACGACATCCTTGTCCGTGATGAAGCTGTAGCAGGTGTTGTTGATGACCGGCGCCGGATTCGGCGGCTGGCCCGCGAACGCATTGAGGATTGCCGCCGCCGCGACCTTCGCATGCTGATTCGCCATGTGACCGGACTTCGGCATCAGCGGCGCGATCTGGATCGCGTCGCCGAGCACGTGGATCTTCGGCACCTTGATCGATTCGAACGAGAGAAAATCGACTTCGCACCAGCGATTGTTCGCAGTGATCACGCCGGCCTGCGCTGCGATCGCGCCCGCCCGCTGCGGCGGGATCACGTTCAGCACATCGGCCTTCACGTCGTCGGCGGTCTCGAATTTCGCGGTCAGCGTCGCGACGTCGACGCCGGTGAGCACGTAGTTGGGACGGTATTCGACGATGCCCTTGTAATCCTCGTTCCAGGCCTTCATGAACAGTCCCTTTTTCGAAACCACGTCCTCGTTGCCGTCGAGGATCAGCACCTTGCTGCGCGGCTTCGCGCGTTTGAAGTACCACGCGACCTGGCAGGCGCGCTCGTACGGTCCGGGCGGGCAGCGATACGGCGCTTTCGGAATGGACATCGCGAACACCCCGCCATCGCGCATCGCTTCCAGTTGCTGGCGTAGCGCCAGCGTTTGCGCGCCTGGCTTCCACGCATGCAGCACCTTCGCTTGCGCTTGGGCGCTGCCCATACCCTGCACCTGATCGTAGAGAAAATCGATGCCCGGCGACAGCACCAGGCGATCATAGGGAAGGTCGCGCTGGTTCGAGATGCGCACGGTGCCGCGGAGCGGATCGACCGCCTGCGCCGTGTCGAACAGCACCTTGATTCCTTGCTTCGTGAGCCCGTCGTAGCTGACGGTGAGGTCGGAGATCTGTTTGCTGCCGCCCAGCACCAGGTTCGACATGGGGCAGGACACGAATGCCGGATCCGTCTCGACCAGCGTGATGTCGAGCGTACGGTTGCTCCACAGGTTCAAATATTTGGCGACCGTCGCGCCACCGTACCCGCCGCCGACGACCACCACTTTCGGGCCGCTCCTGCTCGGCGACGTTGCGCAGCCCGCGAGTCCGGTCGCCGCGATACCGGTGGCGCCGATGGCCTTGAGGAACTCCCGCCGTTGCATGGTCATGATGTGTCTCCTCGGTCGACGCTAGGGTTTCTGCGCGGCAAACCAGCCGGCGAGCAAATCGATTTGCTCGTCCGTGTAGCCCTTGGCGAGCTGCGTCATGATCGTTCCGGGAGTGCGGCCCGCCTTGAAGTCCTGCATCTTGCGGACGAGATCCGGCTTCGCCTGTCCCGCGAGCGACGGCATGCCTCCCTTGCTCACGCCGTTGGTGCCGTGACAGTTCGCGCAGCCCGCGGCGATATTGCGCGCGAGATTCGGATCCGGGGCCTGCGCGGCGGCCATGCCCGCAGCCAGCGCGAAAAGCAGGGCCGTTGCAATGCTGTGAGTGCGCACGGTGAACTCCTTTGTGGGACCACGATGACGAGGGCGCAGCTGGCGCTGGGTCGCCTAGCATAATCGCATCGCGCGCACTGGTGAATGCCTCGCCGACGATCAGTCGCGGCCGTGGCGAAGGCGCTGCCGCTCGAGGTTGTGGCGCCGCTGCAACGACCCCGGCACCGCATCTGGTGGAACCGCGCGGAACCCAAATCCGCCTCATGGAAATGGACGATAGTTGTGAAGGGCGGTGCTCGCGCCGTATCGATGCGTTTTAAATCAGTTGGTTGCACGTGGGCATTCGTGCGTGGTCATCACAGTCTTATATAAGATATACATGCTGCGCAGCATCTTTTGCCCTCCTAAGTGCCATAGTTGTTCCACCAGACGGAATACATTTCTAACATGCTGATTTATTGTGAAAATTAGCATATTGCGCCGCGCCAATTCCCTTGTCACGAGCGGCAAGGCTTGCTAAGGTGGCGTTATCACGAGACGCGGAGCGCAGCATCACGCGACCCGCGACGCGAAGGGCGTAGGAACTTTCATCCCATCCTAAAGCCCGCCAGACCGGTCGAGCGATCCTCATCGGTCCGTGCCGCGAAGCGCTGGCGACTTCGGAATTGCCAGGGCTTTGCATACAGCGCCACGCACGCGACGCGTGATGGCGCCCGCTGACCAACGTGCCGGCGCGAGAAGCTGCCGGTTTGAGGCCACGACATGATGGGAGTACGGCAATGAACTACGACCTTGAAGCAGCACGGCTCAAGAAGGACTGGGCGGAAAATCCGCGCTGGAAAGGGATCAAGCGCGGTTACTCGGCGGAGGATGTGGTGCGCCTGCGCGGCTCGGTCCACATCGAACATACGCTCGCCCGCCGCGGCGCCGAAAAACTGTGGAAGCTCGTCAACGAAGAGCCCTTCGTCAATTCGCTGGGCGCGATGACCGGCAACCAGGCGATGCAGCAGGTGAAGGCGGGGCTGAAGTCGATCTACCTGTCCGGTTGGCAGGTGGCCGCGGACGCGAACATCGCCGGCGAGATGTATCCGGATCAATCGTTGTATCCGGTCAACTCGGTGCCCGCCGTGGTCAAGCGGATCAACAACACGTTTGCGCGCGCCGACCAGATCCAGCACATGGAAGGCACCGGCGACCTCGACTTCTTCGCGCCGATCGTTGCGGATGCTGAAGCGGGCTTCGGCGGCGTGCTCAATGCGTTCGAGCTCATGAAGGCGATGATCGAGGCGGGCGCCGCCGGCGTGCACTTCGAGGATCAATTGGCCTCGGTCAAGAAGTGTGGCCACATGGGCGGCAAGGTGCTCGTGCCCACGCGCGAGGCGGTCGACAAGCTGATCGCCGCGCGGCTCGCCGCCGACTGCATGGGCGTGCCGACGATCATCCTCGCGCGTACCGACGCGGAAGCCGCGGATCTCGTGACGTCGGACATCGACGACAACGACAAGCCGTTCTTCACCGGCGAGCGCACCGTCGAGGGTTTCTACAAGACCCGCAACGGCCTGGACCAAGCGGTGTCGCGCGGCTTAGCCTACGCGCCGTATGCCGACATGATCTGGTGCGAAACCGGCAAGCCGGACCTCGACTTCGCCAAGGAATTCGCCGAGGCGATCCATGCGAAGTTCCCCGGCAAGATGCTGGCTTACAACTGCTCGCCGTCGTTCAACTGGAAAAAGAACCTCGACGACGCCACCGTCGCGAAATTCCAGCGTGAGCTGGGCGCGATGGGTTACAAGTTCCAGTTCATCACGCTGGCGGGCTTCCACAGCCTCAACTATTCGATGTTCAACCTCGCCTACGGTTACGCGCACAACCAGATGACGGCGTTCGTCGAATTGCAGGAAGCCGAGTTCGCCGCGGTGTCGAAGGGCTTCACGGCGATCAAGCACCAGCGCGAGGTGGGCACCAGCTACTTCGATGCGGTCACGCAGACCGTGCAGGGCGGCCAGGCGTCGACCACCGCGCTCAAGGGCTCGACCGAAGACGAGCAGTTCTTCGAGAAGCCGAAGACCGAACTGCATGTCGCCAACGGGTAGATAACGCTAACGGCTGGCGCCGGATTTTGTTCCGGCAGTATATGTGGAAAATAAGGTGGAGGATGGGATGAAAACGCCGCGCGACCTCCGCGCGGCGTTTTCTTTCCAGGCGTCCAAGCGCCGCTTGACCGCATTTTCGGTGCGTTCGGAGCATCCGCAGCGAACCCTCGCCCCCGCGCGCGGTCGGAGAACCTATGAACATCTCCGACACGCAGTCCGTCCCCGCGAGTTTGAACACCGCGACAACGATCCGCGCGTTTTACGCGTTGGTCCCCGACGACGCGACCCGCATGCAATTCGTTGCGTTGGCGAGAGACGTTGCTCGCCGCTCGCGCGGCCGCGCCATGATGGGCGACCACGTCCATCTGACCCTGGCTTTTCTGGGGGACGTCGCGGTCAGCACGCTCCCTTCGTTGCGCGGGATCGGCGACCGTCTGCCGCACGCCGGATCGATCCTGGACTTCGACCTGCTGGGAGCGTGGCGCGCCTCCGGGGTCGCATGGATTGCGCCCAGCGTCGTCCCGCAGGCGCTGCTCGACCTGCATGCCGGCCTGCGCGATGCGCTGGCGGACACCGGAATCGTGCTCGACGCGCGCCCGTTCCGGCCGCACATCACACTGGCGCGGCGTTGCGTGCAACCGCATCCGCGCGCCAGTTGCGCGCCGATCCGCTGGCCGGTGAACCGGTTGAGTCTCATCGGATCGGAATTGCGTCCCGAGGGCCCGCTCTATTCCGAGTTGGCGACGTGGCAGCTTACGTGACCAAATCGCTCGGGCCGGCTTCGCGCGGCCCACGATTTGGTCCCGGGCGTGCCAAAAAAGCGGAGCGCGTTGCGCTCCGCCTTTTTGTCCCGAAGGCAGTCAGAGGGGGAAGCTCCGGGCGGCCGCGCGCTTCCCCCCGGAAACTGCAGGAAGCGCGTCGATCATAAGCCGCTGCGCGGCCGTTCAGTAACGCGCAGGCGCGCTGACAGCCTCCGATGAGCGCATGCGCTCGGAGGGGCTTTCAATCCGCATGCGCGCGCTACCGAGAGGGGCGCGAAGCGCCGTTCGATCGGCGCACTTCGTTGAATTTACCGCACGAAAAGCGCGCGGCCGCCCGAAGCTTTTCGTAGGGACGCTACGCCCCAACCGCCACCGGCCGCGCCGGGTCGGCGCACCATTCGCTCCACGATCCAGGATAAAGCCGCGTGCCGTGGATGCCCGCGACTTCCATCGCGAGCAAATTGTGGCAGGCGGTTACGCCGGACCCGCACTGGTGGACGACGAGATCGTGCGGCGCGCCGGCAAGTAGCGCGTCGAACTCGGCGCGCAGAAACGCCGGATGCTTGAATGTGCCATCTGGATTGAGATTGAGCGCGTAGGGTCGGTTGCGCGCGCCGGGTATGTGACCAGCGATCGGGTCCAGCGGTTCGGTCTCGCCGCGGAAGCGCTCCGCTGCGCGCGCATCGATCAACAGCAGTCGTTGCCGGGCCAGGCTCGCCATGACGCCGGACGCATTGACGGTCGGCGTGACGCGCCCGATGGTGAACGCGGCGGCTTTGGGGATCATGGGATCGCTTTCGATCGCGCGGGCTTCGGCCACCCATTTCGCGTAGCCGCCGTCGAGCACGGCCGCAGCGTCGAAGCCGAGCCAGTGCAGCATCCACCACAGCCTCGCCGCGAACATGCCGCCGGCCTGATCGTAGGCCACGACCTGCTTGCCGCTGGCGATCCCGAGGTGGCCGAACAATGCGGCCGCCGTTTCGGGCGAAGGGAGCGGATGCCGGCCGTTGGTACCGGTCTTCGGGGCCGAGAGATCGCGGTCAAGATGAACGAATACCGCACCCGGAATGTGACCGTTGCGGTACTGCGTCTCGCCCCAGGTGTCCGGCTTTGCGAGATCGTGCCGCACGTCGCAGACCACGACGTCAGGCCGTCCCACGAGGGCCGCGAGCTCTTCGCTCGTGATCAGTGTGCTGAACATGGGACGCAGTCTAACCGTTCACGTCCAGATCAGGCGCGACTCCCTCACCCGTCGCTTTGCAGGTGCAGTCCCATCTCGCGCCGGTAACACTCGTGGAAGTGCTGCATGCCGTCTTCCATCGGCGACTGGTACGGCCCGACTTCGCTGCGCCCTGACTTGTAGAGCGCGCGGCGGCCGGCGTCCATCCGCTCGGCGATCTCGTCGTCTTCCTTCGCCGTTTCGCGATACGCCGCTTGCTCGGCCTCGACGAATTCGCGTTCGAACAACGCGATTTCTTCGGGGTAGTAGAACTCGACGACATTGAGCGTCCGATCGACGGCTTCCGGAATGAGCGTGCTGATCACGAGCACGTGCGGATACCATTCGAGCATGATGTTCGGATAATAGGTGAGCCAGACCGCGCCATGTGGCGGAATTTCGCCGCGGTAGAAATCGAGGACGGCCCGGTGCCAGCGCTCGTAGGTCTTCGTCCCCGGCTTCGCGAGCCCGTTGTTGAGTCCGACGGTCTGTACCGAATACCATTCGCCGAATTCCCACTTCAGGTCATCGCACGTGACGAACTGGCCGAGGCCCGGGTGGAACGGACCGACGTGATAGTCCTCGAGGTAGACCTCGATGAACGCCTTCCAGTTGTAGTTGACGTGGTGCGCCTCGACGCGGTCGAGCACATAGCCCGAGAAGTCGAAATTCCGCACGCCGAGCGCGGCGAGGTCGCGCGCAACGTCACGCGGGCCGTCGAACAGCAGGCCATTCCAGTTTTGCAGAGGCGAACGCGCGAGATTGACGCAGGGCTTGTCCGGAAAATGCGGCGCGCCGAGCAGTTCGCCGCGCAAGTCGTACGTCCAGCGATGGATCGGACACACGATGCTGCCGACGCTGCCGCGGCCGTTGAACATCAGCGCCTGGCGGTGCCGGCAAACATTGGACAGGAGCTCGACCCCGCTCGAATTGCGGACGAGCATCTGCGCCTCGTTGCGTGCCGCGAGCACGTGAAAGTCGCCTGGATTCGGCACCATGAGCTCGTGGCCCACGTAGCCGGGCGCGCGCGCGAGCAGCAAGCGCTGCTCGGCTTCGAAAACCTCGGGATCGCAATACCATGAGACCGGAAACTGCGTCGTCGCCTGACGCAAATGTCCGGCAGTGGCAAGGTCAGACATCGGCCTACCCTTTCGTCGCAAACTGGTTGCTTACAACCAACCCAACCCAACAACCCGGGACGCTTACGGCTTTGGTCCTGCATTAAAGCCGCCCCGGACCGCTATGCTAAGTCGGCCGCACGAAAGGAATCTCGCTAGTGGCCGCGTCGTCAAAAGATGTTAGTATATCCGGCTTTCTGCCATCAGGTCAAGACCTTAGCGTGTGCGGAATGGACACTGAGGGACACTGAGACACACTGAGCACGCCGAGCAATCCGCCGCCACCCCGCATGGCCACATCCCCGGAAATCCCGCAGAACTTCGAGACCGCGCTCGCAGAGCTCGAGGCAATCGTCGCTTCGATGGAGAGCGGCCAGCTGCCGTTGCAGGAGTCGCTCGCTGCGTACAAGCGCGGCGCCGAGCTCGTCGCGTTCTGCCAGACGGCGTTGAAGGATGCGCAACAACAGATCGAGATCCTGGAGAAGGGCGTGTTGAACACGTTTGCGCCGGACGGCGGGGACGATGCACGCTGACGTCGCCTTCGAAGTCTGGAGCAGCGAACGACAGCGACGAATCGAACACGTACTCGACCGTGCGCTGACGTTCGGTGCCGGCACGCCGGCGCAACTGGCGGAAGCGATGCGCTATGCGGCGCTCGGCGGCGGCAAGCGCGTGCGCCCGCTTTGCGCCTACGCCGCCGGCGAATTGACCGGCGCCGAACCGGAGGCGGTCGACGCGCTCGCCGCCGCCGTTGAAATGATTCACGCGTATTCGCTGGTGCACGACGACCTGCCCTGCATGGACGACGACGTCCTGCGCCGCGGGAAGCCCACCTGCCACGTCGCCTTCGGCGAAGCCCGCGCGCTGCTGGCCGGGGACGCACTGCAGGCGCACGCGTTTGCCGCGCTCGGCGTGAGTTCGGTGCGCGACCCGGGGCAGGCGCTTACCCTGCTTGCGCACGCGGCAGGTGCGGCCGGGATGGCCGGCGGCCAGGCGATCGACCTCGCGCACGTTGGCGTCGCGATGTCGCTGCCCGAGCTGGAAACGATGCATCGAATGAAAACCGGTGCGTTGATCCGGGCCGCGATTCGCCTGGGCGCTGCGTGCGGACGACCACTGGCCACCGGGGAAACGGCCGCGCTCGACACGTTCGCCGATGCGGCGGGCCTCGCGTTCCAGGTCGTCGACGACGTGCTCGACGTCGAAGGATCGGCCGCCATCCTTGGCAAAACGGCAGGCAAGGACGCTGCGCGGAACAAGCCGACCTATGTCAGCGTGCTGGGGCTAGCCGAAGCGAAACGGCACGCCGCATCGCTGCGCGAGGAAGCGCATGCCGCGTTGTCATCCTTCGGCGGTGCGGCCCGCCGGCTGCACGAGATCGCCGACTGGGTCACGCGGCGCACGAGCTAGACCGCCATGTACCCGCTGCTCCAACGCATCAACAGCCCCGCCGAGTTGCGTTTGCTCGACAAGAGCGAATTGCGCGATCTCGCGCGCGAGCTGCGGGACTTTCTGCTGCATTCGGTCGCGCAGACCGGCGGACACCTGTCGTCGAATCTCGGCACCGTCGAGCTGACCATTGCGCTGCACTACATTTTTGCTACGCCCGAGGACCGCATCGTCTGGGACGTCGGCCACCAGACCTACGCGCACAAGATCCTGACCGGCCGTCGCGAGGCGATGGCGCGCCTGCGGCAATGGGAGGGTCCATCCGGCTTTCCGCGTCGCGACGAGTCGCAATACGACACGTTCGGCACCGCGCACTCATCGACGTCTATCTCGGCGGCGCTGGGCATGGCGGTTGCCGCGAAGCTGAAAGGCGAGGAGCGGCACGTCGTCGCGGTGATCGGCGACGGCGCGATGAGCGCGGGGATGGCGTTCGAAGCGCTCAACAACGCACAGGGCGCGAACCTGCTCGTGATCCTCAACGACAACGAGATGTCGATTTCGGAACCGGTCGGCGCGTTCAACAACTATCTGGCGAAGATCCTGTCGGGCCGCCTGTACAACACGGTGCGCCGCGGCGGCAAGGAAGTATTGGCCAAGCTGCCGCCGGTCCACGATCTCGCCAGGCGCTGGGAAGAGCACATGAAGGGCATGGTGCTTCCCGGCACGCTGTTCGAAGAATTCGGGTTCAACTACATTGGCCCCATCGACGGTCATGACCTCGACACGCTGACGCGCACGCTTGCCAATGTGCGCGTGCTGCCGGGTCCGCAGTTCCTGCACGTGATTACGAAAAAAGGCTTCGGCTACCCGAAGGCCGAAGAGGACCCGATCCTCTATCACGGCGTCACCAAATTCGATCCGGCCGTCGGGTTGACGCCCAAAGCTTCGACGAAGCCGACGTATACGCAGGTCTTCGGCGACTGGCTGTGCGACATGGCGGCGCGCGACGAACGCGTGATCGGCATCACGCCGGCGATGCGCGAAGGTTCCGGACTCGTCCGGTTCTCGCAGGAATTCCCCACGCGCTATTTCGACGTCGGCATCGCCGAGCAACACGCGGTGACCTTCGCTGCCGGGCTCGCGTGCGAAGGCATGCGGCCGGTGGTGGCCATCTATTCGACGTTCCTGCAGCGCGCCTACGATCAGGTCGTCCACGACGTCGCGCTGCAAAACCTGCCGGTGGTGTTCGCGATCGATCGCGCGGGCGTGGT
>Ga0184632_10000131_pt1 | contig 24455 bp, 30 predicted proteins | sample PLM31_50_b1_FD_133153 | JGI IMG/M metagenome (GOLD analysis project Ga0184632, IMG submission 133153) | Groundwater sediment microbial communities from an aquifer in East River, Colorado, USA - PLM3-1_50_b1 | ecosystem: Environmental > Terrestrial > Soil > Riparian zone | place: USA: East... | reverse complement strand
GCCTCACGCGCATGGAGGACGAGCTGCACAAGCGCGTCATCGGTCAGGAGGAAGCGATCGAGGCCGTCTCGCGCTCGATCCGTCGCGCGCGCGCGGGCATCAAGGACCCGAAGCGCCCAACCGGCTCGTTCATCTTCCTCGGCCCGTCAGGTGTGGGTAAGACGGAGCTTGCACGGACGCTCGCCGAGTTCCTGTTCGGCGACGAGGACGCGATGATCCAGGTCGACATGTCGGAGTACATGGAGAAGCACTCCGTGTCCCGGCTCGTCGGCTCGCCGCCCGGCTACATCGGGTACGACGAAGGCGGCCAGCTCACCGAGGCCGTGCGCCGCAAGCCGTACTCGGTGCTGCTCCTCGACGAGATCGAGAAGGCTCACCCCGACGTCTTCAACATCCTGCTCCAGATCCTGGAGGAAGGGAAGCTGACGGACGCTCAGGGCCGCCGCGTCGACTTCCGCAACACGATCATCGTCATGACGTCGAACATCGGCGCCGGCCAGATCTCGAAGAATCAGTCCCTCGGCTTCAGCATGGGCGACGACACCGGCATGACGTACGAAGACATGAGGAACAAGGTCATGGGCGAGCTGAAGAAGGTCTTCCGCCCCGAGCTCCTCAACCGCATCGACGAGGTCATCGTCTTCCACAAGCTGACGAAGGAAGAGATCCTCACCATCGTCGACATCCAGATGAAGCGCGTCCGCGAGCAGATGGCAATCCACGACGTCGCGATCGAGCTCACGGACGAGGCGAAGGAGCTGCTCGTCGACAAGGGCTACGACCCGGCGATGGGCGCACGGCCTCTGCGCCGCGCGATCCAGCGTGTGATCGAGGACCCGCTCGCGGACTTCGTGCTCGGCCGGACGGTCGAAGCCGGCTCGACGATCCTCGTCGCTCGCAAGGGCGAGACCGAGGAGGTCGACATGACGGTCATCCCGGGCGAAGTGACGCCCGAGAAGATCACCGTTCCGCCCGAGGAGCCGATGGATTCCTCGGCGGACGAGCCCGAAGAACTGACCACGGACTAGCCCCCGGCCTTCAGCAGGCGAGCGGATCCCGCTGCTCAGGGATGCGGCGAACGCCGTGCCGCGCCGATCCCAAAGGCATGGCCGCCATCCTGTTCCTCGTCGTGACCCTCGGTTTGCTCGTCGGCGGGCGCGCACAGGCGCTCGCCGCCGACGACGGGTCCGCACTTCGGTTCCGGGTCTGGCAGCTCGGGCTCGGAGGGTTGCTGCTGCTCGTCTTCGCCGCGCACTTCACGCTCGGTACGCCTCTTCCGGTTCCGGCCGGCAGTAGCGCGAAGGCCTCCCTCGTCGTCAAGGGAATCGGACTGCTCGCTGCTCTCACCGTCCTCGGGCTGGTGACGCTCGGCTCGCGCCGGTCACGCGACATCGAAGACTTCTAAGCGTGCGATATACCGTCGGGCGTGACCTTCGCCCGCCGGCTCGAACCAGTCGTCTTTCTTGCAGGCGCCGGGACGCTTGCGATCGAGATCGCCGCTTCGCGACTGCTCGCGCCGTACTTCGGGAGCTCGACGGTGGTCTGGGCCAACATCATCGGGCTGACGCTCGCCTACCTCTCGCTCGGCTACTGGCTCGGCGGCAGGATCGCGGACCGGCGTCCCGACCCACGGCTCCTCGCGCGGATCATCCTGCTCGCGGCGGTCGCGCTTGCAATCACGCCGTTCGCGGCGCGGCCGATCCTCGAGCTTGCCGTCCGAGGGCTCGACGCGCTGTCGCTCGGTTCGGTCGTCGGATCGTTCTTCGCGGCGCTGGCCCTGTTCGCAGTCCCGATCACCGCCCTCGGCGCGGTGTCCCCGTTCGCTATACGCCTCGCTCTCGCGAATGTGGCGGACGCCGGCAAGGTCGCAGGACGCCTGTACGCCTATTCCACGGTCGGCAGTCTCGTCGGCACATTCATCGCAGCGCTCGTGGCGATTCCGTTCGTCGGGACGCAGCGTACGCTCGTCGGAACGGCGGCGGTTCTGGCGCTCGCGGCTGCGCTCCTGGCCGGCCCGCGCTGGTTGGTTGCGCCAGCGGTGGCGGCTGCGCTCCTCGCAATCCCGGCCGGGAACGTGAAGGCGAGCCTCTACGAGGCCGAGTCGCACTACCAGTTCATCCGCGTGATTCAACGCGACGACGGCGTGCGGGAGCTCGAGCTCAACGAAGGGGTCGCGACGCATTCGCAATGGCGACCCGATTCCGTGCTGACCGGTGGTTACTGGGACTTGTTCCTCCTGCTGCCGCAGCTGCTCGTATCTCACCCCGAGCGGATGCTCGTGATCGGGAACGCCGGCGGAACGATCGCCCGCGCATACGGGCGCTTCTATCCCGAGGTCGAGATCGACGGCGTCGAGATCGACCCGAAGCTCAACGAGGTTGCGCGGCGCTTCTTCGGTGCCGGAGACAATCCGCGTCTCGAGCTGATTGCCGCGGACGGGCGTCCTTTCCTCGAAGCCTCCGAGGAGCAGTACGACCTCATCGTCGTGGACGCCTACCGCCAGCCGTACGTGCCTTTCCAGCTTGCGACGCAGGAGTTCTTCGAGCTTGCGCGCGAGCATCTGCGGCCGGGCGGCGCGGTCGCGCTGAACGTGGCGGCGACACCCGACGACCGGCGGCTTTCGGACGCGATCGCCACGACGCTGCTGACGGCCTTTCCGCAGGTCTGGCGCTGGAGCCCTCTGCGTTTCAACGACCTCCTGCTGGCGGTCGATGCCCCGATGACGCATTCCGAGCTCGCCCGGCGCGCCGATGGTGCGCGTGGTCGGATCCGCCTACTTCTCTCCCTGCTCCGGCACATGCAGATCGCACGGCCGCGGGGGCGAGCTCTCACGGACGATCGGGCGCCGGTCGAATGGCTCACCGACCGGATGATCTTCGAGCAGATTGCCCGCGGCGGGGGGCTCGACGAGGAGCTCTTGCCGACGGAGCCCTAGAGTCGCGATTCAGGCCGGAGGCTCTCGAGCCGGGCCTGAATCGCGCGCCGGGCCTCGTCGAAGACCTCCAGGTCGCGGAACAACTGATACTGAGCATTCGCGGCCTGCGCGAACGCGTCGAGCTGGAACGCGATCTCCCGCGCACTCAGGCTCGGGTCGAGCTCACCCGCCTCTTGCGCCTGCTCGACGGCGTGCTCGAGGTACGAGAGCCAGGAGCGGACCATCTGCTCGATCCGATCGCGCACCGGCCCGGGGCGGTTGTTGAACTCGAACGAAGCGGCGGCAAAGAAGCAGCCACCGGGGAAGACCTGCCGCTCCGCGTAGTCGATCATGCGGTCGCAGAGCGCCCAGACTCGTGCGACGCCCTTCGGGGCCGTCCGCGCGGGATCGATCACCTCGTCGACGAAGAGCGACGCCGCGTATTCGACCGTGGCGAGCTGAAGCTCCTCCTTCGAGCCGAAATGGGCGAAGAGCCCGCTCTTGCTCATCTCTGTCGCCTCGGCCAGCCGGCCGATCGAAAGCGGCTCGAGACCTTCCTCGGTAGCAAGCGCCGCAGCGACTTCCAGGATTGCGTTGCGGGTACGCTGCCCTTTGGTTTCTAGCACGTCCGTTCCATTCTAGACGGCCTGGAGGAAGACGACGACTGGTTCACTTGACAAGAATAGAACGATCGTACTATTCTGTCCAGGTGGCCATCGACCACGTGATCTTGCCGGTGCGGGACTACGAGACGGGCAAGCGCTTCTACGAAGGGGCCTTGCGTCCACTCGGGTTCGCCCTGGTGCTCGACTGGCCGGACGGCCGGAAGGCCTGGTTCGGCATCGAGGGAACGGCCAGCTCCCTCTGGCTGGCCGAGTCTGATGCCGCCGGTACCCTCGAGGTTTGTCTGGGCGCTGATCGTCCGCAAGCTGTCGACGCCTTCCACGCCGAAGCACTCGGCGCCGGCGCACGGTCCAGCTGGGAGCCGGGGATCCGGCCCGAGTTCAACCGTGATTACTACGCGGCCCGGATCCAGGATCCTGATGGGAACTCGATCGAGGTTGTATGCCGTGGCGAAACCGGTGCGGGCGCCCTCGATCAGTCCGTCGCGGCTTAGCGTTTTACTGGCCGGCAACTCGTCACACAATCGGCGCAGTTGCCATCGGGACCGAACCCTAGACTGGCCAGGTGGCCAAGCCTGCCGTCAACTACGCCTGCACCGACTGCGGCTACTCCGCGGGTCGCTGGTTCGGGAAGTGTCCCGGCTGTAACGCCTTCGGGACGCTCGTCGAGGACGTCATGGGCGCCCCTGCCGCGAAGGCTCCTAAGCCGATCCTCAGGCTCGTCGACGTCGAGGCGGCCGAGTCGGAGCGGATCGCCACCGGCGTGCCGGAGCTCGACCGTGTGCTGGGGGGCGGGCTCGTGCCCGCGTCGCTCGTGCTCGTCGGCGGCGAGCCGGGGGTCGGAAAATCGACGCTACTCCTGACCGCGCTGGCGGCGGTCTCGAAGGATCGCCGGGCACTCCTTGTCACCGGCGAGGAATCGGTAGCGCAGGTCAAGCTCCGCGCGGAGCGCCTCGGCGGTGCCGACCGCGTCGAGATCCTCGCGGAGACTGAGCTCGAGACCGTTTGCGCCACGCTCGAGGCCGAGCGGCCGGACGTCTGCGTGATCGATTCGGTGCAGACGCTTTACTCCGCCGACGTCGGGTCCGCGCCGGGGTCGGTTGCGCAGGTTCGCGAGGCAGCGGCGCGTTTGCTGCGCACGGCCAAGGAGCACGGGGTGGCGACCATTCTGGTTGGGCACGTGACGAAGGACGGCTCGGTCGCAGGGCCACGGGTGCTCGAGCACCTCGTGGACTGCGTGCTGCAGTTCGAGGGCGACCGTTATCACGCCCATCGCGTTTTGCGCGCGACGAAGAACCGTTTCGGCTCGACGAACGAGCTGGGGGTCTTCGAGATGACCGGCGCCGGGCTCGAAGGTGTTCCGGATCCCTCGGAGCTATTCGGGCGTGCGAGTGGGCAGGAGGTGGGCTCCGCGGTCGCGTGCGCGCTCGAGGGGACGCGCCCGATCCTCCTCGAGATCCAGGCGCTCGTTGCCCCGAGCGACCTGGCGATGCCGCGGCGGGTTGCTACCGGCGTCGATCCGAAGCGGCTCGCGATGATCGTCGCGGTCCTCGGCCGGCACGCGCGCATCGCTCTCGGCAGCGCAGACGTGTTCGTGAACGTCGCCGGCGGAGTGCGCATCGACGAGCCCGGCGCGGATCTGGCGGTGGCGCTCGCAATCGCCTCGGCGGCGAAGGGGGTGCCGACCGGGGAAGGGCTGGCCGCGTTCGGGGAGATCGGGCTCACGGGCCGCCTGCGGCCGGCGGCCCAGGCCGAGCGCAGGCTCGAGGAGTGCGCAAAGCTCGGGCTCAAAACCGTGGTCGCTCCGGCAGGGACCCCTCCCGCGAAGGGCAAGCTGCAGGTGCTCGAAGCCGAGACGCTGCCGCAGGCGATCGCGGCGGGGCTCGACGCACAGACCAGCTAGCTTCGGAGGGTGTTCCGCGGCGTCGGCCAGAGGCCTATTCCGGCCGTGCTCGTCGGCGCGGTCGCGATCGCTTTCTCGGGAATCCTCTTCCGCCTTGCGCACGTCTCCGCAACGACGGGCGCGTTCTACAGATGCGTGTGGGCGCTACCACCGCTCTGGGTGCTGGCGAAGATCGAGGACCGCCGCTACGGGCCCCGCAGCGGCCGCGCCGTCTTGCTCGCGTGGCTCGCCGGCGCATTCTTCGCAGCCGACCTCGTGCTCTGGCACAACGCGATCGAGCAGGTCGGGGCGGGTCTCGCCACGGTGCTCGGCAACACGCAGGTCGTGCTCGTCGGTCTGCTTGCGTGGATTCTGCTCGGCGAGCGTCCGCACCGTTCGTCCTTCGCGGCCATCCCGATCGTCGGCGTCGGCGTCGTCCTCATCTCCGGCTTGCTCGAGCAAGGTGCCTACGGTTCGAACCCGCGCCTCGGCGCGCTCTACGGCGTCCTCACCGGCATTGCGTACTCCGGCTTCCTGCTCACTCTGCGGCAAGGCAGCCGCGACCTGCGCCGCTTCGCCGGCCCGCTCTTCACGGCGACCTTGTCCGCGGCGATCGGTTGCGTGGCCATCGGCCTCGTCAACGGCGATCTCGACTTGACGCCCTCATGGGCGGCGACCGGCTGGCTCGTGCTGCTCGCACTCTCGTCCCAGGTGCTCGGCTGGCTGCTGATCTCCGCCTCGCTGCCGCGGCTGCCTGCAGTCGTCACCTCGATCCTGCTCACGCTGCAGCCGGTCTGCTCGGTCGTCTTCGCCGCGATCCTGGTCGACGAGTCACCGTCGGCGCTTCAGCTCGCGGGGGCCGCCTGCATCCTTGTCGGACTCGTCACGGCCACCGTTGCCCGCCGCCCGCCGCCGCCCGAGCCGGAGCTCGCGGGCTAAGCCCCGTGGGCGTGCATGGCAGACTGAGGTCGGTGCAACAGCCTCAGATCCCCCTCGGCTTCACGCGCACCCCCTCCGAGGACGACCCACGTCGGGATCCTGACCTGCTGGCAGCGCTGGAACGGATCGCGCCGGGCACCGACCTGCGCCAGGCGATCGACGACATCATTCGCTCGCGCGAGGGCGCGCTGATCGTCGTCGGCGATCCGAACGAGCTCGCCTTCCTCTTCTCGGGCGGGATGCGTCTCGACCAGCCGTTCACCTCCCAGTTCCTCTTCGAGCTGGCCAAGATGGACGGGGCGATCATCGTCAACTCGACGCTGAGCAAGATCGCCTACGCGAACGTCCAGCTGATGCCGGATCCGACGATCCCTTCGAGCGAGACCGGCACGCGCCACCGGACCGCCGAGCGTGTGGCCAAGCAGACCGGCGCTCTCGTGGTCTCGATCTCGCAGCAGCGCTCGACGATCTCGGTGTACGTCGGGCCGGCGCGTTACCAGCTCGAGTCGGTGCCCGAGGTGCTCGCGAAGACGAATCAGGCGCTCGCGACCCTCGAGACGTACACGCAGCGGCTCGACCAGGTGTTGACCCGGCTGACCGCACTGGAATTCCAGAACACGGTTGTGCTCGACGACGTTCTGGTCGTGCTGCAGCGGGCCGAGATGACAAAGCGGATAGCAGCCGAGATCGATCGAGACTGCATCGAGCTTGGCGCCGAGGCTCGGCTGATCCGCATGCAGCTCCACGAGCTGGTCGGCGACGTTCCGGCCGAGCGTGCGGCAGTCGTTCGCGACTACCACGCGGACGGCTCGGGAGCGCGTGCGGAGCTCGCGCTAGAGGGGCTGCGCTCGCTTCCATACCGCCGGCTGCTCGAGTCCGAGCGGCTCGTCGAGCTGCTGGGTTATTCGCGCGACGTCAACACGCTCGACCACGCCGTCACGCCGCGCGGCTTTCGCATCCTCTCGAGCATCCGCCGCCTGCCGGAAAGCTTGATCAAGAAGGTCGTCGCAGATCTCGGCGATCTGGAATCGATCGTGCGCGCGTCCCAGCGCGACCTCGAGGCGATCTCCGGCGTCGGCGCGGTCCGCGCACGGGAGATTCGCGAGGGCCTGCGACGCCTGCAAGAACACAATCTCGTCGATAGGTATCTGCAGCTCTGAGTAGAGCGAAGGGCCTTGCCGCGGCGTTCGCGGTCTTCGGGCTGTTCTGGGGTGGGTGGGCCGCGTGCCTGCCGGCGATCCAGGAGCAGACCAGCGCGACCGACGCTCAACTCGGGTTCGCGCTCCTCGCCGTCGCGCTTGCAGCGCTGCCCGCGATGCTCGCGGCCGGTCGTCTGGCGGACATCTTCGGGGCGCGACTGGTTTCGATCGGCCTCGTTGCGTTCGGCATCTCGGCTGCGCTGCCGGCCCTTGCGCACTCGGTGGCAGCGCTCGCCGCCTTGCTGGCGCTCGTCGGCGTCACGACCGGGATGCTCGATATCGCGGTCAACTCCGAGGCCGCGCGGATCGAAGCAGCGCATCGCGTGCGCGTGATGGACGGGCTGCATGCGATGTTCTCGGTCGGCGTGCTGGTGGGCGGAGCCGGAGCGGGGTTCCTGCGGCGGGCCGGCGCGCATCCGTCCTGGATCCTTGCGGGCATCGGCGTTGCGATCGCATTGTCTGCGGTGGTCAACCGCGGCTCGGGTCAGGCGCCGGCGCGTGCGCCCCGCCGCGCGCCGCTCGGCAGGGGTCTCCTGATCGTTGGCGGCGTGCTCGCGCTCGCTTTCCTCGTCGAGAACGGTCTCGAGGGGTGGAGCGCGCTGTTCCTCGAGCGCACCTTCGAGGTCAGCCCGGCGATCAGCGGTCTCGGGCCGGGCCTCTTCGCCGCCTCGATGGCGGCCGGGCGGCTGCTCGCCCAGCGGATCGCACAACCCTCGGTGGCGGCGCGGATGCTGTTCGCCGGTGTGTCCGCGGCCGGCGGGCTCGCGCTCGCCGCCGCCGCGCCGAATGCAGGCCTCGCCCTGCTCGGTTTCGTGGTGGCAGGCGGCGGGCTGGCGCTGTCCGCGCCCACCCTCTTCGGCGCGGCAGGGAGGATCGGCGGCGAGGGCGGTCGGGGAGCGGCGGTCTCGACCGTCGCGATCCTCGGTTACCTGGGCTTCTTGGCCGGACCGCCCCTGATCGGAAGCGTCGCGGGAGCGACGAGCCTGCGCGGGGCATTCGCCTTCCTGGGCGTCGCCGCTCTCCTCCTGGCCGCCTGCGCCCCCGTCCTCCGCCGGCAGGCGGGCGAAACCAGCCCTTAGCAGGGACTTTGGCCAAAATGTGGCCATTTCCAGCGGCTTTTGCTAGACTGGTCAGCCTTGGCCGGCGGAATCCACCCGCCGGCTTCGCGGTCACAAAAGGCGATAAGAACTGAGAAAGGGGCGGGCTTGTACAAAGTCGGCGACAAGGTCGTGTATCCACACCACGGTGCGGGAACGGTCGTAAAGAAGGAAAAGCGCGAGGTCCTCGGGGAGAAGCGCGAGTACCTGACGATCAAGATCCTGCACAACGACATGACGGTCAACGTTCCCTCCGAGAACGCCGAAGCTGTGGGGCTGCGGAAGGTGATCGGCGAGGACATGGTGAAGGTCGTCGTCAAGGCTTTGACGGGTGGCGGCACGCAGATGCCCAAGAACTGGAACCGCCGCTTCAAGCACAACCGCGACAAGATGAAGACCGGAGACATCCTCGAGCTGGCGGAGGTCGTCCGGAACCTCTCGCTGCGCGACAGCGAGAAGGGCCTTTCGACCGGCGAGAAGCAGATGTTCGTCAAGGCCAAGAAGATCCTGGCCAGCGAGCTGATGTACGCGAAGGACATGGATGAGGAGGAGGCCGCCGAGTGGCTCGACGACGTCCTCGTCGGTGCGAGCACGAACGGTACGGCGAACGGTCGTAAGAAGACGACCGCTGCGAAGCCGACCAAGGTGGCGTCGAAGACCGCCGCCAAGCCTGCCGCGCGGCAGACGGTCGCGAAGGCAAAGCCCGTCGCCAAGGCAAAGCCGAAGACGAAGGCCCGCGCCTCCGCCAGGTGAGCGTCTGGGCCATCCTCGCCGCAGCAGGTAGCGGGGAGCGGCTCGGTGCCGATCGTCCAAAAGCGTTCGCCCGCCTCGGCGACCAGCCGTTGCTGGCCGAAAGCCTGCGCCGGCTCGACGAGTCCGACTGGATCGAGGCAATCGTCCTCGCGGCTCCACCCGGCTGGGAGGAGCCCGCAATCCTGCTCGCCGAGGAGCTCGGCTGCAGCAAGGTCAGCACCTGCGTCACGGGCGGGGCGACCCGTGGGGAGTCGGTGAGAAACGCGCTGGCCGAGGTGCCGCCGGATGCGGCGGTCATCCTCGTGCACGATGCAGCGCGTCCCTACCTCATAGATGCCGTGATCGAGCGCGTGCTGACGGCGCTGAACGAAGGCTGGGACGGAGCCGTGCCGGGGCTGCCGGTTTCGGACACGATCAAGCGCGTCGAGGGCGAGCGCGTGCTGGAGACGCTGCACCGAGACTCGCTGCGGGCAGTGCAGACACCGCAGGCGTTCGTCGCAGGCGTGCTTCGTCGCGCGTATGAGCAGGATGTGTCGTCCGCCACCGATTGCGCGTCGCTCGTCGAGGCCCAGGGTGGGCGGGTCAAGGTGGTTCCCGGCGACCCGCGGCTCGCGAAGGTCACGGACGCTGCGGATCTCGAGCGCGTCGCCGCGCTGCTGTGATCGTCGATTACCACATGCACCTCCGCACCGAGCGCGGAGAGATCGCCCACGAGACGGGAGCGGTCGATCCATACGTCGAGGCGGCGCGCGAGGCCGGCGTCGACGAGATCGGCTTCACCGAGCACGTCTACTACTTCCGGCAGACGAGATCGCTCTGGACCGTTCCGTACCAGACCGAGCGCTGCGTATACGACATCGAGCGCTACGTCGAAGCGGTTGTGCGTGCGCGCGGCAGAGGGCTGCCGGTCAAGCTCGGCCTCGAGGTCGACTACGTGCCCGGCCGTGAGGACGAGACGCGTGAGCTCCTGGCGCCGTATCCCTGGGACTACCTGCTCGGGTCGGTGCACTTCATCGACGGGCTCGGGGTGGACGGCGAGCCACGGCTGCTCGACTCGGTCGGTGTGGAGGAGACTTGGCGCATGTACTTCGAGACACTTGCCGGCGCTGCCCGCAGTGGGCTTTTCGACTCGCTCTCGCATCCTGACCTGGTGAAGATCTTCGGTGAGCGCGCCGATTCGTTCGACTACGAGCCCGTCGTCGATGGGATCGCGCAGGCCGGAGTCGCAGTTGAGGTCTCCACGGCCGGGCTGCACAAGCCCGTTGGCGAGCTGTACCCGCATCCGGAGTTTCTCGCCTTGTGCCACGCGCGCGCGATTCCGGTGACGATGGGGTCGGACGCGCACGAGCCTAGCGTCGTCGGCCGGGACTTCGATCGCGCCCGCGAGCTCCTACGGTCGACGGGCTACGAAACGGTCACGGTCTTCGAGCAGCGGCGGGCGCGACAGGAGCCGCTCGGGTGAGCTTCCGGGTTGGGATCGGCGTCGATGCGCATGCCTTCGAGGACGGCGCACCGCTCGTGCTCGCCGGGGTGTCGTTCGATTCGCCGCGCGGGCTCGCCGGCCACTCGGACGGAGACGTGATTACGCATGCGCTGATCGACGCCGTGCTCGGCGCCGCGGGCCTCGCGGACATCGGCTCGCTGTTTCCGTCCGACGGTTCCACGCCCGTGGGCGTGTCCTCGCTCGATCTGCTCCGGGCTGCACTCGAGCAGGTTCGAGAGGCGGGCTGGTCGGTCGTCAACGCCGACTGCATCCTCATCGGCCAGGAGCCGCGAATCGCCAACCGGCGCGGCGAGATGGAGCAGCTGCTCTCCGACCTCGCCGGCGGCCCGGTGACCGTGCGGGCGACGACGACGGATCGCCTCGGCTTTACCGGCCGCGGCGAAGGGCTCGCCGCCCAAGCAGTCGCGCTGCTCGCTCGAGCCTGAGCGGCGAGCCGATCCACCTAGGTCACGGGACAGCGGAAGTCGTTGTCCGGGACCCTCGTGACAGTGACGTCTCCGCGCGCGGCCGCTGCGAAAACCGCCTCGTCTGACGTAAGCAGGTACGGCGTGACGCCGGGCCCGAAGGTGACGGCGTTGAACGCCCACCTCCCACCGTGGTAGAGCCCATCGCCGGGTGCGACGCCCGCGATACCGAGTTGCCCTGGCGCGTCGTTCGTGACGGCGTAGAACGGATCGTTCCCGCTGCCGGGAGGGACGCTGGCGGGATTGACGACGGTTCCGACGACCTCGCCATTGTGAAAAAGAGACCCCTTCCCGGTCGTGGCCAGGGCGGGGACCGCAGCAGCGAGCGCGACGACCGCCGCCGCGATAAAGACCTTGAGACCCATGTGACCTCCCCGTTCGATAACGGGGCCAGGCTAGGCGCTCCGGGTTACATACTCCTTGCCGGCGCCTTAACGGTTTCTGAACGTTAGGTCGCGACGGGAAGGGTGAAGCAGACCCGTGCCCCTCCCTCGGATCTCGGTTCAGCCCAGATGCGGCCCCCGTGCGCCTGAACCAAGCCGTGGGCGATCGCCAAACCGAGACCAGTCCCGCCGTTCGTCCCAGTCCGGGCCGGGTCCGCACGCCAGAAGCGCTCGAACATTCGCGCTTGGGCGTCCTCGGTCAAGCCTTCGCCGGTGTCCTCGACCGCGACCTGGACCTCCGACCCGTCCGGCTCGGCGACTACTACGACCGATCCGTCCGACGGCGTGTGCCGAAGCGCGTTCGTGAGCAGATTGAAGAGCACTCGCTCGATCTGCTCCGGCGCGCACCGTACGGCCGGCAGGCTCCTCGGGATCCTCGCCTCCAGTCGTACATGCCGCGAACGCGCTTCGGCCTCGAATCCGCGCAGGCAGGACTCGACCATTCCAGAAAGGGCCGCATCGCGGATTTCGAGCGTGAGGACTCCGGCGTCGATCCGCGCAAGCTCGAAGAGATCGTCGATCAGCATTCTGAGCCTGTCGACCTGCTCGCCCATCGCGGGCAAGTACTGCGCCGGTTCGACGAGGCCGTCTTCGATCGCCTCGAGCATTGCCTGGAGCGAAGAGAGTGGCGTCCGCAGGTCGTGGCTCGCCCAAGCTACGAGCTGACGGCGCGCGTCGAAGAGGCGTTCCACGTTCTCGGCCATTTCGTTCGTCGCGCGTGCGAGCTCCTCCAGTTCGCGAGGGCCGGCGACGCGCGCACGCGCGGAGAGATCGCCGGCTGCGAGCTTGCGCGACGTGCGCTCGAGCTCTCGCATTCGCGCCGCTATCGACCATGCGAGAGCTAGGGCGGCGCCGATCGCCACCGAGGCCGATGCAGAGGCGACGGCGAGGATCTTCACGTCCGCGCCCATGTGGAACATCACCCAGCCCGAGAGGAGCACTGCGCTTAGGGGAAGCACGACCGCGAGGAACGCAAGTCCGGCTAGCTGGAGTCGGACGGTTGGGAGAAGCCGCAGCGCGAGCACCGTCGCCAGACCGACGGCGAGGGTGGCTGAAGCAACTACGAGGCTGAGCTGGATCACGCCACGAAGCGGTAGCCGACGCCCCAGACCGTCTCGAGGTAGCGCGGCCGCGAGGGGTCGGGCTCGATCTTTTCCCGCAGGCGACGCACGTGAACCGTAACCGTGCCGGTGTCGAGCTCAGACTCGTAGCCCCACACGCGGCTCATCAGCTGGTCGCGGGAGAAGACCCGCCGTGGATGGCTGGCGAGGAACCAAAGCAGATCGAATTCCTTTGCGGTCAGACGTAGCGTCCTGCCGTCGCGGTGTACGTCGCGGGTCCCCGCGTCCAGCTCGAGCCCGTCGAACGAAAGCTGTTCGTCGCGCGCGGTAGCCGGTTCCGCGCGTCGAAGCACGGTTCGAACTCGTGCCGCAAGCTCGCGCGGGGAGAACGGCTTCGTGACGTAGTCGTCAGCGCCAAGCTCGAGACCTACTATGCGGTCGGCTTCCTCGCCGCGGGCCGTCAGCATGATCACCGGGAGGTCGGAGCGCGAGCGGATCCAGCGGCAGAGGGTCAGCCCGTCCGTCCCCGGCAGCATCACATCGAGCACGACGAGGTTCGGCGCGCCGCTCTCGACGAGCTCTCGCGCGCTCTGCCCATCTCCGGCCTCGAGGGTGCGGAAGCCTTCGCGCTCGAGGTAGCGGACGACGACCTCGCGGACGATCGGTTCGTCGTCAACGACGAGAACGGTGGGCACGCTCTGATTGTGCATCGAGATTCCTTACAGGAGGATGAATTCGCCGCTGAGCGCTAGCGGCGGCGGCCCTTGCGGGCCCGTTCGAGCTGGCGGCGCTGCTGGCGGTTCTGCGCGATTTCGTCGGTCTGAGTGGCGGTGGCGTCGAGGTAGGCCTGTCGCTCGGCGGCGTTGAGCCTGGAGAGCGCCTGTTGCGCGCGCTGGGGATCCTTTGCGACGCCGGACCTCTCGAGCTTGCGGACTGCGCTGGCGAGCTCCGGGTTCTGCCGCTCGAGCGCTGCCTGCGACATCCTCTTCATGCCGCGGCCGAGCAGCGGGACCTTCATCAGCCACGCGACGATTGGCTTCAGGTAGCGGCCACCCTTGATCCGGCCGAGGAGCGCGAACGCCCCCAGCAGGAGCAGGAGCACGCCGAGGACGTAGACCGGGAAGAGGTAGAACCAGATCGAGGTAGCGGTCATCGTGGCGGGGACTCTACCCAGTCAGTCCAGGGTGTAGCCGCTCTCGAGCATGGCGTCTGCGCGGCCCTGGAAGTCCTCGAAGGCCGGCACGTCCCAGCCGAGCGAGTCGGCCAGGCGGGCGATCACGTTGAAGAGCGCAGCCACGTGGATCGCGTCCACTAGTGCCTCCTCGCTGACGCCGGCCGCGCGCACCGTGGCGGCATCGTCAGGCGTGAGCTCCCCGGGGCGGAGCGTCAGCTTCTCGATGAAGCCGAGAGTGGCGCGCAGCCGTTCGTTGATCGGCGCGGTGCGCCAGTTGCGCTCGACCGCTGCCCACACCTCCTGTCCCAGGGCGTACGACGCGACCGCGCCGTGGGCGTTCGTTCAGAAGGGACACTGGTTCAGCGAGGAGACGAACCCGGCGAAGAGCTCCCGTTCGCCTGCTGACCAGTCGGAAGGGCCGCGCATCGCCGCGTCGAGCGCGTTCGAGAAGGAGCGGCCGAAGATCTCCGGCCGGTAGTAGAGCGTCCGGAGAACGCCGCTCGGCTCGCGTCCGAGGTGCTCGCGCAGCTCGTCGGCGCCCGCGTCGACCACGGCGAGCCTCACCGCAGCGTCGCCAGTCCCGCGTCGATGCGTTCGAGCCCGGCCGCGACCGCCTCGGCGACGGTGTGCTCGAAGATCTCGTCCTCGGTGAAGCCGGCGGCCCTGAGCTCGTCGACGTCGCGGTCGGTGACCTTGTATGCGTGCAGGCGCACCTTCTCCAGGTAGCTGCGCATCTCGTCGGGCGCGGGGCGACCGGGCTGCGCCGCCTCGCGCAGACGCGCGATCAATTCGGCATAGCGCTGATCCACGGAGCGATCCTAAGCCGTCCCCTTCGGTCGCGCCCGTTCTGGCCACGACCGAGGACTGTCCCGGGACGTGGGCCGAAGGGCCACGTCCCGACCAGCTTGGAGACACGTCGGGTGGAGGCGGGGGTCAGAGGTCGTCGCGGGAAGGTGGGTGTGCCGAGAGTGTGACTTTTCTTCCACAGCCGGCTGGAAGCGACAGGTCTGAGGACTTACGGCCGCATATCTTCGAGGGCGGCACGCCGCGGTCCCGTTCGGATTCGGGACACGCCTTTAGCTCGCCGGCAGCGCGACTACGTCCGCTTCGACACTCACTAGACCGTCGCGTGCGAGTGACTCGACTACGTCTGGGTCGAGCTCCGTCAGCGGCCGCTCGCGGTCTGCGACTAGTCGCAGCGTTCGTGCGCGGCGCTGGCGGAATGATCCCTCGAAGCGGGACTGCTTGCGCAGCGGCTCGTACCGGCGGCCTTGTGAGGGGCACCGCTCCGCGAGCGGACACACATCGCACTTCGGGATTCGCGCTAGACAGACTGTTGCGCCGAGATCCATCATCGCCTGTCCCGCCGCCGGAGAGAAGCTGTGACCGGTCCGCTCCTGCACCCTGGCAACGTTCGTGTCGACCGGCAGGACACTCTCACCGAGCGCGAAGTTGCCGATCGCGGCGGCCGTGTATGGACCGACGCCCGCCAGCTCGGTGAGATCGTCAGGCCAGCCGTCGACCGCGATCCGCTGTACCGCGCGGTGCAGGTTGAGGCCGCGCCGGTTGTAGCCCAGCCCTTGCCACTCGCGGATCACGTCCGCAGGCGACGCGGCAGCGAGCGCCTCGACGGTTGGCCAGCGCTCGAGCCAGGCCACAAAGCGGGGGACCACGCGCTCCACCTGCGTCTGCTGCAGCATCACCTCGGAGACGAGGATCGCGTAGGGATCGCGGGTCCGACGCCAGGGCAGGTCGCGTCGGTGCTCCGCGAACCAGGCGAGCAGGGCTGTCTCCACGGGGCCGGACTCTAGACTGAGCCGCAGATGAAGAAGGTCCGCTTTGCTCCCAGTCCGACCGGTTCCCTGCACGTCGGCAACGCCCTCAGCGCCGTCGCCAACCGCAGCCTTGGGGACTGGATGCTGCTGCGGATCGACGACACGGATCCCCAGCGCAACGTGCCCGGAGGCGAGGAGGAGATCATCCGCGATCTCGAGTGGCTCGGCCTGCGCTGGGACGAAGGGCCCGTGCGCCAGAGCGAGCGCCAGGAACGCTACCGCGAGGCCGGGGCAGAGCTCGGCGAGCGATTCGACGGGATCACGCTGCTCCGCGAGGACGGGACTGCGACGTACCACCTGGCGAGCGTCGTCGACGACGCGGACTTCGGGATCACGCATATCGTGCGCGGCTTCGACCACCGGCCGAACGAGGAGCTGCACCGGCGGCTGTTCCAGGCGCTCGGCGTTACGCCGCCCGAGTTCTTGCACCACGGGCTGATCCTCGGCGAGGACGGGAAGAAGCTTGCAAAGCGCGCGCCGGGCGCGACCGTCGCGTCCTTGCGTGACGCGGGTATCCCCGGCGAGGCGGTGCGGCGTTACCTCGAGGAGCTCGGCGTGCCGCAGCACGACGTCCACTACGACCTGCCGCGCATCCGGCGCCTGGCGATCGAGTCGATCGAGGCGATGAGCGACGACGAGCTTGCCGCGCACGCGAACGCGCCCGTCGAAGTCGTGCCTGCCCTGCGCGGCGCGCGCGATCTCAACGAGGCGCGCGAATACGCGCAGTCGATTCTGACGCCCCCGCGGCCGGTGAAGGTGGACTCGCCCGAGACGCTCGAGCGCTTCCGCGAGCTGGTCGAACGATCGAACGGCGGCGTTGACGCCCGTGCGCTCGTGCGCGAGCTGAAAGCCGTTGGCGGCAACCTTCGTGCGTTGCGGCTCGCACTGACGGGCCGGGAGCGCGGCCCGGAGCTGTGGGCCGTGATCGCGGCGCTTCCGCCTGACGAGACGCTGCGCAGGATCGATGCAGCTCTATGACACGCTGACCAGGAGGAAGCAGGAACTTCCTCCGCCGCCCGGCCCGGTGCGCATGTACTTCTGCGGCCCGACCGTCTACCAGCGCGCGCACATCGGCAACGCGCGGCCGTACATCCTCGGCATGTGGCTGCGAAGCTGGCTCCGCTCGCGCGGGTACGACGTGACGCTCGTCCACAACATCACGGACATCAGCGACCGCATCTACGAAGCGGCTCCCGGTAAGAGTGCCGAGCTCGCCGAGCGCGCCACGCAGTGGTACCTCGAGGACACCGATGCGCTGGAGCTCGGCCGCCCCGACGCCTTGCCGAAGGCGACCGAAATGGTGCCCGAGATCATCCGGTTCATCTCCGAGCTGATCGAGCACGACTACGCCTACGCGGTCGACGGTGACGTGTACTTCCGCGTCGCCCGGTATCCGGAATACGGGCAGCTGTCCGGACAGAAGCCGGATCAGATGGAGGAGCAGGAACCGAACCCACGCAAGGAGGATCCACGGGACTTCGCGCTCTGGAAGGCGAACAAGCCCGAGGAGGACACCTCGTGGGAGTCGCCGTGGGGTCGCGGCCGGCCGGGCTGGCACATCGAATGTTCCGTGATGGCGGAAGAGCTGCTCGGGCCGACCTTCGAGATTCACGGCGGGGGCCTCGACCTCGTCTTCCCCCACCACGAGAACGAGCTTGCGCAGTCACGCGCACTCGGCCACGAGTTCGCGAAGATCTGGACGCACAACGGGCTGCTGCGCTTCGTCGGCTCCAAGATGTCGAAGTCCGAGGGCAACGTCGTGACGCTCCGCGACGCGCTCGAGCAGTGGGGGCGCGAGACGGTCCTCGTCTTCTTCCTCACAGGACACTGGTCGAAGCCGATCGACTTCTCGGAGGAGACGCTCGCCGCCGCAGCAGCGCGCGTCGAGGGAATCCGCGAGGTCCTCCGCAGTGAGTCCGAGCCGGCACGCGAGGGCGAGTGGCAGCGCTTCGAAGCGGCGCTCGAGGACGACTTCAACACTCCCGAGGCGCTGGCGCTGCTGCACGGCTGGCGCGACCACGAGCTCCTGCGCCGGGCGCTGGAGGTGTTCGGGCTCGAGTCACTGGCAGAGCTGCAGGAGGCGCCGACCGAAGTCGTCGAGCTGGCGAGGCAGCGGCAGGAGGCCCGGGCAGCGCGTGAGTTCGACGAGGCCGACAGCCTGCGCACGGCGATCGAGGCGGCGGGCTGGGTCGTGCGCGATGACGCCGACGGTTTTCGGCTCGTTCCGAAGTGACGCGAGAACAGGTCTACGGCCGGCGCCCGGTTCGGGAAGCGCTGCGCGGGCGGCGCGAGGTCCTCGAGCTCTGGGCGACCGAGCGCGCCGTGAAGACGGAGCCGTGGCTGCAGGAAGTCGATCGCCCGCGTTTGCAGGTCAAGTTGGAGCGCGAGCTCAGCGAAGCAGTCGGCACGCGCGATCACCAGGGCGTGCTCGCGTGGTGCGAGCCCTACAAGTACGCGGACGGGTGGGAGCTCGCCGCCGCCGAGCTTCCGCTGCTTGCATGCCTCGACCAGGTCACCGATCCGCGTAACCTCGGCGCCGTCATCCGCAGCGCTGAAGGAGCGGGCGCGAGTGGAGTAGTCGTCCCGGCGCACGGCTCCGCGACCGTGACTCCGGCGGTCGCCCGCGCTTCCGCCGGGGCGGTCGAGCATCTGCCGGTCGCCGTCGTGCCGAACCTCGCCCGCTACCTCGGTGAAGTGAAACGTGGAAACTTCTGGATCTACGCGGCAGCCGGGGACGCGCAGACATCGATGTGGGACGCGGATCTCACCGGTGGGCTTGCACTTGTCTTCGGGGCCGAGGGCAAGGGCATCCGCCCGTTGGTCCGTCGTACGTGTGACGACGCCATCTCGATTCCCCTCGCGGGCAGTGTGGAGTCGCTGAACGTCAGCGTTGCCGCGGCCTTGCTCCTGTACGAGGCGAGGAGGCAGCGTGGCTGAGCCGACGCTCTACCTCTTCGACGGCCACAACCTCTTCCATGCGGGGAACTACAAGGATCTGCGCCAGCTGCGGGACGAGCTCGCGAGCTTCGTCGCGCTCAAGGGTGCACGCGGTTACCTGGTCTTCGACGGATCGGGCGCGGACGAGTCATACGGCCCGCTCGAGGTTCGGTACGTCAAGAACGCGGACACGCTGCTCGAGCGTCTCGCGGCGGAGAACCGGGGCACGGAAGTCGTCTGCCTCGTCTCGTCGGACATTGCGGTTCGCGGGACGTCCGGCCAGGAGGTGCAGAAGCGCTCGTCGGCGACCTTCCTCGGCGACCTGGAGGCGGTCTCCCACAGCGAGGAGCGCCCACACCACCTGCGCGACACGCTCGATCCCGAGACGCGGGAGAAGCTCGAGCGAATGCGGCGCGGCGACTAGGCCGCGCAGTCTTCCCCGGTCGCGCCGGCGGCTTCGGGCAGGCGCCCGAGTAGCGCGGCCAGCTGATCCAGCTCGGCCCCGCTGAAGCGCTCCTCGAGAAAGGCACGCACGCCTGCGAGGTGAGAGGCGGAAGCTTCCTCGAGCCGCTCGCGCCCCGCGTCCGTGAGGACGGCGTACGTGACTCGGCGGTCGCTCGCGCACGAGGCGCGCTCGACGAGCCCGATCTGCTCGAGGCCGTCCAGCAGCCGGGTGACCCCCGAGGCAGTGAGGAGCAGCCGTTCCGCCAGGTCGACACGCCGCAGGTGGCCCCCGTCTGCGCGGGAGATGAGGAGCAGGGCCTCGTAGTCGTTGATCGTCAGGCCGTGATCAGCCTCGAGCTCGGCGCTGAGCGCGCGCGTGATCGCGGCGTGTCCCCGGAGCAGGCGGGCCCAGGCGTCCAGCGCCGGGGCTGCTTGACGGCTCAATACTTGACGTTGCAATCTTTCTCCTGTACAGTCGCTTGCGTACTCAACTATAGCGCACTCAAGGAGGAGTGTAAATGACCACCAAGACAGAAAACCGCGTCTCCACGGGAACGTGGACGCTGGATCCGATTCATTCCACGATCGGGTTCGAGATCGACTACCTGTCCGGATCGTTCCGGGGGCACTTTCGTGAGGTTGAGGCCAAGCTGGTCGCCGACGAGCCCACGCGCCTGGCCGGCTCGGCCAAGGTCGCGAGCGTGGATGTCAAGGACGAGAACCTGTCCGCCCATCTCCAGTCCCCGGACTTCTTCGACGCCGAGCGCCATCCGGAACTCCGCTTCGAGGCGACCGGGATCGACCTCTCGCCGGGGAGCGCCAGCGTCGGCGGCGAGCTCACCATCAAGGGTGTGACGAAGCCGATCGAGCTCACCGGGACGATCGCCGCGCCGATCACCGACTACGCCGGGCGCGAGCGGATCGGGCTTCGGCTCGAGACCGTCCTCGACCGCACGGACTTCGGGGTCGACTGGAACGCCCCGCTGCCGAGCGGCGAGCCGGCCCTTGCCAATGAGGTCAGGCTCGCAGCCGACCTCTACTTCGTGCGGGAGGCGTAGGGCGATGAAGGTCCTTGCGATCTCGGGCAGCCTCCGCCGGGACTCGTACAACACGAAGCTCCTCCGCGTCGCGGAGGAGCTTCTCCCGACGGTGGTGGAGTTCGAGCTCTTCGACGGACTGAAGGCGGTCCCGCCCTACGACGAGGAGGACGACGTCCAGCCGGCGCCGCCGGCGGTCGCGGCGCTCCGCGAGGCGATCGCAGCTGCGGACGCCGTGCTGATCGCCACGCCGGAGTACAACGCTTCGGTCCCCGGCCAGCTGAAGAACGCGCTCGACTGGGTCTCGCGACCGCCGGCGACGAACGCGCTTCGCAACAAGCCGGTTGCCGTCGTCGGGGCGAGCACCGGAGCCTTCGGGGCGGTCTGGTCTCAGGGCGAACTGCGGAAAGTCCTTGCGACGATCGGCGCACGGGTCGTGGACGCGGAGGTCGCGGTCGGCCACGCTCCGACGCGGTTCGACGAGCAGGGCCGGCTCCTCGACGAAGCGATCCGGGAGCAGCTCGTGGAGACGATCGAGGCTCTCCTCGCGGAAACGCCCGCGGCGTTGGTAGCCGCGTAGCCGAACACACGTTCGTAACATCCTGGGTCCACTGCAAACAGCTTGTAAAGAGAAGCGGACCTTGCTATCTTCTCCCTCAACCTTAGGGTGAGACTTGATGTCTTGCCCCTGACCCCGGGGGAGGCCAGATGGCCGCACGGCCCGCAACCGCTGCGCAGAAGGCTCAGAGAGAGCTCGAAGATCTCCAGCTCGTGCTGCGCGCGACCAACGGTGACAGCGGGGCGCTCGACGTCCTGATCCGGCGCTACACCGGCTTCGTCCGGCTCAAGGCCAGCTCGTACTTCCTGGCCGGCGGCGACTCCGAGGATCTCGTCCAGGAGGGCCTGATCGGGCTCTACAAAGCGGTTCGGGACTTCAGGGCCGACAAGGAGACGTCGTTCCGGAGCTTCGCGGAGCTCTGCGTGACCCGTCAGATCATCACGGCGATCAAGACCGCGACCAGGTTCAAGCACGCCCCCCTGAACACCTACATCTCCTTTAGCCACACGCCGGCGGGCCAGGAATCGGACAGCGAATGCACCCTCGGGGACGCCCTGCCCGGGCCCAGCGTCAACGACCCCTCCGTTTGCGTGATCTCGACCGAGGAGCTCCAGAGCCTGGTCTTCACCCTCGGGACCGGTCTCTCCCAGCTCGAGGCGGACGCCCTCAAGCTCTATCTGGAGGGCTCGTCCTACGAGGAAATGGCCGAGGAACTGGCTTGCGACACCAAGACGATCGATAATGCGCTCCAGCGGGTAAAGAGGAAGATCCTCACCCACCAGAAGTCGCGCCAGGTCTTGCTGTAGCAGAGGCGGCGCCGGGCGCCAATCCTTAAAAAGCCGTCATAGAAAGCCGTCAGAATGGGAATGTCAGGGCCCTCGGGGTCGTTCTTACTGACGCGGGGCCGTTCGGCTTGGGTTTCCCGAGCTAAGGCGCCCCAACCACGACGAATCGAGAGGAAGTACCGAAACTGATAAATCTGGCTGAACTTGATCCTCGCTCGTTCGCGGACGAGGCCGAGGCGCTGGGCGCCGTCGACGAGGCGACCCTGGAGGCCTTTGCCGTCCACAACGAGATCGAAGAGGAAGAGCTTGCCGCCTTCCGCCACGAGCTGGAGGAGAACGGCGTCCAGATCGTCCCCGTTGAGATCGAGGACGAGACGCCGGCACCCCGCGTGAGGGCGGCGGCAGAGATCACCGGCACCACGGACAGCCTGACGCTGTTCATGAACGATGCCGGCCGCTACCCGCTGCTCACGGCGGCGGAGGAAGTGGCGCTGGCCAAGCGCGTCGAGCGCGGCGACCGGACGGCGAAGGAGCGCATGATCAACTCGAACCTGCGCCTCGTCGTCTCGATCGCGAAGCGCTACCAGGGGAGCGGCATGCAACTGGGCGACCTCATCCAGGAGGGCGTCATCGGTCTGAACCGCGCCGTCGAGAAGTTCGACTGGCGTCGCGGGTTCAAGTTCTCGACCTATGCCACCTGGTGGATCCGTCAGGCATGTCAGCGAGCCGTGTCCAACCAGTCGGCGACCATCCGGGTTCCCACCCACGTGCACGAGCGGCGCGTCAAGCTCGCGCGTGCGCGCCAGCGGCTACAGGCCGCGAGTGGTGGAGAGGACCCGACGGTGGAGGAGTTGGCCCAGGCAACCGGGCTCGAGCTGCACTATGTCGAGGAGGCACTTGGTGCGGTCGAGGCCAACGTCTCGCTGAACCAGACGATCGGCTCCGAGGGTGACGGCGAGTTCGGCGACCTGTTCGCCGACGACAGCGCCGCCGACCCGATGGAGGAGGCGGCCGACGCCTACCGTCGGCAGTCCGTCCGGAACGCCGTCGGAAATCTGCCGGAGCGTGAGCGCCGCGTGCTGGAGCTTCGCTTCGGTTTCGACGGCGAGTCCACGTCGCTGGAGACCATCGGCCGCGAGCTCGGCATGAGCCGGGAGCGCGTCCGCCAGGTTGAGCGCGATGCGCTACGGCGGCTCGAAGACGAGCTGGCCGGAGTCGTCTCGATCGACGGTGACGAGCTCGTTCACGCTGCTTAGTCTTGGGCGGGCGTCTGCCCGCCCAAGATTCACTCGCGCGATTTCGTCCTGATCCGCGTACCGGATGAATTTCCGCTGACCATTTCGAGGCGGGTCGACGCGAAGCGCCCCTTGCCGCCGAAGCTGAAGGTCCGCCATCGGAATCAAGTACACACCGCCCGTCTCTGGGCAGTACACACCAAAGTAGTCGACCTCACCGCAGTAATCGCGTTGGCGGATGCGAGGGTTGGGATGGTGAGCGTAGTTGCTGCACATGCTCCACCGAACGGCCCCCTTTCGCAATCGACCGGTCTTGCACTGGACCCGCGCGAACCGCGTGCCGTCGTCGATCACTAAGTCGTAACGCGTGTTCTCCCCAAAAAGGGGTCAGTACACCGAGGCCGCGCTCGGTGAGAGCAAGCATGATCGCCAGGGTTGTCTTATCGCCGATGTCCTTCGGGGATCCACAAGTCCACATTGCCCGAGACATCGGCTGGGCCGTGTCCAAAACAGACAACATGAACTTCGCCTACCATGATGGCGACGCCGGAGTAGCTCAGTTGGTAGAGCAACGGTTTTGTAAACCGTAGGCCGTGGGTTCGAGTCCCGCCTCCGGCTTGGTCTCTTCGCGGTAACCGCCGGCGATTGAGATGCTGCGAACTTCGGGCATGATCCGACCCAAGCTGTGGAGGTAGCCACGGTCAGCTATGAGCTCGTAACGATCTCCCGCGACGGGAAGCAGCGCGTCGCCACGTACGCATCCGAGGAGGAGCTCGTCCCGGGTGATGTCGTCCGCTTCAAGGGCCGCGACTGGCTCCTCGAGCGCATCGAGGACGGCGAGCCGCCGCGAGCGTTCGGCAAGCCGGCCCGCTATCGGCTCCGGCTCGTCCACCCGGACGGGCGGGAGGAGGTCGGCGCCTTCCGGCGCTACCGTCCGGACGGCCCGCGGCTCGGTCACGCGTTCACGACGCTCGAGGACCGCCAGCCGATCAGCTGGAACGTGACCGACGAGCGGCTTGCCTTCGACGACGCCAACGCGCCGTACCTCGACCTGGTCGCCGAGCGCGACTTCGCGGAAGCGGACCAAGAGCTACCGGATCACGAGCTGGAGCACCTCCTCGCCTGGCAGCAGGCAGGCTTCCCGGAAGGCGCGATCTCCCTGCTGCGAGACGCCGAGCAGAGCGGGGACTCCGTCGAGCTCGTTGCGCTCGAGGCCGGGGAGGCTCCCGACTGGGAAGCTGCCGAGCGCTACATCGACGCGCTGATCTTCGAGGAGGTCGAGGACGACCTGTTCGAGCTGTGCGGTGTGGATCCCGACAACGACGCGCGGGAGACATGGCTCCCGACGGTGAAGGAACGGTTGCACACAGATCGGCAGAGCTTCCGCGCGGACATCGAGGGCGACCACGACGAGATCGAGGAGTGGGAGTACCCCGACGGACGCGTGTTCACGTCGGTTGGACGTGAGGAGGACGAGGCCGATCCGCTCAAGGGTCACGGATGGATGTGCAGGCTCCTCGATGCGAGCGCACTAGGCGCCGCGGGATTCGACCGCGTGCGGAAGGCGGAG
>Ga0184632_10000128_pt1 | contig 24666 bp, 18 predicted proteins | sample PLM31_50_b1_FD_133153 | JGI IMG/M metagenome (GOLD analysis project Ga0184632, IMG submission 133153) | Groundwater sediment microbial communities from an aquifer in East River, Colorado, USA - PLM3-1_50_b1 | ecosystem: Environmental > Terrestrial > Soil > Riparian zone | place: USA: East... | reverse complement strand
GAGAACGCAAGCACCGCGATACCCGCAGCCCGCGCGGCGATCGACCGCTGCGCGGCGAGCCACACGAGCGTCGCCATGAGTGCGAAGATCAGCAGCAGGTAGTAACGATTTGCTGCGCCTGGCGCCGTCATCGAGTCCCAGTACGGCTGCTGCAGCGGTTGCGTGGTTGGAAAGACCAGCGCGGCCGCGAGCACCATCACGGCGAAGGCGAGGAAGAGCTTGAGCTCGAGCGCTCCGCGGAGGAATGCGTATCCGACGAGCGCCAGCAGCGCTATGCCCAACGCGGCCAGTGTCGGCATCTGCAGCCACACCGTCGCTGGATCGTTGAAAATCCGCGCGTACCCGGTTTCCCCAACCAGCAAGCCGTAGACGGTGCGTTCCACGACGACGCGCAGGAAGGCGGGAAAGGTCGCGCCGAGTGGCGGGCGCACGCCGGGCTGCCCGCTCCCGAAGGCGATTACGCCGGCCTGGACGATCGCACCCGCAACCGCTATCGCGCCGAGCGTGACGAGCCAGGGCTCGCGCCGCGCGTACCACTTCGCGGCGATGATCGGAACGAGGAAGATCGCGAACGGCCCGCTCAACGCGGACGCGGCAACCGCCAGCACGTCGAACGCGCGCCACGCGGGACGTGGATGCGGCGTGCTCAACACGACTGCACAGGCGAGCACGGCGAGATGCCACTGTGCCATGGTGACAGTCGTCATCGTGCCCCACATGATCGGTAGCGCGACGTAGAGGAGACCGAGTGCGAGTCTTAGCCACGCGCGCGGAATGACAACGGCGAACCGGCTCGAGCACAGGACCGCGGCCGGCAGCGCCTCGATGCCGATGCCGATGAGGTTCATCACGAGGGGTGCGTACGAGAGGGGAACGACGAGAGCGACGCACGCCGCCAGCCGCTGCGTGACGACCAGGTAGTCGCGGTACGGAATGATGAGCGGCCGCAAGCAGCCCATGTCGTGCGCCTGCGCGTACCACCAGGCGCCATCTTCGAAGAAGAATTGCGCGTGCGTAACAGCGTCCGGCCGGCGCGACACGATGAGTGCGCATGCGATGAGAAACACCACCGGCACCAGGATACGGTCCGGGATGCCGAATCGTTCGCACGCCAGGAACCCGGTCATCACACGGCGTTCTTCATCCGTTGCACCGTTCCCGCGCCGCGACAGGCCACGATTCCGGCGGGTCGACGAGCGCGCGCCAGAATGCGCTTGCCTTCCGCCACTTTCAAGGTCCTCTTTCGTTCGTCAGGGCTTTTTCTGCGGATCGATCTGCGTGGGGCCGCGCATATCATGCACTCCCACGGTCGGGACTACGTCAGCGTCGATATCCAAGTCTTTCCAGTAGGACCAGTCCCAGACGCAACTCGCCCTGCAATCGGTCTCGAACACGAGCGTGCCCGGCGCCGTCAGCCCCGCGGCGAGCTCTGCCGTCTGCTCGCCCCGATCGCCGGCACGGATCGCGGGATCGAGACAACGCTCAAAAAGCGGTCGGCGCACGCCGTTCCCTCCCGCCGCCCACACGCGGAAACAGACACCGTCCGTGGCGCCGCCGTTGGTCCAGGCGCCCTGGCGAATTCCGAAAGCGACCCGCACGCGTCTCGCCGCGGGAACCGGCAAGGCGATCGAAGTGGGCGCATGCGCATACAGTTTGGTGTTGCGTGCCTCGACGAACGGGGTCTTGCGCGGGGATAGGGCTGCCATCTTGCCCATCAGCGCTGAACGTCGCAAGAACAGCCGCATCGCGTCGCCGCGCGCACGCGCTACGTCCGTGTTGAGATCCAGCGACGCATAGTTGACCCGGATCAAGTCGCGGTAGAACCACTGGCCGAACTCCGTCAGGCCGATGCGAAACGCCACGACGCGCCGCTCTGCCATGGCGTCCCACGAGCCCACCGCCACCGCGGCAAAATCCAGCGCGCTCTCGACCAGCGGGGAAAGCAGAAAGCCGGACTGCGCGATGCCATCGATGAGGCGGAACTCGCGCTCTGTCCCGTTGGCGAGCCGAACGCTGAGCGTAAGGACTGGTGGGCGCAACATGGCGTTGGCCAGATGTCCAAGCAGATTCGGCGAGATATCGACCCATAGCAGAACCGGGGTGGCGCCCGCCTCCAACGAGACCCACTGTCCGAACGCGGCGGTCGTCTCGTGCCCGTCCGCGAGCAACGCCCGCAACGGCGCCGCCCGCCGCTTCAATACCAAAAGGTTATGCTCGAGCCGCAACGGATCGTAATGCGTCAACAACTCGCTGACGCCCGCACCCTGATCGAGCAGCGGATATCGATTATCGACGGTCTCGGGGCGAAAGAGAACGTATTGCGCCGCCGCAGCGCCTTCGTAATGCGCGCGATTGCGCTCGACGAGCCATGGCGTATAGGCGGCATAGTCCTGGAACACGGGTCGCGGGCGGTACTGCATGCCATGCGCCAGCACGGACGATTGCGTATTCGTGACGATGTCGACGGTGCCTTCGATCGCGGGCAGAGGCACCTCGTCCCGGATCGCAGCGAACGCCGCCATTCTCCGCGCATGCCACGAAGCCTCCCACGCTTCGGGGTCGCGTCCCGCTCGCACTGCCTCCTCCAGCGCTTGCCAGGGGCGCTCGAGCAAGACGGAACGAATGTACCGTCCGCCATGCGCGAGGGAATCGCCCTGCTCGAGAACGGAAATGGCGACGCCGCAAGCCACCAGTGAGAGCCCGACAAGGGCCCGGCGGGCGCGCTGGGTGCCCGGCTCGAACCATCGCATCCCCGCATAGGCTGCGGCCGCGTTGCCCACCATCAGCCATGCGGTAACGCTATGCAGGTCATGGCGGACGAATCCCACCTTCAACGCGTAGAACACGTACAGTCCGAACACGGCAATGAGCAGCGCTGCATCGCGGCGCCGCCTGCGATCGGCCAGCGCGAACCGCTCGCCCCACACCACCAATCCCACTGCGCACACGCAGACGACCAGAAACGCAGCAAGCTCCGCGCGCGGTCCGGCGAGCGACATCGCACTGCTATATCCAACGATGAATTCGAAACAGGCCCGCAGAAACAGCGGCAGTTCGCCGACATGCTGGCCCGCCGCCAGATAAGCGACTGCGGCCCCCGTCACGAACGCCGGCAGATGGATTGGCCAGCGCCGATGCGCGAGCCGGCTCGCATCGAGCAGCAGGAGAATGCAAATGGCAAACGCACTCGAGGAAAGGTTGACCAGCGCGAACACACCCGCCGCCGTGGCCAGGATCGCCGGGAGGACATGTCGCTCCTGCCCCGGCCGACGAAAATAATGCAGTGCGGCGAACAAGCTCAGCGTGGAGTAGGCCCACCGTCCCATCATGGCGGTTGACAGCATGATCAACATGAAAAGACCGATCGCCGCAACCGGCGATTGCCGCGGGATAACGGACAAGACTCCCGCCGCCAGCACGATGGCCATAGCGGCGTTCAACGCGAGCTGCATCCCGACCGGCGCATCCGGATAGGTGTTATGCGCGAGATAGCCAAGCGGCCCATGGGTGAAGGCGATGTCCCGGCCCCATTGCCATCCCTCGCGCGCGCCGTATGCGATCACTTCCGCCCACGACGGATCAAGGGCGGCGCCCGGAAGCGCGAATTGCCACGGTGGAATCAGCAGCAGAACATAGCCGCATCCAAGTGCCGCAACCCCCCAGCGCCATTGGCGTCGATATGGTCCGGCGGCTCCCTGCAATGCGACGGAGGGATTCAAGAAACGCCAGCCGAAGATCAATCCAACCGCCTGCGCTCGCGCCGTCGCTCAGGCATCAGGGTTTCCATGGGGTGAGGAAGGATCGGATCCGTGCCGGCAGCTCGTAGGTCACGTGCGCTCCCCCCGGAGTGTTGACGTTGCGGAGATGGAAGCACCCATCCGCGAGACTGCAGATCCCCACAGTGTCGATGCCATCGCCATCCCAGTCTCCGACGATCGGCAGACTGCCCGGGACACCGTAGTTGACGACGACATCGGCGGCGCCGCTCGCAGCGGCGTGCTTGAAGTAGAAATTGGCCGACTCCGCGGCGTAGAGCGCGACCGAACTCTCCGCTGCGTCGCTCCACTTGCCGGCGAGCGGGACGACGACCGCCTCGGCCGGGCCGAACACGAAAGGTGCACCGCCGGCTCCCTTCGCGGTGCGGTCCAGGTACCACTCCCGCGTCGTCGGGTCGAACAGCCCCACCGCGTCCGCCGCGCCACGGTTCCATCTTCCGGCGACGGGCAGCCAGCCGGAGCCGTTGACGTCGAGATCGATCTCGCTCCACACCGCGGCCGCAGCGTTCCGACCGAACAACAGGGCGCGCCCGGTCTTTGCGTTGTACAAGCCCAGAGTGTCGCGACCCTGCCCCAGCCAGTCGCCCGCCAAGGCATGCCATTCGGTGCCCTGGACGCCCAGTTGGATCACTTCCCATCGCCGTGCGCCGCCATCGAGGTGCAGCATCACGGCCGCCCCACTACGTGCGTCGAAGAGACCGGGCAGGTCGACGCCCGTACCATCCCAGTCCCCAGCGAAGACCGTGACCCCGCGGGTCGGGGCGCCCCCATCCTTGAAGCGCGGCGAGCGATACGGGCTCGCGATCCGAATCGGCGCTTCGCAGAGCACCGGATTCAACTCCAGAAGATATGGGATCTCGGTCCCTTCCAGCAGTTTGAACACCCCGAGTTGCGGCAACGAGCCGTCCTCGGGACGCCTGATGGTCCGGAAGTAGCGCGCGAGGAAGTCATAAAGACTCCGCGCCGAGTATTCGATCTTGTGCGCCGGCCAGTCCGGCCTGAGTATGTCGACCGGCCAGCCGCAGGGCGTCGAGAGCAACAGGCATCCTGCCTCGGTAAGGTGCTCGACCACCCCCTGCAGGTAGAGCTCGCGATGCTCGACGTGCTCGATCGAGTCGAACGAGACGACGCAATCGTAGACGTCTTCGCCGAGCGTAGCGTTCCACCGCATGGCGTCGCCGACGCGGAATTCCAGATTGTGCGACGGGTAGGTCCGCCGCGCCGCCGCGATCGCTTCCTCGTCGCAGTCGATGCCCACGACACGTACGTGAGGATGCCGGCGTGCGATCGCGAAAGAGCCGTAGCCGTCGCCGCAGCCGAGATCAACCAGCGAGGTCAGATCTGGGCGCTCCGCGAGCGCCTCGATCGCCCACCGATAGCGGATCAGGTGTTGGGCGCCGTTGATGTCCCCGCGCGTCACATAGGCGTCGAGGTCGAGGCCGAGGGAGGGAACGAAGTACTCGTTGATGATCATCGGCCGCTCGCCCTAGAAGTCCCAGTGAGCTTCCCAGCCCTCGACGCAGGCGATGCCCTGCCAACGTATGGGGTCGATCTCGCGGAGCCGCACGAAAATGTCGAACTTGCCGTACACCGGGCGATCGAACTCCACTGCGGGCTTCGGTCCGTGCTGCGATGCGTCGTACTTGAGCGTATCAGGCGGCGCCGCCAGCGGCAGCACCGACAGGTGGCTTGAGTCGGTGTAGATCATGTGCGGCAGGATCGCGTAGTCGCGCCAGCCCAGGGCGGCGAAGACGCGCCGGAAGTCATCCAGCTTCATCCGGTTCGGGTGAGAGGTCCAATCGGTCCAGTTGAGCCTCACGCCCAGCTGCGCGAGGTAATCGACATCCTCGAAGCTGGGGTGCCGGATCACCACGAAGTCGCGCGCGGCGGCGGCCAGCTTGACAAGCACCGCGACGGCATCCCGCTCCGTCGGCAGATGCTCGAGGACGTCCACCGCGGCGGCGTACTCGACGCATGCCTCCGGCAGCACAAGATCGGTCGCCAGCAGGTTGCAATACCTCGCGTCGAAACCCTTCGCGGTCGCCGCGTCCACGGACTGCTGGTGATAGTCGAGGCCCAAGCCGGGTGCGCGCCCGAACCGTCGCAAGAGGTGGCCCATTGAATCGCCTTCGCCGCACCCGGCATCAATAAACGCGTAACGACGGGTCGAGAGGGCGCTGATCACTTCGGCCACGCTTGCGTCTACCACTCAATGCCCTCCGATTTCGGGATCACCTTGCGTCCGACAAACCTCAGCTCCTCGACGACGAGATCGACGAGGGGGAACCTCGCCTTGAGCTCACGGGGCACGTCGCGCGGATGCACGATCCGCATGCTGAAGTGGCGCACTTCCCAGCCGACGCGGCCGACCGCAGCCAGGAAACCGGAAACCGTGAGGCGGTTGAGGAACACCCCTTCGTCGATGCGGGCCAGGTCGGGCGTATCGAGCAAATAGTGCTCCGACGCCGGATCCAGGTGTTCCCAGCGCGTCAGGCGCGTCGGGATGGTGACGTGCGAACCTGCCGGCGAGTAATAGAGCGGGCTGATGGTGATGTAGATGTACTTGCCGAGCTTGACCAGCCGGTCGATCTCGGCCATCGCGCGGTCGACATTCTTGAGATGCTCGAACACCGAGTGGCTGTAGATCAGGTCGAAGCAGGCATCCGGGGAATCGACACCCTTCTCGATGTCGGCGACGATGAACTTGAGCTGCGGATTGAGATGCGAATAGTCGAAGAGGTCCAGGCAGTAGTGCTCTTTGAAGTAGTCGTTGTAGAACGCTTCGGGGCCGTCGAATCCGACGCCGACGCCCATTACGCGGTTGATCACCGAGACATCGGCATGCTCGACGAGCGTCTGGAAGAGCGACATCCAGATGACGTGCTTCTGATCGACGTTGGGGCAAACTTCCGGGTCGAGCTCAGCCAGCCGGCGCAGCCAGTCGCACATCGACGCGAACGGCGGCCGCGCCTTGCTGACCAACGCGTCGTTTCCTACGCGACCAGCCTCCTCGAAGAGCCGTTCGGAGAAGTTCTCGAGCTTTTGCGCGGTCTGCGCGAGCCGGGCGGCCTCGATTTGGCCGCCGCCTGCCTCGAGGACGGCAGCCGAGCCTCCCAGCACCGCCGCCCGGACGCGAAGGCGCAGCGTCTCGATGCGAGCGATCTCGGCCTCGGCGTGGATGCGTTCGACGGTCTGTAGCTGACCACGCGGGAATGACGCGCGCGGGAAAAGCCTTTCCAGCGCGCGCAGTGCCGGATGCGCGAAGCCTTCGCCGGTCGTGCCATCTGCATTCTCCAGCGAGAAGGCGTCGCGGCGAGGCGAACCGGAGGACAGATGGTCTCCTCGTAACATCGGGCGGAAGACTATGCGATGCCGGGCTGACTACGGCTGCTCGTCGGGTAGTTGAGCGTCAAAGCAAACATGCACACCTTCCAGTAACCCCGCCAGAACGTCACGCCAGGGATTATTCAGGTCGGCATACCGAGCGCGGCTCCTGCCGCAGGTTGGCGTGCCACGGACGCCGATAGATCGTGTAGGAAATCTCTTTTCGCCGCAAGCCCCGATTGCGCGGGCCAGCCGATTGAATGGTATGCGAATGCGTGCTAGACATTGTCGCGCCGCGCTCGCCGCACGAAGGCGAGGACCGGCGCGCCGAAGCCGACGGCAATCGCGAGTTGCCCTACTGCATCAGCGTCGTCAGAATCACCGCAGCATCGAGCGTAAGACCGAACAACGCGTACGGGCCCGACAAAGTAAGCTGTCCAAGTCCGAGGCCTAGCGGCACGAGCGTCATGCGCAGCGCCTGCATGAACGGGAGCGACATGCCCGCGCGGTTCGCGAGGACGAAAAAGCGCATGGGTAGCGTAGACTTCGTCGAAAACGGCAGGAATCAACGCCAATGGAGATTCGCACCCTTGTGCTCCATACGCGTACCCCAGCGCAGCGAACAGCCACCACCACCGGCGTCGCGTCCGGCGGCGCCCTGCACCGGCAACGATGGAACCACGATACGCCCGCCGAAGATCGTCAAAGCGACGGGTGCGCAATGCGGGGCGGAAACGCGAGCGCGAAGGTCCGCCGTTCCAGGTCCAGGTTCGGGTTGTACGCCGGGTCCCGCAACAGCGCGTCGCCCCATTTCGCCTTCATGTGCAAGACTTCGCGCTCGAACCGCTTCTGCTTCTCCGGCGTGTTTTCGAAGCCCCGCGACGCCGATTCCTGATGAAACAGTTCCGCGTAGGGCGTCCATACGTTGCAGTAGCCAAGCGCCGCCACCTTGAGACAGAAATCGATGTCGTTGAAAGCGATCTGAAGCCGCTCCGCGTCGAGGCCTCCCGCCTCAGCAAAGACCGATTTGCGCACCGCAAGACACGCACCGGTCACCGCAGTAATGTTCTGCGCGATCCTGCAGCGCGCCATCTGTCCCGCAAAACTGCGCGGCTCCCGGGACCCGATGTGTCCGCCCACACCTCCGAAGCCGACAATGACGCCTGCGTGCTGGATGGATTCATCCGGATACAGAAGCTTGGCACCAACCACGCCGTTGCCGGATTGACATGCGTGCGAGACAAGCTCGGTCAGCCAATCGCCGTGGATGATCTCGACATCGTTGTTGAGCAGCACGAGGATGCTGCCGTTGGCAGCGGCGGCGCCAAAATTGTTGATGGCGGAGAAATTGAACGGGGCGTCGTAGCGAAGGACGCGCATGTTGGTCAGCCGCGCGAGCTCCCCGAAATACGCCAGCGCCCCGGCATCGTCGGTCTGGTTGTCGATCAGCAGGATTTCGTAGGGACGGTAGCTCGTTACGCGGAATATGCTCTCGATGCAGGTCCGGACAAGCGGGAGTCCGTTACGGGTCGGAATGATGATCGAAACCAGAGGCGCGGGATCCGGAATCGCATAGCGGATCCGGTGATAGCCTTCCGCGGTGCGTTCGACCGTCGCGCGGACCGCGGCCCGGGCCAGCGCTTCGGAAACCACGCGCTGCCCCGCCACGCCCGCATACTCCTTTTCGCTGGAGCGCAAAGCCCGCGACCCCTTGACGCTGCGCCAATGGTAGAGGATGCGTGGAATGTGCCGAATCCGATGCGGCCCGCAACGCTCGGTGACTCGCAAGGCGAGGTCCCAATCCTGCGATCCCTCGTAGCCCTCCCGGAATCCGCCGGCCTCGACCGCCGCCATGCGCCCGTAAACGCTGAGATGGCACAGATAGTTCTGCGCGCGAAGCAATTCCGGGTTCCAGTCCGGCTTGAAGTAAGGGTCGAAACGCGACCCGTCCTCCCCGATCTTGTCCTCGTCGCTGTATATGAATACCACCTCGGGATGCTCCGAAATGCTGGCGGCAATCCAGTAGAGCGCCCATGGCGCAAGCTCGTCGTCGTGATCCAGCAACGCGACAAAATCGCCAGCAGCAAGCGCCAATGCCGAATTGCTGGCCGCCGCGATGTGTCCATTGGCCTCGCGGCGCAGCGTCCTGATCCGGCTGTCGTGCTTCGCGTATTCGGCGAGGATCGGTGTGACGTGGTCCGCTGTCGAGGCGTCATCGGCAATGCACAATTCCCATTCGTTGTAAGTCTGCGCGAGTACCGACTCGATGCATCGCCGAAGCCATCGTTCCGATGGGTTGAAGACCGGCAACAGGATCGAGATCGTCGGTCGCTGCGAAAGCTGCTGATTCGCCGCGCGATAGTGTCTCAGTCGCTCCGAAGTCGGTTCATCGTAGAGTGTTACCCAGTGCTCGAAGCTTCGTCTCTCGTAGTCGACGTAGTGGACGAGCTTGTCGGCCACGGCGTCGAAGCCGCGCACGCGCCACAATCGCCAGACCTTGCCCACCCGCTTTCGCGAGAGTCCGGGCGCGCGAGCGATGCGGGCAAGCAACGGCTTGACCAGCGAGGCCGCAACTGCGAGCGCGGGGACGCGCCGCAGCTCGATCGTATCGAGGCGAAAGCGCACGGGACGATCGGCCGGATCGAGACGCAAGCTTGCGGTTCGCTTCCGAACATGGATGAACGCCGTTCGGCCCGAGATCGTGTCCTCCGGCAGCGCGATGGCGGTCGCCTCGGAGAAGCCGGAGCCATAGTCGACATAGAGCTTGGGGGAGAGAATATCCGCGGACCGGGCACCGCGAAACGTCACCGCGTACCAGCCTCTGGCAATGCCCCATGGCAGCTCCCTCCGCGGCAGGTCCAGCGTGAACCACGGATCGCTTCCGGTGGCTTGATACACGCCGGTGTCGGTCAGTTCGAGCTCCGGGCCGGCGATGAGCACGATCGATGGTGTGCGCAAACCCATCCGCACGAGCGCGACTCGCCAAAGAGCCGCAGCGGCGCGCAGCGGGGCGGTCAGCCGCCAGGAACGTGAGCCTTGCAGTGCCTCCAATTCGCGCGCCCTCGCCGCGATCAACGCTTCGAGATTCGCAACGTGCCGATCGGTGAGCGCCTTGGCTTCCAGAAGTTCGTCGAGCGCCCCGGTTTGTTGCGCCAGATCCGTCGTCGCGCGATCACGCGCGGCGACCGCGGCCGCCAGATCGCCTTCGAGCTGTGCGATACGCTGCCGTGTCACCGTCAGCGGTCCGCCAGCGGCGCCGGATTGCAGTTGCGCGTGCACGACGGGATCACTTCTGTTGTTCCGCCAGCGCCCGCCCTCGGAGCTCATAGGATTGCGTCCGGCAATGCGTTGCGTGACCTTCTGTACGCCCGGGTCGCCGGCGCCGGGTTGGCATGACTCAATTCGAGCTCCCGATTCTTTCATCCTTGACGACGCGGCCATGGTCCAGCTCGATTCTTCGTGTGCAGATTCGGCCTGCCAGCTCTTCGGAATGGGTGGCGAGAATCAGGATCGATGTCCCTGCAACGTATTCCTGCAGACGGGTTGCTGCGCGAGCCGCGAAGTCGGGATCGCCCACAGCGATCCATTCATCCATCAGCACGATATCCCTCTGCATCGACGTCACGACTGCAAAGGCGAGCCGCAGGATCATGCCGCTCGAATACGTTCGCAGGGGGAGGTCGAGATAGTCGCCGAGGCCGCTGAATTCGCGTATGCCGTCGATCCGTTCTCCGAGATGCGCCCGCGTCATGCCCATCACGAAGCCCCGCAAGTAGACGTTCTCCCTGCCGGTGGCTTCGGGATCGAATCCTATCGAGATATCGAACAGCGACGCGATCGTGCCGCTTACGCGCAGGCTTCCGCAAAGGGGTTCGTAGACTCCGGCGATCGAGCGTAGCAGCGTCGTCTTGCCCGACCCGTTGTGTCCGACCAGTGCAACGCGCTCGCCGGGTCCGATGGTGAAGGAGACATCGTCGAGCGCCGTCACAACCAGGTGATTGCGTGCGTCCCGGGCAACGCGCCCGCCCGTGGCGGAGCTCACAAACCGCCGCTTGAGGGAGCGGTTGGGGGATTCCAGGATCGGATACTCGACGCGGACCGCCTGCGCGACTATTGACGTCATGCGATACCCTGATCCGTTAGAGCCAATAGGCTACCCGATGCCGGTAGCGGCCCAGCAAGTAGGCGGCGGCCAGAAACGACGCGACGAACAGGCACACCGCCCAAATCCATGACTCCCACCCTGGGGCCTCGCCCAGTAACGGCCGCCTGACGATGTCAAGCAGATGGGCAAGCGGATTGTAGTCCGCGATCCACCGATAGTTGCGCAGGGCATCCGGCCGCCACATGATCGGCGTGGCGAAAAAGGCGACTTGTAGCACGTTGCTCACGATCTGCGGGAAATCTCTAAATCGCGTGCAGACGACCGCTACCGGTATCAACGCCAGGAACGTGACTGCCGCAAACAGCAGGAGCCCCGGTACGGCAAGCAGGAGCATGCGGGACCACGTCACATCCGACCATAGGACGATCAGCGCGATAACGACCGCATTGTGAGCAAATGCGACCGTGTGCCGCACGCCGATTCGATAGAGAAGGGCCGACAGCGGGAGTCGGCGTTGCTTGATGATTCCCTCGAACTGGGTAAACCCGGTGCACGCCTCATTCACCGCGCCGGCAAGGAAGGTCCACAATACATAGCCGATCGCAAAGAACGGAAGGAATTTCCGCACTTCGACCTGGAAAATCTCGGACCAGAGGAATCCCAGGATCAGCACCAGCAATCCGGTACTGATCGCCAGCCACCATGGTCCGAGGATGGTTCGCCGGTAGCGTTGGCGGATGTCTTGCCATCCCATGGATAGCCACAGTTCATTGGCCGCGAGCCCGTGGCACAAATCCCGCGTACCGTTCACGAGCGAAGCAGCGAACGAATGGCGGCGGGCGTGAGACGGCGTCACGGGCAATTCCTCGTTGGTCCCCCGTGCAACATCGTCGGTCTGGCGGCTCGCAGTCAATCGACCTTCGCAGGGCTGGGATGCGGCTGCGCGTTCGCTGGCGGACTTGCGATCGTTACGATCAGGCCCAGAACGCACGCATGTGCATAATGGCGAATGCAGCGTTTCATCTTCATCCGATCCATTGATCAGCGCGAAGGCACGGACTCGGCAAAGAAAGCCGCGAGCTCGCGCAGCGTTGCTTCCGGCGCCTCTTCCGCGAGGTAATGTCCGGACGGCAGCGAACGCCCGCGCACATCGACGGCGACCGAGCGCCAATCCTTGACCGGCTTGAAGCATCGATGAACGACGCCCTTGTCCGCCCACAGCACGAGCAGCGGACATTCGACCTTGCGGCGTGCGGCAATGTCGGCGTCGTCGTGCTCGAGGTCGATCGACGCCGCGGCGCGGTAGTCCTCGCACGTCGCATGAATCGTGGCGGGATCGTTGAAGCAACGCTCGTATTCGGCGTACGCGCGCGGATCGAAGATGTTCGCCGCCGACCCAAAGCTCCCGGTTTTCATGCGCAGGTAATACGACGGATCCGCGCCGATCAGCTTCTCCGGGAGATCGAACGGCTGGATCAGGAAGAACCAATGGTAGTACGCGGTCGCAAACGCCTGGTCGGTCTTGCGGTACATGATGCGCGTCGGCGAGATATCGAGCACGGCGACCCGCTCGACCGCATCGCGATGATCGATGGCCAGCCGGTGCGCGACGCGCCCGCCGCGGTCGTGTCCCGCGAGGCGGAAGCGCGGGAAGCCTAGCTCACGCATGACTTCCACCATGTCCGCGGCCATCGCCCGTTTCGAGTAGGGGGCGTGCGCGGCGTCGCTTTCAGGCTTCGACGAATCCCCATACCCGCGCAAGTCGGGACACACGACGGTGAACGTCTCCGCAAGCGCTGGAGCGATGCGGTGCCACATCGCGTGCGTCTGCGGATACCCGTGCAACAGCAGCAGCGCCGGGCCGCTGCCGCCGAATTCGCAAAGGATCTCCGCCCCCGCAGTCCGGATTCGGCGCTTGGAGAATCCAGGAAAGAGCTCACGCATCGCTAGCCAAGCCTTTCGTCGAGATTGGCGTCTTTCGCCAAAGGTTGATACGGGTGCGTCGCCGCCACGGCGCGATCCAGTGCCGCGCCGAGACCCGCAGCCGCCGGCACCGCGAACCCGCCGTTCGCGAGCGGCGCGATATGCCCACCCACCAGCGCATCGAACAGTGGCGATTCGTTCCACTGGTGTTCGAGCCACAACAGCGTTGGCGCGGCCGCGCAGACATGAATGCTCGCCAGATGCGCGATCGGTCCGGTCGGATTATGTGGTGCAAAGGCGACGCCATGATCGGCGCAGACCTCCGCGATCGCCAGCATGCCCGTGAACCCGCCCGCGTACTTGATGTCGGGCATGAGCACGTCGTAAAGCTTGCCGACGCACATCATTTGCGCCTGATCCGCCCCTGCGATGGTCTCGGCGCCCGCCGTGCGTATGCCGCTCTCGTGCGCGAGCGCAGTCAGCCGCGCGATCGAAGCGAAGCCCAGCGGATGCTCGGAGATCATGCATTCGACCCAATAGGGTTTCGCCGGTGCGATGTCCTTCAATAGCGCCTCGGCGCGATCGACGTCGAAGCGCCAGTGGCAGTCGACCATGACGGCGACGTCCGCGCCGACCGCGCCACGGACGGCGAACACGCGATCGAGTCCCTCGCGCGTACGGGCATCGATGGGCGTTTGCGTGGCGTCGGCGGCCATTACACCGTCGAACGGCGCGAGCTTGATCGCGGCGTAACCTGCCGCGACGGCGCGCGTGGCAGCCGCGGCAAACCCCGCCGGCGTGCGATCGGTGACACCGCGGTTGATGTTCGCGTAGGCGGCCACCGAGGCTCGCGGCGCGGCCCTTAGCGCATGCGCAATCGATTTGCCCGCCGCCTGCGCACGCAGATCGACGACTGCCTGCTCCGTCGCACTCTTCACCGCATGCGCAACGAGCCCGCCCGGCGAATGCGGAAGATAGCGAATCAGTTCGTCGACGGCGTTCAGATCGCGACCGACCGCGTCGCGCGCGAGCATCTGCGCCTGCGCGACCAGCAGAGGCTCCCAGCCGTTGAGCGAACATTCACCCCAGCCGATCGCTCCGTCGCGCGTGGTGACGGCGATGAACGACCAGTTCGTTTTCGGCGAAACGTTGACGACGACCGGTTCCAGCGCAGCGATCGCAGTCATGGCAAAAGCTCAGTCGACCTTGATGCCGACCTTCTGCGCGAGCGGCTTCCACTTCGCGATGTCGCGATCGATCACCGCACGAAACTCTGCCGGCGAGCCGCCAACGGGTTCGGCGCCCATGGCGAGGAGCTTTTCGCGCATTTCCGGCGAACGGGCGATCTTGCCGATCTCCAGCGACAGCCGATTGACGATTTCCGGCGGCGTGCCGGCCGGCGCCAGCACACCGAACCACGCGACGGTTTCATACCCCGGCAGCCCGGACTCGGCAATTGTCGGGAGCTCGGGCATCAGCGCCGAATGCGTCTTCGTGGTAACGGCCAGCGCGCGCAGCTTCCCCGCCTTCACCAACGGCACGGTCGGCGGCATGTTGCCGATGAAAACCGCGACCTGCCCGGCAACCAGGTCGGTCAGCGCAGGCGACGATCCCTTGTACGGGATGTGCTGGATGTCCACACCCGCCATCGACTTGAACAGCTCCATCGACATGTGCGCGCTGCTGCCGTTGCCGCCCGACGCGTACGACAGCTTGCCCGGCTGGCTCTTCGCGTAGGCGACGAACTCCGCAACCGTTTTCGCGGGTAGCGACGGATTGATGACCATGACGTTCGGCGCCACGGCGACCTGGCTCACCGGCGCGAAATCGCGCTGGATGTCATAGGGCAGATTGGCGTACACCGCGGCGTTGATCCCGTGCGAGCCGGCGTTGCCCATGATCAGCGTGTAACCGTCGGGGGCCGCCCTGGCAACCGCCTCCGAACCTACGATACCGCCCGCACCGGGCCTGTTTTCAACGACGACCTGCTGCCCCAGCACGATCGACAATTTATCCGCGACGAGCCGCGCGATGACGTCGGGCGCGTCGCCCGGCGTGCTGGGCGCGACGAGCTTGATCGGTTTCGTCGGATACGTCTGTGCAACTGCCGCTGGTGCGGCTGCCGCCATCACTACGGCGATGATGCAATGAGCGAGCGATGATGTGCGCATAGTGTGGACGTCGCCCTCTCAGTCGACCTTGGCGCCGGATTTTTTCACGACGTCGCCCCACTTGACCACTTCCGTCTTGACGAACGCGGTGAATTCTTCCGACCAATTGCCGACCGGTTCGGCGCCAAGGTCCAGGAGCTTCTTCTGCACGTCGGGCGTGTTGATGATTTTCACGATCTCCGTGTTGAGGCGCTTGACGACCTCCGGTGGTGTGCCCGCAGGCGCGAACACGCCTTGCCACGACCCGACTTCGTATCCAGGCAGGGCCGATTCCGCGAGCGTCGGCACGTCCGGCGCGATCGGCGATCGCTTGGCCGTCGTAACCGCCAGCGCACGCAGCTTGCCAGCCTTCGCGAGCGGCCAGGCCGTCGTGATGTTGTCGAAGGTCATGCTGACCTGGCCGCCCATGACGTCAGTCAGCGCGGGCGGGCTGCCCTTGTACGGAATGTGCTGCATCTGGACGTTCGCCATTCCCTTGAAGAGCTCGCCCGACAAATGCTGCGACGTGCCGTTGCCGCTCGACGCGAAATTCCATTTGCCCGGATTGGCCTTCATCAGCGCAATGAGCTCGGCGACATTCTTGGCCGGAATGTCGTTGTTGATCACGAGCATGTTCGGCACGCGGGCGATCAGCGTGATCGCGACGAAGTCCTTCACGGGGTCGTACGGAAGGCTCGAATAGAGCGACGCGTTGATCGCGTGCGTGCTGATCGTGCCGCCCATGATCGTGTAGCCGTCCGGCGGCGCTTTCGCGACCTCCGCCGCACCGACGCCGCCACCGGCACCGGGCTTGTTCTCGACGATCACCGGCTGGCCCAACGCGACGCTCAGCTTTTCGCTGATCGTTCGCGCGAGAATGTCGGTGGTGCCGCCGGGAGCGAACGGCACGATGTAGCGGATCGGCTTGTTCGGCCACGCCTGCGCGGCGGCCAGCGACGAAAACATGGCTAATGAGACGCCCACGCAGCCTGCGATGATTCGTTTCATCAATCGTTCCTTCTCGATCTTCCTTATGGGTCGGGCGCACTGCCTCATCTTGTCAGCATCGACTCCGCAAACGACGCATCGATCCCCACCGACTGCGCGGCTTCGATGAGATCGCTTCGCGTCTTGTCGTCGATCGGGACGCCACTCGCAAGCCGCGCGGCGCGCGTCCGCCGCTCGATGTCGCCGGGGCCCAGCACTGGCTGGCCCGGGGTTGCGGGCGGCGACGCCTTCACGTAATCGACGAAGCGCTTTGCTTCGGCGAGCACGGTGCCCGCGCCATCGTACACGGCGGGCGCGATGTAGATCGACAGCATGTTGTTGCGCAGCACCGTATCGTCGGGGTCCGAGCTGCGGCCGGTGGAAATCGCCCCGGCCAGCAAGTCGGTGAGGATCGAGAGCCCCGAGCCCTTGTGCGCACCGATGGTGAGCAATGCGCCGCCGTCGTAGAACTCCTTGGGGTCGGTGGTCGGCTTGCCGTGCTTGTCGACGATCCAGCCCTCCGGCACCTGCTCGCCCTTGTTCAGCGCGACCATCAGCTTGCCTTCGGCCACTGTCGACGTGGTGATGTCGAGAATCGCCGGATCGCCGCCTTCGAGCGGCACGCCGATCGCCATCGGATTGGTCGACAGCCGCCGATCGCCGCCGCCGTACGGCGCGACGCGCTGCGCGCCCGACGTATTGAGAAAATGCAGCGAGACCTGCCCCGCAGCCGCCGCCATCTCCGCCCAATCACCCAGCCGCCCGAGATGCCCGCAATTGCGCAGGCCGATCATCGCGATCCCTTTGCGCGCGGCCTTCTCGATCCCGAGATTGGTGGCGAACTTGCCCGTCACCTGGCCGAATCCGCGATTGCCGTCGATGATCGCAATCGTGTCGCTGTCGAAGACGATCGTCGGCGGCGTGTTCGGCTTCAACCATCCTTCGCGCACCCATTCGAGATACTTGCCGACGCGCAGCACGCCGTGCGAATCGTGGCCGACCAGATTGGAGTCGACGAGTCGGCGCGCGATGGTGCGCGCTTCCTCGGGATGCGAGCCGCCCGCCTGCATGATGGCGGCGGTGAGCTCGACGAGGTTGGCGGCGGGGACGGTTTTCATTCGCGCAATCTTAGGGCCTAATGGATCTCGGGTTCCGGCGTGGGCGCCGTCCCCTCGAGAAAATCGAAGTCGCAGCCCTGGTCCGCCTGCGTGACGTGTTGCTGGTAGAGCGCGCCGAAGCCACGCTCGTAGCGCGGCGGCGGTCTTTTCCATGCGGCGCGGCGCCGCGCAAGCTCCGGGTCGGACACCTTCAACTCGATCTTTCTGGCGCCTACGTCGAGCTCGATCAAGTCGCCGTCGCGCACCAGCGCCAACGGTCCGCCAATGTACGATTCCGGCGCGACATGCAGCACGCACGCGCCGTAGCTGGTTCCGCTCATCCGCGCATCGGAGATGCGCAGCATGTCGCGCACGCCTTCCGCGAGGAGCTTCTTCGGAATCGGCAACTGGCCCCACTCGGGCATCCCCGGCGCCCCGAGGGGACCGGCGCTCTGCAGGACGATCACCGAGTCCTTCGTGATCGGCAGTGCAGGGTCGTCGATGCGCGCCGCCATGTCGTTGTAATCGGTGAACACGACGGCGGGGCCCGTATGCTTCAGCAGACGCGGCTCCGCGGCCGCCGGCTTGATCACGGCGCCGTTGGGCGCGAGATTGCCGCGCAGCACGGCGAGACTGTCCTTCGCCACCAGCGCGCGATCGCGCGGCAGAATGACCTCGCGGTTGAACACTTCGGCGCCGGCGACGTTTTCGCCCAGCGTGCGGCCGTTCACCGTGCGTTCGGAAAGGGAAAGCAGATCGGTGAGCTCGGCCATCAGCGCCCGCAGCCCGCCAGCGTAGAAGAAGTCCTCCATCAGGAATTTACCGGCCGGACGCACATTGGCGACGAGCGGCGTGCGGCGGGCGAGCTCATCGAAGCGATCGATCGTCATTGGTATGCCTGCGCGCCGCGCGAGCGCAACCATGTGGACGACCGCGTTGGTCGACCCTCCCAGCGCAAGAATCGTGGTGACCGCATTGTCGATGGCGCCGGTGGTGACGAAGTCGCGCGGCTTCAAGTCTTCCCAGACCATATCGACGATGCGGCGCCCCGTCTCGGTCGCCATCCGCGCATGCCGCGAATCGGCCGCAGGGATCGACACCGCGCCGGGCAGCGTGAAGCCCATCGCTTCCGCGGCCGACGTCATCGTCGACGCCGTACCCATCGTCATGCAATGGCCGGGGGAACGCGCAATGCCTTCCTCCAGCCCCCGCCACTGCTCGTCGGTGAGGTTCCCGGCGCGCTTCTCGGCCCAAAACTTCCACACATCGGAGCCACTGCCCAGTTTTTGGTCGCGAAATTGCCCCGACAGCATCGGGCCCGCGGGGAGGAAGATCGCCGGCAGGTTCATCGACAGCGCGCCCATGAGCAGCGCCGGCGTGGTCTTGTCGCAGCCGCCCATCAGCACGCAGCCGTCGACCGGATAGGACCGCAGCAGTTCCTCCGTCTCCATCGCGAGCAGGTTGCGATAGAGCATCGTCGTCGGCTTCTGAAACACTTCGGCCAGCGCCATCGCCGGCATCTCGAGTGGAAAGCCGCCGGCCTGCAGTACGCCGCGCTTGACCTCGTCGGCGCGCTGGCGGAAATGCGAATGGCACGCGTTGATGTCGCTCCACGTGTTGATGATCGCAATGATCGGCTTGCCCAGGTAGTCGGCGCGCGAATAGCCCATCTGCGCAGTGCGCGAATGATGGCCGAAGCCGCGCATGTCGCTCTCGCCGAACCAGCGATGCGAGCGCAATTCTTCCGGCTTTTTCCGCGCCATCATCAACGATCTCCTCCTTCTTTTCGCAAGTCGCGCTTTGCGACGATTATACGAACGCCGGTCGGTATTCACCAAACGGTTAATTCGAGCGGCCGCTTCGCCGCGGCGCGGCACGAGGTCGCCAGGTTGCTCTGCGCGGGAAGAGCGCTATAGTAGCGGGGCAGGCGCATCGTCGGGGAAACACATCGTGTCTGCCGCCCTTCACCGCGGACTGGCGCCCCGACGTCCGCGTCCTCGAAGCGGGAGGTTCCCATGACCCCGGCTCGACACCGCGATATCGCGCGACCGCGCGTGCTCGTGGCTGCCATCATCGCGCTCGCCGCGCTTTGCCTGCTCATCGCGTCGCCCGCGGCGCACGGACAGCCGAAGTCCACGAAACCCGCGCGGGCGGCAGAGGGCAAGCCGCCCGAGGGCATCGACGCGGAGAAATTGTTCGGTGCCATCGTCAAGGTCTCGGCGCATGCCGTTCCCGGCGCGCGCAGTTCCGCCACGCTTGGCGACGAGCGCGAAGGCAGCGGAGTCGTCATCGGCGACAACGGTCTCATTCTCACCATCGGCTACCTGATCGTCGAAGCCGAGGACGTCAATATCGTCGACAGCAAAGGCCGAACGCTCGCCGCGCGTATCATCGGCTATGATCATGCGACCGGCTTCGGCCTGCTGCGCACGATCTCGCCGATGGACGCGAAGCCCGTGGCGTTCGGCGACTCGGGCAAGGTGGCGGAACGCGAACCGGTGATGATTGCCTCCTCGGGCGACGACAACGTGTCGTTCGCCTACATCGTCAGCAAACGCGCGTTCTCGGGCAATTGGGAGTACGCGCTCGAGCAGGCGCTCTACACCAGCCCGCCGACGCTCAACTGGAGCGGCGCGGCGCTTTTCGACAAGAACGGCAAGCTCCTCGGCGTCGGTTCGCTGATCGTCCGCGAAGCCAACGACCAGGAGCCCAAAGTACCCGGCAACATGTTCGTGCCGATCGATTTGCTGAAGCCGATCCTGGCCGATCTCGTCAAGGGCGGTCGCCGGGCCGGGCCCGCGCGGCCGTGGCTCGGCGTTGCCGCTGACGAAGTCCAGGGGCGGCTGGTCGTGACAAGAGTCTCGCCGGACGGTCCGGCCGATCGCGCAGGCGTCAATGTGGGCGACATCATCCTGGGCGTCGGCGGCGAAGGCGTGCGCACGCAACCCGAGTTCTACAAGAAAGTGTGGGGACGCGGCGGCGCCGGCGCGGAGATTCCGTTGAAGCTTCTGCAAGGCGTCGAGATCAGGGAAATTCCGGTCGTCTCCATCGACCGGGTCGACTATTTCCGTCCACGCACGACGTACTAGCGGGACCAAATTGCTGGCGCCTGCTTCGCAGGACGCGCAATTTGGTCCCGAAGGCAGTTAGCGCGAAGAGCTTCGGGCGGCCGCGCGCTCTTCGCGTAGTAACTGCCACGAAGCGCGTCGATCATAAGCCGCTACGCGGCCGTTCAGTAACGCGCAAGCGAGCTGACAGCCTTCGATTGGCGGACGCGTTCGTTGGGGCTTTCAAGTCGCATACGCGCGCTACTGAGCATCCGCGAAGCGGACCGCGATCGGCGCGCTTCGTGCCTTTTCTACACGAAAGGCGCGCGGCCGCCCGAAGCCTTTCGTGCTGACTGCCTTCGGCGCAAAATCGCGCGGGCGGCGGCGAAGCCGCTCCCGCTCACGCGATTTTGCCACGGCGAAGTGCTATTCTTCACGCGCTTCGCGCCCAACCGCGTCGAACGAAACATTTCCGCGACTTCACCCAACCCCGCCGTACGGCCCCCACGATGACCCGCCTCGTGATCGACGCGCGCCTCGCCGGATACTCGGGGATCGGCACTTACCTCCACCAGATGTTGCCGCGGGTCCTTCCGCATCTGGCGAGATGGCGGCCCGTCGTTCTCGCGAGCCCCGATAATCATGACGAGCTCGCAGCGTCGCTTGGCGGCGACGCCGAAGTCGACGTATGGAACGTGCCGCCGCTTTCCGTCGCCGACTTGTGGAGCGTACCTGGCGCCGTGGGCTCGCTCGACCTGTTGTGGACGCCGCACTTCAATGTCCCGCTGCGAAGTTCGTGCGCGCTGGCGGTCACGTTGCACGATCTGCTTCCCTTGACATTGCCCAAGCTCGCCGGCGTGGGCCGCTCGCTGCCCGTCCGCGCATGGTTGCGCGCCATGCGCAAACGGGCGCGCGTCGTGTTCTGCGTTTCGCACTACACGCGTGACGAGGCGCGGAGGCTTGGAGCACTGCGTCCGGATCGCATTCAGGTGACTCCGCTCGGTGTGAATCCGGAGTGGTTCGCCAGCGCGCCAGACGAAAAGCCGCCGGCACGGGACCCGGCGTCTGCGCCGACGATGATCTACGTCGGACTCTTGAAGCCGCACAAGAACGTGCTGCGCCTGTTGCGCGCGTTTGCGCGCGTGCAGGATGAAATCCCGCACCGATTGGTATTGGTCGCGCGCCATCACGGCGTGCGCAGCATCGACAGCGCGGCACTGGCGCTGGCCGCGCGCCTGCAGCCACGCGTGCAGCTCGTCGAGGACTTGCCGTTGCCGGAGCTCATTGCATGCGTGCGCTCGGCGCAATTCGCCGTGCAGCCGTCGCTGCACGAAGGCTTCGGGCTGCCCGCGCTCGAAGCGATGGCGGCTGGAACGCCGGTGCTGGCGAGCCGCGCCGGCGCCATGCCGGAAGTGTGCGGCGACGCGGCGCTCTACTGCGATCCGGAATCGGAGGACGACATTGTTCGCGCCCTGCTTGTCCTGGTCGGCGACTCGGCGCTGCGCGCGCGGCTCGCGGCGGCGGGTCGCGCCCGCGCTCGCACGTTTTCGTGGGATGCGTGCGCAGCAACGACCGCCAGCGCACTCTCCGTCACCTTGGGCGCCTTGCATGATTCCCGTTCATGACGGGGCCACGCATTGCCGCCGTGCACGACTGGCTCGACACGTGGCGGGGCGGGGAAAACGTGCTCGCCGAAATCGTGCGCGCCTACCCGCAGGCGGACCTCTTCGCACTGGTCGATTTCCTGCCCGAAGCGCAGCGGCCGCACCTGCTCGACAAGCGCGCGCACACGACGTTTCTGCAGCGAATCCCGGGCGCCCGCCGTCATTTCCGGCTGCTGCTGCCGCTGTTTCCGCGCGCGATCGAGTCGCTCGATGTCTCGGTGTACGACGTCGTGATCTCGAGCTCGCATGCCGTCGCGAAAGGCGTGCGCACGTCGTCCACGCAACTGCACATCTGCTACTGCCACACGCCAATGCGCTATGCGTGGGACTTGCGCGATCAATATCTCGCGGCCAACGGGTTAGCGGCAGGGGTGCGTGGCGCACTCGTCCATCGCGTTCTCGATCGATTGCGCGACTGGGACCGGCGCACCAGCACGCGCGTCACGCAGTTCATCGCCAATTCGCAATTCGTGCGCGACCGGATCGCGCGCTGCTACGACCGGACGGCCACGGTCATCCATCCGCCGGTCGATACCGAATTCTTCACACCCGCCACTGACGCGGCGCCCGACACGCGCGACTATTACTTTGCCGCATCGCGCTGGGTCCCCTACAAGCGGATGGACCTCATCGCCGCCGCGTTCCGCGCCCTCCCCGAGCGGCGCTTGATCGTTGCCGGCGACGGACCGGAGGCGGCGCGCGTGCGCAGGGCGGCGGGGCCCAACGTCGAATTCGTCGGCGAGGTCTCGCGCGAGCGGATGCGCGACCTGTTGCGCGGCGCGCGCGCCTTTGTGTTCGCCGCCGAAGAAGATTTCGGCATCCTGCCCGTCGAAGCGCAGGCGTGCGGGGTGCCGGTCATCGCTTACGGCCAGGGCGGCGCGCGTGAGACGGTGCGCACTCGCGCCGCGGGCCGCCCCACCGGTCTTTTTTTCGACCTCCAATCGCCGGAGGCCATTGCCGACGCCGTGCGCCGGTTCGAACAGGAGACTCCGGCGATCGATCCGCGCGACTGCCGCGAACATGCGCTCCGGTTTTCGACGCCGCGGTTTGCTCGCGAATTCACGGCGTTCGTCGAGCATGCATGGAGCACATTCGCGCCGGGCAGGCGATAATGACGCCCCATGGTCCGCAGCGTCCTCAAGCCGCACGCTACGCTGTTCGCGGCAATTCTGCGCATCTGCGATCCGGCGCTCTTGGTGCTCGTCGGCTTCGTGGCCTATCGCGCCTATCTCGGTTCATTCACGCCGCCCGACCACTATGTGCTGTTTCTCGCTGTGGGTGCGCTCGCCGTCGCCACGATCTTTCCGATGTTTCGACTCTACGAGCCGCAGCGCGGCGCAGGGGTGGCCGAGGAGCTGCGCCGCCTCGTCTTCGCGTGGATGCTGTTGGCGGCGCTTGCCGGCGGAGCGATTTTTGCGACCAAGATGGGCGACACGTATTCCCGCGTATGGGTGAGCGCATGGCTGGTGGGCGGATTCATGCTGACTACCGTGCTGCGCCTGTCGGTCCGGCTGGTGTTGCGCGCGTTGCGGCTGCGCGGCCTCAATCAACGCCATGTGGTCATCGTGGGCGCCGGTACGCTCGGACGCACGGTCGCGGCGCGCCTCCTTCAGTCGCCGTGGGCGGGATTCAGCATCAAGGGCTTCTACGACGACAATCCGGTGAGCGAGTCGGTTGCGGGACGCCCGGTATCGGCGACCAACGAACGCTTGCTGGCCGACGTGGCCGCAGGCAATATCGATCAGGTGTGGCTCGCGTTGCCGTTGCGTGCCGACGCACGGATTCGCGAAATACTGACGATGCTCCGCGATCATCCCGTCGAGGTCCGTTTCGTTCCCGACATCTACAGCTTTCATCTGCTCAATCACTCGATGACCGAGGTCGCCGGTCTGCCGGTCATCTCGCTGACCGAGACGCCGATGTCCGGCGTCAATCGCATGGTCAAGGCGATCGAGGACTACGCGCTTGCCATGCTGCTCCTCGCGGTCGCCTCGCCGTTGATGTTGTTGATCGCGGTCGGCGTCAAGCTTTCCTCGAACGGACCCGTCCTGTATCGGCAGGAACGGGTCACCTGGAACGGCGAGCGGTTTCAGATGCTCAAGTTCCGGACGATGCCGGTCGATGCCGAAGCGGCGTCGGGTCCCGTGTGGACGCGTCAGGGTGAACGACGTGCAACCTCGATCGGCACGCAGCTACGACGTACGAGCCTCGACGAATTGCCGCAGTTCATCAACGTTCTGAAGGGCGAGATGTCGCTGGTCGGTCCCCGTCCCGAACGGCCCGAATTCGTCGAGCGTTTTCGCCAGCAGATCCCGGGCTACATGCAAAAACATCTGGTGAAGGCAGGCATCACCGGTTGGGCGCAGGTCAACGATCTGCGTGGGGACAGCGATCTCGCGCAGCGGATACAATACGATCTCTACTACATCGACAACTGGTCGCTGTGGTTCGACCTGCGCATCCTGGTGCTGACGCTTTGGCATATCCTCAAGAGCCACACCGCCCGCTGACCGCGCCGCCTGCCAACTTCGATCCTGCGCCGGTATCCGTGATTGCGCTGCCGCGTGGTGTTGCTCGCACGGCACTCCTGATT
>Ga0184632_10000127_pt1 | contig 24694 bp, 19 predicted proteins | sample PLM31_50_b1_FD_133153 | JGI IMG/M metagenome (GOLD analysis project Ga0184632, IMG submission 133153) | Groundwater sediment microbial communities from an aquifer in East River, Colorado, USA - PLM3-1_50_b1 | ecosystem: Environmental > Terrestrial > Soil > Riparian zone | place: USA: East... | reverse complement strand
TCTCCTCGTGCGTCGCCATGCTCATCCCCTCATCGCAGCTCCCGGCGACCCGAACGCTCTGCGTCACTCAAGGAGACACGACCCAGCCGGCGAACGGCATCACCCCAACAGGATGAAACGGCGACAGGTTCGTCAGCTCAGCCGTTGGGCTCGGTCGCCGAGCTGCCCGCGCCGAAGACGCGGTCGCGGATGTCGCCCCCGCCGGCGGCGATCGCGCCGAGCTCGTACACGAAGTCCAGCCAGCGCAGGTCGGGCTGCGGCGCCTCCGTCGAGATCGTGAAGCCCGAACGGAAGCACATGGCGAAGTTGAGCAGGCGCGCGACGAGGTCATCGGCGGCGTCCTGGAGTGTCTCGCCTTCGCCGTAGGCGTAGCCGCCCAGGCAGAGACGGCACCTTCCGGCCACCACTGCGACCTCCAGCGGGGGCGTCCAGCGTTCCATCGCAGGCAGTGTGCCACCGGCCAGAGGCAGCTTCATCCCGAAGGGATGATGCGCGGCGCCCGGAGGCAGGCGATTGTCAGGGCGACGGAGATGATCTCGGGCGCGTCCGGACAAGGAGAGGGCTCAGTGTCTGACAACGGAGGAATCCAGCGGGCGATCCTGCCGATCCCCGACCGCCCACACGTCGGCCTGGTCACCTACGACGCGAAGGACCCGGCGACCAAGTACCCGCCGATCGAGCCGCTGCGGCCACCCAAGGGCGCCCCCAACGTCCTGGTCGTTCTGATCGACGACGTCGGCTTCGGCGCCTCCAGCGCGTTCGGTGGGCCGTGCGACACGCCGAACTTCGAGCGGCTCGCCAACGGCGGCCTGCGCTACAACCGCTTCCACACCACGGCGCTGTGCGCGCCGACGCGGGCGGCGATGCTGACCGGCCGCAACCACCACTCCGTCGGCATGGGCGGCATCACCGAGATCGCGACCTCCGCGCCTGGCAACAACTCGCTGCGGCCCAACACCAAAGCCCCGCTGGCCCAGACACTGGTGCTGAACGGCTACTCGACCGCGCAGTTCGGCAAGTGCCACGAGGTGCCGGTGTGGCAGACCAGCCCGATGGGCCCGTTCGACATGTGGCCGACCGGTTCGGGGTTCGAGTACTTCTACGGCTTCATCGGCGGCGAGGACAACCAGTGGTACCCGGCGCTGCACGAGGGCACCACGGCGGTGGAGCCGCCCAAGACCCCCGAGGAGGGCTACCACCTCACCGAGGACCTCGCCGACCACGCCATCACCTGGGTGCGGTCGCAGAAGGCGCTGATGCCCGACAAGCCGTTCTTCATGTACTTCGCGCCCGGCGCCACCCACGCCCCCCATCATGTGCCCAAGGACTGGATCGACCGGTACGAGGGCAAGTTCGCCCACGGCTGGGACCGCCAGCGCGAGCGCACCTTCGCCAGGCAGAAGGAGCTCGGCGTCATCCCGGCCGATGCCGACCTCACCCGGCGGCACGCCGAGATCCCGGCCTGGGACGACATGCCCGAGGAGCTGAAGCCGATCCTCGAGCGCGAGATGGAGATCTACGCCGGGTTCCTGTCACACACCGACCATCACGTCGGCCGGCTGCTGGACGCGATCGAGCAGCTGGGGGTCATGGACGACACCCTGATCTACGTGATCATCGGCGACAACGGCGCCTCCGCCGAAGGCACCCACAACGGCACCTTCAACGAGATGATCAACTTCAACGCGATGGCGGCGTTGGAGACGCCGACGTTCATGGCCGAGCGCCTGGACAAGTTCGGCGGGCCGGAGTCCTACAACCACTACGCGGTCGGCTGGGCGTGGGCGATGGACACCCCCTTCCAGTGGACCAAGCAGGTCGCCTCGCACTGGGGCGGCACCCGCAACGGCACCATCGTGCACTGGCCCAAGGGCATTGAGGCCAAGGGTGAGCTGCGCTCGCAGTTCTGCCACGTCATCGATGTCGCCCCCACGGTGCTGGAGGCGGCCGGCATCCCCGAGCCGACGATGGTGAACGGCGTGACCCAGAGCCCGATCGAGGGCACCTCGATGCTCTACAGCTTCGACTCGGCAAGCGCCCCCGAGCGCCACGACCTGCAGTACTTCGAGATGTTCGGCAACCGCGGCGTCTACTTCCAGGGCTGGAGCGCGGTGACCAAACACCGCACACCATGGGTGCTCGGCGCCGCCAAACTGGCTGCACTGGACGACGACGTCTGGGAGCTGTACGACGGCAGCAAGGACTACAGCCAAGCCCACGACCTCTCCAAGGAACTGCCGGACAAGTTGCACGAGCTGCAACGCCTGTGGCTGATCGAGGCGACCAAGTACAACGTCATCCCGATCGACGACCGAACCGCCGAACGCGCCAACGCGGATATCGCCGGGCGGCCGAAGCTCATCAGCGGCGACACCCAGGTGTTCTACCCTGGCATGGTCGGCCTGTCCGAGAACAGCGTCCTCAGCATCAAGAACAAGTCGTTCTCGCTGACCGCGGAGGTTCTCGCGCCCGACGGACCCCTGAACGGGACGATCATCGCCCAGGGTGGAGCGATCGGCGGCTGGAGCTTCTACACCAGCGACGGCAGGGCGAAGTTCGCCTACAACCTGCTCGGCATCCAGACCTTCACCACCGAGGCTTCCCAGCCCTTGCCCTCCGGCAAGCACCAGGTGCGCGTCGAGTTCGCCTACGACGGTGGTGGCTTCGCCAAGGGCGGCGCCGTCTCCCTGTACTACGACGGCGAGAAGGTCGGCGAGGGCCGCGTCGGTGCGACCCAGCCGTTCATCTTCTCGGCCGACGAAGGGTTGGACATCGCCCGTGAGACCGGGACCGCCGTCGCTGCCGAATGCGACGTGGAGGGCAGCGCGTTCACCGGCCAGATCAACTGGGTCGAGCTCAAGGTCGGCGACGACGACCACAGCCACCTGCTCGACCCGGAGGAACACATCCACGTGCTGATGGCACGTCAGTAGGTCTACTCCAGCAAACCGAGGTCGCGGGCGCGCTGGATCGCCTCGCCGCGCGAGGAGACGCCGAGCTTGCGGTAGATCGACATCGCGTGCGACTTCACCGTGTGCCGCGACAGGTACAGCTGCTCGCCGATGGCCCGGAACGAGTGATGCGTCCCAAGGAGCCGGAGGAGCCGCAGCTCTGCGGCCGTGAGCGACGACGCCCCGACGGCATCCACGCGCATCTCGTCGAGCCGGGCTCGGAGCTCGTCGGCCTGCTTGGGGAGGACGCCGAGATCGGGCCGCCGTAGCAGCAGATCGTCGACCTCCAACAGCATCGTCCTGGCGGCAGCCGGGTCGGACAGCGCGATGTAGGCGCGGGCCAGCTCGAGCCGGGTCTGCACTGCGTAGAAGGGCAGGGCGTAGGTGATCTGGGGCCGCAACCGTTGCGCGCGAGCAAGGTCCTCGTGGGCCCGTGACATATCCCCACGGTGGATGGCCAAGCGAGCGCCCGCCGCGTACACCAGGACGCTCGTCACGTACTCCTCCAGCCGCGCTCCGCGGGCGATCCAGCGCGCTCGCTCAGCCAGGACCTCGGCCTGGCTCCAGTCCTCGCGCGCCAGCGCCAGGATGGACCGCTCGGCCAGTGCCACGGTCGCGGTGTCCGCCCCAGCTGCCTCCCCTTCCTCGGCGGCGACCGCGAGCAGGCGATCGGCCGCATCCGGGTCCCCGGCCAGAAGGTGTGCGATCCCGAGCAGCAGGTGCGCCGACGCCCGCAGCACGCTGCTCGCCGGAACCAGCGCCAGGGCGACCTCGGCGTCGGCCCGCATCTGCTCGACCCCGTGGCGGCACAGCATCGCCCTGAGCAAGGCCAACCAGCCGTCGATCGAGGCCGTGCCGTCGGGCATCGCGCCCTGGTACGACCCGCGCTCGGCCGCATCGGCCCAACGCTCGGCGGCAGCGGCGTGGCCGCCGAGCGTGTGCATCCAGGCCCCGAGCACCGCGACCGCCGGATACCGCTCGACCAGCTCGTTCTGGTCGAACCAGTCCAGCCATCGCTGGAGGGTGGCCATCCGCCCGCCGTAGTACAGGGGAAGCGCGATCCTCCCAACGAGCCGGGCGACCCGATCGGCGTCGCCCGCTGCCATGGCGTACTCGATGGCGCCATCTGCCAGGCCGTTGTTCTCGTGCCACTCGGACGCGCGCATGGAGAGCTCACGGACCAGGGCGGGCTCACGGCGCTCGAGCTCCGCCCGCAGCAGCTCCCGGAACAGCTGGTGGTACCGGTACCACCCCCGATCCCGGTCGAGCGGGATCACCAGCATGTTCGATCGCTCGAGTGATTCGAGGAGATGGGACGATCGCGTCGTGCCCAGGACCGCGTCGCAGAGCGGCCCGGACATCTGGTCGAGCACCGCGGTGTGGGTCAGGAACGACACCAGCCTCGGTGGCAGGCGAGAGAGGAGCACGGCCTGGAGGTAGTCGACCAGAAAGCGATCATCCCCCGCGAACGCGTCCGCGGCGTCCTCCCCGGACTGCCCCGCCTTCACCGAGAGGGCCGCGAGGTACAGCGCCACCGGCCAGCCCTCCGTCCGCCGCACGAGGTCGTCGACCTCGACCTGGGAGAAGTCCACCGCCGCGTTCCTCAGGAGCAGCTCGGCCTCCTGGCGGTCCATGGCGAGGACATCCGGGCCGATCTCCACCATGCGGCCCTCGGCGCGCAGGCTGGCGAGGGGAAACGGCGGCTCGCCTCGACCGGCGATCACGAGCTGCGACCCTTGGGGAAGGTGGTCGATGAGCGCGGCGACGACGTTGAGGCACTCCCAGTTCTGCAGCAGGTGAACATCGTCGAGGACGACGACGACCGGGAGCGCCTTCGCGGAGAGGGAGGACCCGAGCCGCGAGAGCACGGTTTCCGCGATCGACACAGCCGGAGACGCCAGCGCGCCGAACACCGCGGGGGCGATGGGCTCGATCCGGTCGAGCGCAGCAGCGATATACGTCAGCAGGACGGCGGGGTCGTTGTCGCGCTGGTCGACCGAGAGCCACGCGAATGGCCGCCGGTCGCGCTCCGTCCACTGGGCCAGCAACGTCGTCTTCCCGTATCCGGGGGGAGCGATGATGGCCACGACCGGCGCACCGCTCGAAGCCTCCAGCCGATCGAGCAGCGCGATCCGGGGCACCCCGCCGCCGTGTCCGAGGTGCGGGCTCAGCTTGGACTCGTGGATCGGAAAGGCCTGCCTCGAGACCACGCCATCACCCCCTCCGCATCCCCCCAGCAACGCGGAGGCCCCTCGCCGCACCGTCAAGCATTCTAAGCATGCGGACCAGGGACCGGAAGAGGCAGGGCAAGGTTACGGGACGGCGCGCAGTGGCGCCGTCCCGCTGGGTGACCCGTCCTACGCGCTCATTCCCCGGGGGGCTTGGTTGCGAGCGCCGCCCCCGCGGCCACCAGGTCCGCCGGGTGGACCCATGCGTCGGTGACGGTCAGACCACCCGCCCCGGCGATGGCGTCGCGCAAGGGGATGGCCCACCGGTGCTCGAGCAGCGCGATGGCGGCCGACGACCGTATCGGGATGGCGTCGGCCAGGTGCCACACCTCCTCCTGGTCGAAGACGGTCCCGTCCGCCGTGGCGGCCGCCCCCGCCGCGGCGCCAGACTCCAGACCTTCCTCGCCCTCGGCGCCGAAGCCGATCAGGGCGCCGGCCATGGCGCCGAGCTCCTGGAACTCGCCCTTGGTGAGATCGCTCATCTCCCGGGTCGTGACGTTGCCGTCGGCGTCCTTGGTGACGAACAGCAGGTCGACCAGCCGGACGATGTCGTGTTCCCGCAGCCGTCGCAGCTCCGCGAGGATCTCCCCCCGGAAGTCGCCGGCCTCGAACGCGATCACAAGGACCTGTACCGGACCAAATTCCATGGCGTCTGTCTCCTGCCCCTCGTTGGCGCTAGCCGCCCTGCAGGATCTGCTGCTTCGCGGTGTCGTAGTCCGCCTGCGTGATGGCGCCCTGGTCCAGCAGACCCTTGAGCCGCTCGAGCTGCGAGACCATGTCGGTCGCGGGAGCGGCAGCCGGTGGCGCCGGTGCTGGCGCAGCCATTTGCGGCTGCGACACCGAGTTGATCGCCTCGTCCTGGTCGTACTCGTGCTGGACGTTGGCCTGCTGCCGCTTGCCCGCCTGGTAGGCCAAGGTGGCCCCGCCGGCCAGCATCGCGCCGCGCAGCAGCGGCCGCCTACGCCTGAACATCAGCCCCATCGGTAGCCTTCCCTCCCCGTCTTGGCGACAGTCGCGTCGGCCGCGCCCAGACGGCGGCCGGCGCCTCGTGTGACGCCATGGAATCCCGTCATCGGGCCGCCGGCATCATCCGGATGGGATGAATCGGCGCCCCGCTCAGAGGTACGAGTGGCCTCGAAGCCACCGCATCGCGGGCGCTCCCCAGATCGGAGGGAGGTAGAACGTCACGAGCCGGAAGGCGAGCGTGGTCGACAACGCAGCCGTGTGCGGGATGCCAAGTGCGGCGAGGCCGGCGGTGTAGCCGGCCTCGGCCACACCGATGCCGCCGGGTACCGGCATGAACCCGGCGAAGAGGCTGACGAAGGTGTTCACGAGGATCAGGTCGGCCAGCTTCGCGTGATGCCCGAAGGCTTGGAGGCAGAGACCCAGGATCACTGCAAGCAGAATCTGAGCGGCGAGGTTGCCGAGGAAGATCAGCGCCACCTTCGACGGTGAGCGGAGCGCCCGGAGCGCGACCGCCAGGTCAACGACCCTCCCGCGGACCACCGCGCGGATCCGGGGCACGGCCACCGCGACGATGACGGCCAGCCCGAGGAGTACCAGGGCCACCATCAGCAGCTTCCCGTTGAACGACGGCGCCGAGCCTTGCGGCGAGACGTTCAGGCCCCCAAGGCCCGACAGCGTGATGATCAGGATCAGCAGCGCCTGGACGACGAAGCCGCAGACGCTGTCGATCACGCCGATCGCGACCGCCCCGGTTGCGGGGACCCCCGCACGCTCGAAGAAGCGGATCTCCAGCGCCACCCTGGCCGCCGAGCTCGGGACCGCCAGCGCGAAGAACTGGATCGCGTACTGAAAGAGGAGCACTGGTCCCAGGCGCACCGGCCGGTAGGACGCCCCCATCGTCGAGAAGGCCTGACCGACCTGCACGACCGGAGCGAGCAGCAGCGCACCCAGGAGCCATACGGCGTTCGCCTCCTTGAGCTGGCCGAGGAGGTTCTGGAGTCCGACCCCGGCAATCGCCGAGATAACGGCGTAGGCGGCGATGCCGAGTACGGCCGCCATGGCGACCGAACCCCAGGTCACCCGCCGGATCTGTTCGAGCTTCGGGGGCTCGACTCCCGCCGTCCCGGCGGCGAGCTCTCTGAGGTCGTCGATATCCCAGTCGCTCGCACGCACCGTGCGCCTGGTCGCATGATCCAGCACCGCGGGCTGGAGGAACGGCAGCGTCTCGGCGAGACCCGCTCGTCCGATCGAGGCCGCGGCCGCCGCGACGGCCCGTTCCTTGCCGGCCAGCAGCGCGGTGGCCACGAGAAGCTGGGCGCGGTCGGCCATCAGGCCAGCGTTGCCGACTGCCATGGTGGCCTGCCCGAAGTCGCCGAGCGCGGGAGACCCGTCGGGGTGAACGACGAGCCGATCGGCAGACAGGTTGCCGAGCGCGATACGCAGGGTGTGGAGCCGCCCCACCACCGCCCAGACGCGTTGCAGGAGCGCGTCGTCGACCTGGCCGGCATCGAGGGAGGCGAGGGGCTGGCCGGACGCCTCGACCACGAGGAGCGCGTCGCCCTGGCCCGTCGTCCCCGCGGCGACGACGGGCCGCACCGGGACCCCGGCTCGCTCGGCGAGCAGCGTCACGAATGCCTCGTGCTCCACCTGCTGCAGCCGGCCCATGCCCGAGTAGCGCGTCTCGTCCCGGTACCACAGGTGGGACCAGGTCGAGGCGATCAACTGGCCATCCCAGGCGTCACGGCCGAAGATCTTCACGAGCAGCGGCCGCCCGTCCAGCGACGCGGTGGCCAGCGCGACGCCGCGGGTTTGCAGCGGGACGTGCCGAATGGCCGTCGCTTCCACGTCGAGATCGCGGAGCGCGGCCGCCACCTGTTCGAGCGAGAGGCGGCCACCGGGCGAACCCAGGAGCAGATGGGTGACGGCAGCGGCTGCGAGCCCGACCGCGTAACCCGTCAAGATCCCGAGCGGGAGGGCGATCCCCAGAGCGATCGCGGCCAGGGCTCCGACCGCGATCACCCAGCGCCCGATGTGCCGCAACGGACGGGCGATGTGGGGCGACGCCGTCGCCACGATCGCGGTCGCCACCGCCAGCCGGATCGCGGGATAGACCGCGGGTGGGTGGGCGTCGAACAAGCCGTCGAGGATGGCCGACCAGGGCGTGCCGCCGATCCTCCCCGCCAGGGCCGCGAACCCGAACGAGATGAGGGCGGCGAGCAGCTCGTCGAGCAGCAGACGCCTGCGGCCCCGCGCGACCAACGGCCCGACCGTCAGCAGCAACGCCCAGCCGATCAGGAGGTCGTAGGAGACCTCCCAGAACCATCCGGCCAACCCGGGGACGAGGGAGACGAGATGGGAGACGGCCTGGTCGATCGCTGTGGGGCCGGGGGCGGCGAGCGAGAACGCGACGATGCCGAGGACTGAGACGGCGAGCAGCACCAGGTCCGTCGGCCGGCGGACCCGGGGAGCGTCGCTGGCCGACGAGAACACCCGGACGCCTGGCATCCGCCACGCTCGAGGGTCGAACGGGGCTGGACGCTGCGATCCCCGAGGTTGGGAGGCGGGCTCCTCAGCGGCCGGTTGCGTGGATGGCTTCACCTACGGGCCGGCTCTCCGACGCGCCGCGGCGATTATGGCCGGTTGGCGCGCTGGCGCGGGGACGCCGCCTGGGACTGGGTCGCGGGCCCGTTCCGCCAGGCCTCGGCGCCCGCGGCGGCGGCGGCCCTGGCTTGCCGCAACCGGAGCTTGGCGATCTCGCGGGGTGGCCGCTCGAGCTGGTTCACCCACTTCCGGGTCGCCGAAACGATCGCGGAGCTGAGAAGCAGGGCGCCGCTCAACCCCAGGAGACCGCCGATCCCGACGAGCGCACCTCCGCCCACCAGGAGTCTCCGGTTGAGCTGAACGCCAGCCTGGGCTGCCTGATCGGTCACGCTGTCACCCCCTTGTCTGGAGCCGGAGGACGGCTTGCCGTCCCGGAACAGCTCCTTGGTCGATTCTGTCCGCACGAGGGGCAACCCACATCATCCCGTTGGGGTGATCCCAACGGCGAGCGAGAGGGGTGCATCGGAGCGGCTCACCTCCTGGTGGAAGGACTCTGCCTGGCGGGGCCGCCGATGCCCTGACGGTCGCTCGCGCCCGCAAGGGCGCGGTCGGCGCCGGCGGGGAAGCTCTCGGCGATGCTCGCTTCCAGCTTGTACAGCTCGGCGTCGACCGCGCCACGGTGCTCCGGCCGTACCCCGGCCCGCAGCTCCTCCAGCACCGCCCGCAGCCGGCGGGGCACCTGCACCGAGGTCGCGCCGTACTGGCGGATCTCGGTCACCCCGAGCTCCAGGTAATCCTCCCAGCGGCGCACCGGCACGACGACGAGCGGCCGACCGTCGGCGTCACGGAGCTCCCCGCGGCCGCCGAGCTCACGCCGGCCGATCACCAGGAGCAGATCCTCGATGTAGTCCAGCACCTGGACGGCGGTCGTCGGGTCGTTGACGGCCGGCGACAGCGCCCTGATGGCGATGTCGACCAGGACCCGCAGGGCAAAGGCCGGATCCTGGTCGATCGTCCGCTCACGCCCCAGGACGAACATCCTTCGCAGGCGGCGTTGCGTCGTGGGGGGTGCGGTCCCGAAGACCTCGACCACCCCGGCACCCGTGGCCACGAAGTCGCCCACCGAGTGCGCCAGGACCAACACGCAGTGGGTCCGGCGCGCGAACGCGACCAGCCCTCGCGCGTCGATCGCCTGGATGGCGCCCGAACGCCCGACCCGTACCACGCTCGACGGCGTAGCGGACCCCATGCTGGACGTGGCGCGGTCTGCCACGCCCGTGGCGACCGAGGCCATGACCGGCGACGCCTCGATCACGCGGCGGCCGGCGCCGGCGACCAGCGCCGCGACCGCCACCGGACGCAGCGAATGGGTGAAGCGATTGAGATAGAGCAGGAGCAGCAGCAGGCTGGCCGTGACGGCAAGCCCCGCGGCGGTGACCCCCAGGTTCGGCACGGAGTCTTCCTCGACGCGCCGGAGCAGCGAGAACGAGAACGTCAGGGTGCCGACGAAGGTCGCAAGCACCAGCTTCTGCAAGAGGTCCCGATACCACAGGCGCATGAAGCGAGGCGACAGCGTGCCCGTCGCCATCTGCACCACGAGGACGCCGATGGTGACCACGAACCCCAGCAGGCCCACCATGGCCCCGACAAGGACGCTGAGCACGCTGGTCGCCGTCGCGGCCGAATAACGCCAGGCCTCCGGCACCTGCACGGTCCGGTCCAGCCAGATGGTCAGCTGCCCGAGCACCGGCCCCAGGACCGCACCAAGGAACGGCACCAACCACAGGCTCCCGCCAAGCTGCTGGCGGACCCGGAAGACGATCCCCCAGGACATCCTGGCTCCCCTCCACGTCACGTCGCCCACGCCGTTCACTCCTGGGGGGCGAGCTCACTTGGCACCGCGCGAGCGCGCCTGCGCCGCTCCATCGCGACGACGATGGTCGGGAAGACCAGAACGGAGAGGGCGCCGGCCCCCACCAGGGCGGCCGCGTTCTCCCGAAGCATCGTGCCGTTGCGCAGCCCGATCTCGGCGAGCGCCACCAGCAGGGGCAGCGCGGTGGCCGTCAGGAACATCATCTGGACCCGCTGCGCCGGGGCAAGGGCGCTTCGGTACACGACCAGCGCGGGCAGCCCACGCACGAGCAGCAGCAGGACGAAGAAGACCAGCAGCCGGGCCGGTGCCTCCGCGATGGAGCGGACGTCCAGCGCCATGCCCGAGGACACGAAGAACACCGGGATGAAGAAGCCGTACCCGATGGCGTCGAGCTTCCCTTCGAGCGAGTGGACATCGCCGGGTGCCCAACGGCGCAACACGATCCCGGCGAGGAACGCGCCGAGGACGACGTCCAGACCGAACTCCTCGGCGATCACCAGCAGGAACAGCAGCAGCAGGATCGACCAGCGCAGCGTGGTCTGGGCGGTGGCGCCCTCGCCCTCGTGGAGGATTCGTTCCAGCCGGTTGCCGCGGACGAGCCGCGGCGCGAACGTCAGGATGACGGCCAGGACGCCCACCGACGCCAGCGACAGCAACGCCACGAACTTGCTGTTGGCGCCCAGGAAGATGGCGATCGCCAGGATCGGGAACAGCTCCCCGACCGCTCCCGCGGCCAGGATGTACCGGCCGAAGCGGCCGCCCAACATGTCGTTGTCCCGCAGGATGGGCAGCAGCGCGCCGAGGGCGGTGGTGGTCAACCCGAGCGCGACAGGGACGAACGCGCGGACGAACCCGACCGCGGAGAGAACCCCGACCAGCCCGGCGGCCAGCGTGAGGGTCACCAGCCAGGCGACGACGGCCAGCCGCCCGGGGCGCTCCCGGAACAGGCCAAGGTCGAGCTCGTAGCCGGCGAGCAGGAAGAGGAAGCCGAGTCCGACGTTGGCGAGCAGTTGGATGCTCGGCGTCTCGGCCAGTCCCAGGCCCTGCGGGCCGACGAGCACGCCGCCGGCGATCAGGACGACGATCTGGGGGAGGCGCGGACCCGGCAGGAGCGCCACGACCAGCGGGGTGAGCGCGGCGACGGCGATCACGACCAGGAGCGTCTCGAGTCCTTTGGCGAGATCCATACCCGCGGCCGTCCCGTCAGCTCAGTCCGACGAGACCCACAGAACCCCACAGGAGCACGGTGTTCATCATCCAATTGGGATGAACTGACAGGCTCCCGCAGGACACGGCTTCAACCCCGGTGCGGCGACGCAGATGCGTTGGCCTGGAGGGCCTCCACGGCCTCGCGGTTGGTCTGAAGACGTGGTCTTGGCCGACGGCGTCGATTCGGGCCGACCACGGCGGCGGAGACCGCGGCCACGGCACCACTCGGCCCCTCGACCAGGTGGTGGGAGGTGCCGAAGATCGCGTAGGCGATGAGGCCGGCGAACGCCGAACGGAGAGCGCGGCCACCGCATCACCGGTGAACCATTCGCGCCGGTAGGTTGGCAACCAGTCGAGGATCGGCAGGTACCGCCGTAGCAGGCCCGGTTTCGCCTGTTGGACGGCCACCACCGCCGGGGTGCTCACCGTCCCCGCCGTCCACCGTGACGGCCGTGGTTCATGGAGGTCCCCCTAGAAACCGCGTCTCCTGCACGTGCCCCGACGCAATCGGCAGTTCAGGCGGCACACATCATCCCGGTGGGATGAAACCGCCGGGCCCGGCGGCTGCTCGCCGCTGGAGGCCGGCCTTACCGCACCGACCATCACGTGAAGCACCAGCAGGTCCCCTGCATCAGCACCGCACGCAGCAACGCGCGGAACACCAGCCGCGGGGCACGCCTGGTGACGGGCGGATCAGTTCTACGCTTCTGAGGCCCGCCTGCCGGGAATCTGGTTTCGCTGGGTGGCGCCGGCGGCCCAGTGCCCGATGTCCAGCAGCCCGGCGAACACGACCCAGAACCAGTCCCAACCGGTCAGCCCCCGGCCAGGCGTGTACAGAAGCACGTACATCAGCGTCGCGAACGGCAGGAAGATGATGCCGAGGAGTGGCAACAGGAACGTGTCGAAGGCGGCGTCGATCCTCGCCGGCCTCGCGATCCACAGAATCAACAGCGCCAGACGCGGGAAGACCCCGGCGAAGATCGCAAAGAGACAGCCCATCGCACGTCCTCTCGTCTTGAACCGCCTGTTCGCGCGGTGGCGGTGCGCCAACGCGTCGCACAGCCTTGATGGGACCGCGGCTCGTGCGTCGCGCCATCACCCCGATGGGATGAGGTTGTGCAGTTCCGCCGTCGGCTCGGGCTGAAGCCGTTGCGGAGTCCGCGCATCTGCGGCTGCGGCGCGCCCACGCCGCCGGCCCCGGCGGCCTCCTGATCCTGCTCATCATCGATCCGACGCCACTGTCCGCCGCCACCAGCGACATCCTGCGGCTGTACGCCGACACCCTGGAGCGCCCCGACACTCGCCGGTGACGGTTGGCGCCATGGGACCTTCCTCGCGCGATGCCCGGTCTACGAGCAGGTCGGCGAGGGCCGAGTGGCCGCCACCGCGGCGATGATCTTCTCCGCCGACGACACCTGCGACGTCGGCACGGACGTTGACCACTTCGTCAGCCCAGACGAGCGCCTGCGGATCGCGATGGCACGGCAGTGGCGGCCGTCCCGCCCACATTCATGCCTCGAGGGGTGGCACCGTGATCTGGGCAATCCTTGTGCTGCTGGGCGTTCCGCTGTGGCTGTGCGCCATCGGGATCCTGGTCTTGGTCCTGCGCAACCGCGGCCTGCGCAAACGGGTCCTTGACATCCCGATGCGGCTGCGTATCGATCCCAAGGGCCGCTGGCACCGCGGGCATGGGCTGTGGGTGCACGACGTGCTCGCCTTTCTCGGCAGCCCGCGGCCTGGAACGAGGGGCTGCTGTGGGTCACCGGCGTCACCACCCGCGAGCTGACCCCGGGAGGAGGCCCCCACAGGTTCCGCCGGCTCGACCACCCGGTCGTGGCGACGCTGACGGTGGCCGACGGCCCCACCGCGATGGCACGTCAGGACGGGGAGGTTCGACCTGCTCTTCAGCACGAGCAAGGTCGACCACAGCGGCGTGATCACCCTTCGCCACCACAGCCGGCTGCACCACATCGGGCTGGGCCGCCGGCACACCGGCACTCGGGTCCTGGTCCTGGTCGCCGACCTTCACGTGCAGGTGGTGACCGAACACGGCGAGCTGCTCCGCGAACTCACCCTCGACCCCAGCCGCGACTACCAGCCCCAGCACACGCCCTGAACATGGAACGATGTCCCAACACAGGTGTGCACGACGACCCGAGACATCACAACATGGTAGCCCCAACTTACCCCTGTGCGAACCGGCTACCCTTGGTCGAGGGGCCGACGATTCGGCTGTCATCCCGACGTAAACCGCGACGGTAGACGTCGGCCCGATGGTCGATGGCCAGGATGTCGACCCCAATCCGCCGCGACTCCGCAAGGGACCGACACGAACGGTTCTGCGCCTGAAACCGTCGCCGACACGTGTGGGAGTAAGCATCCAGCGAGGCCGCTTCGGCGCGCAGTAACTCCCCAAGACTGCCGAAGTTGACACGTAATCGAACTTGTGTTCGACTACGGTAGCAGTTGCGTCGTGTCCGGGACGTTGAGGTGATGGATCCAACCAACTCAAGATGGCGAGTCTTCTGGGCCCTTCACGACGCGATCGCTGCAAACGGCCACTCCCCCACCGTTCGAGAGCTCGCCGAGCTTGTGGGACTCGCGGCAGGGACGGTGCACCCCCACCTGAAGGCGCTCAAGGTCGACCGATGGATCGACTGGCCTGCCGGCAAGGCTCGCTCGATCACCATCCTTCGCGTTCCCACCGCCCCGCCCATTCGCCCACCGACAAGCCTCGCGGGTCCGGCGGTAAGGCCCGGGAATGGAAGGTCGAGACCGGCGCGCGTCCACGTGGACCTGTCGGAGTTTGCGATCGCTGCCGGACCTCCCACGGCGGTGCAGCCGATCGAGGATGCCCTTGCCCAGACTGGCCTCAACCCCCGGGACGGGGACTACTTCACCCACCGCGTGGAAGGCGACTCCATGCGCGACGCCGGCATCCGCGAAGGCGACATCCTGCTGGTCCGGCGACAGGCCAATGCCCGCGAAGGCGACATCGTGGTCGCGACGATCCCCGACGAGGTCACCGGCGAGCCGCGGGCGACCGTCAAGCGTCTCCCGCGGAGCGGACACACTCGCCTCCTGCCGGAGAACCCTGCCTACGAACCGATCGAGAACGACGAGATCACTATCGTCGGCAAGGTGATGGGACTCTGGCGCACCCCTGTCTGACGAGCGGGCTGTCCCGGTCCTTTCCTTTCGGAGGTTGACGCCGGCTTCTCCCGTCACAGAACAAGGAGCGGCGCTGGCGGGCATGCAGCCGCCGGGCTGTCGGCCGCCCCACACAAGCTGGCATCGCGGGATGCATCTCGATTGTCCGCATTGCAGCAACTGAGGTCCTGCTTTGTCCCGGACTCCGGGTAGGCTCTCGCACCATGCTGATCGAACCAGTCGCCACCGAGGAATCGGGCGCTCCGGTCACAGCTTCGCGGAGCGACAACGGGCAGGCGCTTGCCGTCGCGGCCTCGACCCCGGCCGCTCCATCGCAGACCCAACAGGAGCAGGAGCAGGCCGCCGGCCCGCTGCCCGCCGCCGAGGTGCGGGCGTTCCATGAGCGGCTGGTGGAGCCTGGTGAGCGGGACCGGCTGCGGGCGTTGCTGGTGGCGACGACCGAGCGGGCCGACCGGCACCTGGCGATACTGTCGGCGATGGTGACGGCGCGGGCGGCGTACCAGCCGCAGCTACGGACCGAGGAGCTGCTGGCGATGCTTCCGGCAGCCGAACTGGAGCTGGACTTCGACCGTCTGGTCGACGCGCTGGACGCGCTCAAGGCGATGGGGTGCGTGGACTGGGCTCCCGACACACGGCACGTGACCCGCAAAGAGGACATGTACCGGCGGCGAGCGCAGTGGTACCTGACAGCGGTCGGCGTGGCGGCCCACGACGCGGCGCAGGCGGTGCTCGCGGCGGTCGAGACGGCGGGAGGCTTGCGGGCGCGGCTGTTCGAGGGGATGGGACGCAACCTCGAGCTGCTGTTGGCGGCGGTCCGGGCGGGGGACGCCGCCGGCGTGTACGGCCTGCTGCGCTCGCTCGATACCGATCTCCGCGACCTGACCCGGTCGGCGCAGGACTTCTCGACCCGGCTGGCGGAGCTGACCCGTGGGGCCGACCTGGACGCGGCGGTGTTCCTTGACTGCAAGGAGCTGCTCCTCTCCTACCTCTCCACCTTCTCCGACGACCTCTACCGCTACCGGCGGCGAATGGCGGCCACCGCCGGGGCGATCGCCGCCGAGGGCGTGGACCGGCTGGTCGAGCTGGCGGCGGCCGGCGACGACGGCGCCGCGGCCGCGCTCGGGCTGGGCAGCGACCTGCGGGCGAGCTGGCGGACCCGCTGGACGGGGCTGGAGCGCTGGCTCACCCCTGCGGACGGGTGGCCGTCCGGGCTCGACGAGCTGTTCTCCGCCACCACCCAGGCGGTGCGGGACGTGCTGGCGCAGATCCGGCGCCTTTCCGAGGCGGACAGCCGCCCGGTGGACCGGACCTCGGAGCTGCTGGCGCTGGCGCGCTGGTTCCACCGATGTGACCGCGACGCCGACGCGCACGCCCTGTTCGACCTGGCCTTCGGGCTGGGCCGCACGCCTCGCGTGAGCGGCCTGCCGTCCGATCCGACCGCGACCGGCCCGCGTGCCTCCTGGTGGAGCGCCGAACCGGTCGAGATCGCGGTGTCGCTGCGCGAGCGCGGCCAGTACAGCACGCCGGGCAAGACGGCACGCGCCGTGGACTTCTCCAGCCAGCGGGAGGCGCTCGCGGCAGAGGCCGGGGCCGCTGAGCTGGCGCGGGCCGAGGCTGCGGCGGGCCTCGCCAGCGAGCCGCTCGCCGGGAGGGTCCTCTCCCGAGCGGAGCTGGAGCTGCTGCTCGGCCTGGTCGACGAGTGCCTGCTCGCGTTGCCGGCCGGTGATGGCGAGGCTGTGGTGGATGCCGCCGCCGAAGGGGTCACCGTCCTGGTACGGCCCGACCCGGCGGCCTGCACCGTACGGAGCGTGGACGGCGACCTGGTCTTCGAGGGGCTGGTCGTGGAGGTGGTGCCGACATGAGTCCCGCCAGGTTCGCCTCGATGCTGGACCCGCTCGAGCTGGAGGAGTTCCAGGAGGCGGCCCGCACGCTGCTGGCGCACCCGCTGGTCACCACCTCCTACCCGAACCCCGAGGCGCTGCCGCGGGTGCGCCGCTGGGAGACGACGCTGCGCAACGAGTTCGAGCGCCTCACCCGCTGGCGGCTAGAGATGGCGCCGACCTGCGCCAGGCTGGTGCAGCGCCGGGTCGAGCCGTCGCCGCGGCGGCCGGCGATGGTGACCGCCGCCGGAGGCGAGCGCCTACCGAGGCCGTTCGGGCGCCTCGACTACGTGCTGCTGTGCCTGGTGCTGGCCGCGCTCCACGGCGAGGGCGGCCAAACCACCATCCGGCGGCTGGTCGAGGGAGTCATGCGGGTCCGCGCCGGCCACGAGAGCATCCCGGTCGACTTCGGCCGCATCGAGTACCGCCGCGCGTTCGTCCACGCGGTCGGCCACCTGGAGCGCTTGGGCGTGCTGCGAACCGCGCCCGACGGCGAGACGGTCGCCTTCATCGACGACGAGGAGGCCGACGCGCTGTACACCATCGACCACGACGCCGCGCGGCGTATGCTCGGCGCCACCCCGGCCTGGATCGACCCGCAGCGGGGCCTGGAGCAGTTCGGCGAGGAGCGGTACCCGCCCGGCGCCGGCGACGCGCCGCTGCGCCACCGCCTGGCCCGCCGCCTGCTCGACGAGCCCGCGGTCTACCACGACGAGCTGCCCGCCGACGAGCGCGACCATCTCGCCGAGCGCCGCGCGCGCCTGATCGGCGACCTGGAGCGCCTCACCGGCTGCGAGGTCGAGGTGCGCGCCGAAGGGCTCGCCCTGATCGACTCCGCCGGTCAGCCGCGCCTGAACGACCAGCCGTTCCCCGGCACCGGGATCGTCAACAACGTCGCCCTGCTGCTCGCCGACGCGCTGGTCGCCGAGCCCGCCGGGCAGGGGCAGGTGGCGGGGCGGCTCCCGGTCGGCCGGCGGGTCCCGCCGGAGGCGGTCGCGGCGGCGTGGGTGGGCATCGTCGCCGAGCACCGCGACCGCTTCACCGTCGCCTACCAGGCCGACCCGGACGCGCTGCTGGCCGCCGCGCTGGCGCTGCTGGAGCGACTCGGGCTGACGGTCCAGCCCGGCCCGGAGGAGCCACCTGGCACCGTCGTGATCCGCCCGCTCGCGGCCCGCTTCCGCCCCGGCGCGTCGCCCACTCCGGGGCGCCGCCGGCGTGCCAGCCAGAGGAGGCGCTGATGTCCATCCTGCTCGATCACGGCGGCGATGGCGCCGGTGGCGCCGCGTCCAACGGTCAGGCCAGGCCGCGGGCGGAGCGCCGACCTGACCGGTTCCGCCCGACCCGGGCCGGGCTGCGCAACGTCTGGGAGTACGACGACGCGGTCTTCCATTTCGCCGGTGGCCGGATGATCTTCCGCGGCCCCAACGGGTCGGGGAAGTCCAACGCCCTGGCGCTGTTGTTCCCGTTCGTGCTCGATGGCCGCGCCGGCGCGACCTACATGGACCCCCATGGCGGCGGCCGCAACCTCAAGTCCCTGCTGTTGTGCCAGCGCCGCGGCGATGGGCCGCGCCGCTACGAGTTCGAGTCGCGGGTCGGCTACGTCTGGTTGGAGCTGCGTTGCGACACCCCGACGGGGCCGCGCTTCGTGACCATCGGCGCCGGCGCGCGGGCGACCAGCGCCCGTGACGCGGAGACGTGGTTCTTCGTCACCGACCGCCGCGTCGGCGTCGACCTCGACCTGGTCCCCGAGGGCATTCCGCTCACCCGTGGCGGCCTGATCGCGGCGCTCGGCGACCGGCTGCCGCCGCCGGTGGACGCCAACGCGGCAGCCACACCGGCGGCCGCGGCGCCGCCGCCGGCGCCGGGCGACGGGTTGGACGAGGACGCTGCCGAAGCCGACGACGAATCGCCAGACGACGAGCTGGAAGGCGACGTGGCGGCGCCCGGCCAGCCAGGGCGGCGCGGCCGGCGCCGGCTGGTCAGCCCGTGCGTGTTCGACACCATCGAGGAGTACCAGGCGGCCGTCGACCGGTCGCTGTTCGGCATGGGGGTGGACCGCCTGCGCAAGCTGGTCAACCTGGTGCTGGTGCTGCGCCGCCCGCACCTGGCCAAGCAGCTCGACCTGGACGGGCTTTCGGCGTCGCTGTCGGAGGCGCTCGGCCCGCTCGCCAACGAGGTGATCGAGACGGTCGCGGCCGCGTTCGAGGACCTGGACCGCATCCGGGCACGGCTGAAGGAGCTGCGGGCCGCGGTCGCCGCGGTCAACGAGGCGCTGCCGTGGTACCGCGACTACCTGCGCACCGAGGCGCGCGCCCGCGCGCTCGGCCTGGTCGCCGCCGAGCGGGCGGCACGCGCCGCCAGGCGCCAGCACCAGCAGGCCGAGCGCGATCTCGGCGCCGCGGCCGCGCTGGTGCTGGAGCTGGGGCAGGCCCAGGAGGCGGCGCGGGTCGAGCAGCGTCACGCCGCCGGGCACCTGCGAGGCTTGGAGCAGTCGGTCGAGTACAAGGCGGTCCTCGCCCTCGACGACCTGACCGCCCTGGTCTCCTCGCGCGAGGTGGCGGTGCGGGCAGCCGAGCTCGGGCTCGCCGAGGCCGAGCAGGACGCCGACCGCGCCGCCGACGAGCACCAGCGCGGCGCCGAGGAAGCGGAAGCGGCCACCGTCGAGCTGGCCGAGCGCGCCCGCGCGGTGGCCATCGCGGCGATCGCCGCCGGGATCGGCGCCGGCGAGGGCGCGGGCGCCGTGCCGCGCCTGACCGATCCCGACCGCATCGACCTGTCCGGCTTCGACCCCGACGACCTGCGCCGCCGCATCGATGCCGCCGGCCGCCAGCGCGCCGCCGAGCTCCGGCGTGTCCAGCAGGCGATCGACCGGGCGCGCCGCGCCGAGGACGCCCTGGCGGCCGCCCGCCACCGCGAGGCCGAGGCGGAGGAGCGGCTGCGAGCGGCGCTCGGCCGCCGCCAAGCCGCGGCGGCGGCGGCCGACGCGGCCCGGGCGGCGCTGGCGGGAAGCGTCGCCGCCTGGATCGAGGCCGCTCGCATGGACGCGAGCACCCGGCACGTGCCCGCCGACGCCGACCTCTCCCCCGTCGTCGAGGCGCTCGCCGCCGACTCGGCGCCGCTCGCGCGGGCCGCCTCCCGGCTGCTCGCCACCGACCGGGACGAGGCCACCACCGAGCATCGCGACGCCCGGCGCCGCCAGGAGGACCTCGCCGGCGAGGCTGCCGCGCTCCGCGCCGAGCGCGCGCGGGTCGCCACCGAGGCCGACCACGACCGCGGCCCGCAGCGCGCCCAGACCCGACCCGCCGACCGCGCCGCCCGCGCCGGCGCCCCGCTGTTCGCATGCTGCGACTTCGCAGACCACCTCGACACGGCCGATCGGGCTGGCCTCGAGGCCGCCCTGGAGGCGGCCGGGCTGCTGGACGCCTGGGTCTCGCCCGGCGGGCTCGCCGTCCCGGACGCGCTCGACGCGTTCGCCGTCCGTGCCGGCGCCGTGCCGGACGGGACGCGCCTGTCCGCGGTGCTGATCCCCGCCCCAGCGACGGACAGCGGCCTGGACGCGGCAACGGTCGCGGGCATCCTCGACCGGCTGGCGCTCGGTGGCACGCATCCCGCCGACGGGGTCGGCACCGACGGCCGTTTCCGCCTCGGCGTGCTCGCCGGCCGCTACGCCAAGGAGCGCCCCGAATACATCGGTGCGGCGGCGCGCACCGAGCGACGCCGGCGCGAGCTGGCCCGCATCGACGCCGAGCTGGAGTACCTCGCCAGCCAGCGGCAGGCGGCGATCGCCGCCGAGACGGCCGCGGCTCGGCGGCTCGCCGCCCTCGACCAGCTCGTCGAGGGCCTTCCGCGTATCGATGCGCTGGCCGTGGGGCTGCGCGAACTGGATCGAGAGACCGGCGCCGTCCAGGCCGCCGAGGACTCCCTGGAGCAGGCCCGCCGCGCCGCCCGCGCGGACTCCGAGCGGCTGCGGCAGGCCGAGGCCGAGCGGGACGCGGCCGCCAGGGCGGCCGGCGTGGTCGCGGTCGCCGAGCGGCTGGAGGCGGTCAGCGAAGCGCTGGAGGAGTTCGCGGTGCTGGGACGCGACGCGGTCGACGCGGCTCGGGCTCGGCTGTCGGCGCTCGGCGCACGCGACCGGGCGGCCGTGCGGCTTGCGGAGCTGGAGCGCCGCCGCGGCTCGCGCGCCGGGGAGGCCCGCGCCGCGCGGGAGCGGCTCGCCGAGGACGCCGCCCGGCTGGAGGCGGTGCGCGCCTCGCTCAGCGGCAGCCCGGAGGAGATCCACACCCGCGTCGAGCAGGCCCGTCTGCGCCTGCAGGCCATCGGTGACCGGCTCGGCTCGCTCGACGGCACGCTCGCCAGCGCCCGCGAGGCCAAGGGCCGCGCCGAGGGCGCGGTCGAGACTGCCGCCGAGAAGCTCGCCACCGCCGAGCGGGACCGCGCGGCGACCGCGGCTGCCGCGGCCCCGATCGGCTGGCGGACGGTGCGGGAGGCGGTCGGTGGCGCGGCGGCCGGCTCGGTCGGCGACGCGCTCTCCAGCGGCCGGGCCGGCGCCGGGACCGACAGCGGCGCGGAGCTGGACGCCGACCTGGACCTGGCGGCGCTGGCCGCTGCGGTCATCGGCGCCACCGACGGCATGGCCACCGACGAGGCTGCGCTCGCAGCCGCACGCAAGGGCGTCATCGACGCGGCTCGGCGGCTGCGCGACGAGCTGTCGGGCGGCTACGACCCCAGCCTTCGCCCCGACCACGACCTGTACCTGCTGGAGGTCTCCACCGACGACGGGCTGCTCAGCCTGTTCGAGGCGGGCGCGCAGCTCGCCGAGGCCGAGCGGGTGCAGAGCCTGCGGCTGTCCTCCTCCGAGGAGACCATGTTCGAGCGGCACCTGTTCACCTCGGTGGTCCACGAGATCCAGAGCCGCATGAACGAGACCGCCAGCTTCGTCGCCAGCATCAACCAGAGCCTCGCGACGACGCGGACCTCCAGCGGCCTGACGGTGCGGCTGCACTGGAACCGGGACGGCGACGACCCGGCGGTCCGGAGCGCGGTCGGGCTGTTGCGCCACGACCCGGAGCAGCTCGACGAGCAGCGCCGCGAGCGGCTCCGCCGCTTCTTTGCGGGCGGCATCGAGCAGGCCCGCGCCGAGAATCCGGGCGCCACCTACGCCGTCATCCTGCCGCGCGTGCTCGACTACCGCGCCTGGCATCGCTTCCACCTGACGATCGTGGACGCGGCGGGAACCTCGACCCGCCTGACCCCGCAGGTGTTCAAGACGCTCTCCGGCGGGGAGGCGGCCGCCGCGATGCACCTGCCGCTGCTGGCCGCGGTCGACGCCTACCTCGCCGGCGCGGACCGGCACGCACCCCGTCTGGTCGCGCTCGACGAGGCGTTCGCCGGCATCGACACGCACCTGCGCGGACCGCTACTCGGCCTGCTGGTCGACTTCGACCTCGACTGGATGATCGCCAGCCACGAGCTGTGGGGCAACTACCGCGAAGTCCCGTCCTGCCAGATCTATACGATGCGGCGCCGCCCACCCGCCCTCGGGGTCCATACCCAGCCGACCCGCTGGAACGGCCGCGCCCTGGTCGCTGGCGCCGAGGGATGACCGCGACCTCGGCCGGCCCCAAGGCCAGCCCCGCAGCGCTGCGGGCGCTGTGGGGCGGCCCGGAGCTGGCGCCGCTGTGGGCGGCGGCGCGCCGGCGGCTGGAACGCAACGGGCGCGTACCCGGCGGCCGGCCGGTGGTGCTGCGCGACCCGCCGCTCGCCACCCGCGACCGGGTGGCCGCACTGCTCGGCGAGCTGCGCCGCCCCACCGGCGACGTTCCCGTGAGCCTCGCGCGGCTGGACGCCACGCTGCGCGCCAGCCGCTTCGGGCTCGGCCTGGTCGAGGTCTTGGCGGCGCTCGACGGCCGGCCGGTGCGGGACCGCCGCGCCGAGCGGGCGGCGGCACGCGACTCGCTCCGGGCCGCCCGCCGCGAGCTGGCCACGCACCCGGCACTCCACCACCACCCGGAGCTGGCCCCCTGGGTCGACGGCCTCGACGCCCGCGGCCTGCTCGCCGCGGTGCCGGGCCTGCCGCCGCCCGCTCGGCTCGCCCTCGACGTGCTCGCCCAGCTTCCCGCCGACGGGGTCAACCGCGCCGAGCTCGCCCACCGCGTGATCGGCCACGCCAAGGCCCTCGACGACGACGCGCCGCTGACGCGCCTGGTCCTCGCCGGGATCGCCAGCCTGCTCGGGATCGACGCCGCTCCGGCCGGTGACGCCAGCGCCCGCCGCGAGCTGTGGGAGGCGGCCGGTGTCGTCTCCAACCCGCTCACCTGCCACGCCCTCGTGTTGAACCTTCCCCTGGCAGGCGACGGCCGGATCGCCCGGCGCCTGCGCGACTCGGCCGCCGAGGGCACCGCCGAGCGCCTGCTGCTGTCGCAGGTGCGCGCCGAGCCGCTCGACGCGACGCCGCTGGCCGGCCGGACCGTGTGGGTGTGCGAGAACCCGGTGGTGACCGAACGCGCCGAGGCAGCCCTTGGTAGCAATGCCGGGCCGCTCGTCTGCGTCGAGGGCTGGATGAACAGCGCCGTTGCCAGGCTGCTCCGCGCCCTCCACGAGGCGGGCGCGCAGCTCGCCTACCACGGCGACTTCGACTGGCCGGGCATGCGGATCGCGGCGGCCGTCCTCGGCCGTTTCCCGGCCCGCCCGTGGCGGTTCCGCACCGCCGACTACCTGGCCGCGACCGCGGCCCGCCCCAATGGCCTTCCACCGCTGGAGGGTCGCCCCTCGCCGACCCCCTGGGACCCGGCCCTCACGGTGGCGATGACCGCAGCAGGCCTGGTCGTCGAGGAGGAAGCCGTCCTCGCAGCGCTCCTCAGCGACCTCGGCCCTGCCGCTCGCTCAGGACCTGAGTCTGAGTGGTAGACTGTGGTGCACGCAAGAATCTGTGTAGGAGCCCGAGACGTGGCAAGGCGGAACCTGACGCTACAGCTGGACGAGGACGTGATCCGGCGCGCCAAGGTCCTCGCCGCCAAGCGCGGCACCTCCGTCAGCGGGCTGGTCGCCCGCGAGCTGGAGGAGCTCGTCGCCCAGGACGCCCGCTACGAGGAGGCGTGGCGCCGCGCCACCGAGATCATGGCGCGGTCGGCGCCCCACGGCGGCAGGACATGGCAGCGCGACGAGCTCCATGAGCGCTAGCGCTCTATGGCCGGCGACCGTCTGACCTTCGTCGACACCAACGTCCTGGTCTATGCCCACGACCGCTCCGAGACCCGCAAGCAGCCAATCGCCCAGGCGCTGCTGGACGTTCTCTGGCAGACTCGCAGCGGCGTACTCAGCACCCAGGTGCTGCAAGAGTTCTACGTCGTCGCGACGCGGAAGTTCGACCCGCCGATGCGCCGCGCCGCCGCGCGCGAGATCGTGGCGCTCTACGGCGAGTGGCCGATCGTGCAGCTCGACGTCGCCCTCATCCTGGCCGCTTCGAAGCTCGAGGAGCGCCACGCCTTCTCCTTCTGGGACGCCCTCGTCATCGAGGCAGCCAGGCGCTGCGGCGCGACACGCCTGCTGACCGAGGACCTGCAGGCCGGCCGCCGGATCGGCGGCATCAGCATCGAGAACCCTTTCGCCTGACGTCCGGCCGGTAGGGTGGGTGGGCGCGGGTGCACCACAGCACCAACCCATCCCGTGTGCCAGGTACGCCGCACCGCCGGGTGCGCGAGTTGCCCGACCGCCACGCCGAACGGCGACACTCAGGTTCGAACTGGTGTTCGAGTAGCCCCGACCGGATTCGAACCGGCGCTACCGCCTTGAGAGGGCGGCGTCCTAGGCCGCTAGACGACGGGGCCGTGACGCTGGGGTGCCAGGACTCGAACCTAGACTAGCGGGGCCAGAACC
>Ga0184632_10000126_pt1 | contig 24775 bp, 26 predicted proteins | sample PLM31_50_b1_FD_133153 | JGI IMG/M metagenome (GOLD analysis project Ga0184632, IMG submission 133153) | Groundwater sediment microbial communities from an aquifer in East River, Colorado, USA - PLM3-1_50_b1 | ecosystem: Environmental > Terrestrial > Soil > Riparian zone | place: USA: East... | reverse complement strand
TGGAGGTCGCCAGCCTGGATCCCGCCGACCCGCTGGCGCGGCTGCTCGCCTCGACCTGGCGGCTACGGGTCCACGCGCGCGGCGGCGGCGCGGCGCCGGCCGTGCTCGTCGCCGAGCGGGCCCGGCCGCCCACCGCCGACCCGCCGGGCCTGGTGCTCCGCTTCCTGGTCGACCACCGCCACGCCGTCCTCGGCAACGCCTGGCGGGAGGCGCTGATCGCCGCCGCCGCCGCGGAGGGCCGCCGGGTCAGCAAGAACCAGGCCCGGCAGGCGATCGCCGCCGGGCCGCTGGCCCCGCAGCTCCAGAGCCACCTCGCCGAGCTTCCGGTCGAGCTGCTGCGCCCGCTCGTGACCGACGTCGACCGCACCGTGGAAGAGCTGCGGGCGGCGGCGGGCGGCTAGCCCGCGGCGTCGGCGGCGCGCCTGGCCATCTCGTCGGGCGACACGTCCTCGACGTGGGTGGCGACGCTCCAGCGGTGCCCGAACGGGTCCTCGAACTGGCCCGACCGGTCGCCGTAGAACTGGTCCTCCAGCGGCCGGAGCACCTTGGCGCCCGCCCGCTGCGCCCGCTCGAAGACGGCGTCGACGTCCTCGACGTAGACGCTCATCGTCACGGGGCTGCCGCCGAAGGCCTTGGGGCTGCGCACGCCAAGCTCCGGGAACTCGTCCGCCAGCATGATCAGCGAGTCGCCGAGCTGCAGCTCGGCGTGGCTGACCGTGCCCTCGGGCGTCTCCATCCGCATCCGCTCGGTCGTCCCGAGCACCTGGCCGTAGAACTCGATCGCGGCGCTGGCGCCGTCCACACAGAGGTAGGGTGTGACCTGCGGATACGCCTCGGGAATGGGCTGGACAGCCGCCATCGGGACCTCCTGCCAAGGTGTGGGTGGCCGCAGCATCGTAGCTCTCGTCGTGGCCGAACGGTGACATCTCCGATAGGCGCTCGTTCCGGTCGCGGTGTCGCTTCGTGATCGACCGGGTCCAACGTAGGGGCTGTGGCGCCGCACCAGCGGCGCAGCGACAAGGGGGAGCCGTGATGTCTGCACCCATCCTCGACCAGGCCTCCGCACACCAGCCCATGCCCACCCCGCCCCGCCGGCGGCGCCGCGCGTTGACCCTGCTGACGGCGGGCACGCTCGTGCTGCTGGCCACCGGGATCGGCGTCAGCGTCGCGATCGCCAGCCGCCCGACACCCACGGCGTCGGCGCCATCGGCCACGGCCGAGGAGCCCGGCACGGCCAACCCCGACACGCAGTCCAGCCCCGTGCAGCAGCCCACCCAGGACCAGCAGGCGCCGGGCCAGGCTGCCAACGACACCGCCACGGGCCAGCCGCCGGCCCTGGCCGACGGCAAGCACGACGCCTTCATCCGCAAGCTCGACACCCGCGGCGGCACGGTGGAGGTCGACGTGGTCCAGGTCTTCAAGGACAAGGACGCCGTCGAGGCGGCCGTCCAGGACGGCAAGCCCCGCGACGCCGCCCAGTACCTGCCCGTCTACGTCCGCAACCAGAACCCGCGGCTGCGGACCCTGCCGCTGGCTGGCAACCTCCGGGTGGACCTGCTCGGCGGCTGCGAGGATTCCACCCTCAGCAAGCAGGCCCTGCTCGACAAGCTGGCGAACAACGCCAGGATCGCCGGGGTCTACTACTACACGCTGACCGTCAAGGACGGCGCCGTGCAGCGGATCGACGAGAACCTCGCCGTGAACGCCTGCTGACCGCCACCTGCCCCGTGGAGCCGAGCGCCTGACGCTCGGCTCCACGTTCATGCCGGGCGGCACTCGACGGCGAAGCGGCCGGATGGTTGCCACCCTGCCGCCCATACCGCCAGCCGCGCCTGGCTCGCGAGCTCCCGCAGCTCGGCCACGGTGCGGTCCCTTCCTCCCAGCAGCACCATCTCCAGCAGGGCCGGCGACGGGCCGGCGCCAGCGGCGTGCCCGTCCGGCGAGACCCCGCCACTGACCACGACCCGACCGTTGGGACGGGTCGCCTCGGCGCAGCCACGGAGGATCGCGGTCGCCTCATGGTCGGGCCAGTCGTTCAGCACCGACTTCAGCAGGTAGAGGTCCGCGCCGGCCGGCAGCGGGTCGAAGAAGCTCTGCGCGACGGTCGTGACGCGCTCGGCCACGCCGGCGGCCCGGAGGACCTCGCCGGAGCGAGCGACCACCCGTGGAAGGTCGACCAGCGTCCCGTGCACGTGCGGCCTGGCGCGCAGGATCTCCGCGAGCAGCGCGCCCGTGCCACCGCCGACGTCGACCACGGTCCGCACGTCCTCCCACTCCCCGGTGACCAGGACCTCCGGGTCGGGTGTGCCGTGGCCGGGCGGACCCATGAGCGCGTCGAAGCTCGCGGCGATGTCCGGATGGGCGTCCAGGTCCTCCCAGAACGGCAGGCCGAAGACCTCGTGGTAGGCGGGACCGCCGGTCCGGACGGCGGTGAGGAGGCTTCCCCACGCGGATGCCATGCGGCCGCCGAAGCCGTCGAGGTCCAGGCCCAGACGCGCCGACGGGTTCAGCAACCCTTGGGCGGCCTGGTTGAGCGCGAAGCGGCCGGGGGTCGGCTCCTGGAACAGGCCCTTGCCGAGGAGGTGCCTGAGCACCCTGTGCAGGGAGTCGGCGTCGCAGCCCGCCGCCGCGGCGAGCTCGTCGATCCCGGTCGTGCCGGCGGCGAGGTGCTCGGCGATCCGCAGGGTCGCCACCACATGGACGCACCAGGGCGTGCACAGATCGCTGAGCGCCCCCAGGTCCACGCCCTCCCGCTCCGCCATGCCTCCCCCTCCATCAGGGTCCTCCTTCCTTCATCTCGACCTTCTCACCGTGGTGTGACACGGCCGCCCGGGGGGCAGGTGATACCGTGCCCGGCATGCGCACCTTGGTTCGGGACCTCCGCGGCCAGCTCGACGAGACGGTCGTGGTCTACGGTTGGGTCAACACGCTGCGGCTTCAGCGAGTGATGCAGTTCGCGATCGTTCGCGATCCCACCGGCATGGTGCAGGTGGTCAACCGGCGCGGCGGCGACGACGCTCGCCTCGAGCAAACACTCGACGACTTGACGGTCGAATCCGCCGTGGCCGTCACCGGGCGCGTCGTCGACAACCCCATCGTGAAGCTCGGGGGGCTGGAGATCGTCGCGGAGTCCGTCGAGGTGCTGGCGCGGGCGGACGTTCCACTGCCGGTCGACGCGAACACGAACCTGGAGCAGCGGCTCGACTGGCGCTTCCTGGATGTGCGCCGGTCGGCCCAGCGGTTGACCTTCGACGTTCAGACCACCGTGGAGCGCGCGATGCGCGCGGTGGCCGACGCCGAGGGCTTCACCGAGATGCACACGCCGAAGCTGATGGGCACCGCCTCCGAGTCCGGCGCGGAGGTCTTTCGGGTCGACTACTTCGGCCGGCGGGCGTTCCTGGCCCAGTCGCCGCAGTTCTACAAGCAGATGGCCATCGCGGCGGGGATCGAGCGGGTCTTCGAGATCGGCCCCGTGTTCCGGGCCGAGCCGTCGTTCACCTCCAGGCACGCGACCGAGTTCACCGGCGTCGACGTCGAGATGGCCTGGATCAGCGGCGTCGAGGACGTGATGGCGTTCGAGGAGCGCCTGCTGGTCCATGTCCTGGAGGAGGTCAAGGTCCGGCACGGCGCGGCCATCTCCGAGCATTTCGGCGTCGACGTCACGATCCCCGCGGTGCCGTTCCCGCGTTTCACCATGGCCGAGGCGATCTCGTGGCTGCGTTCCGACGGCTGGAACCCCGAAGGCGACCGGGTGGACCTCGACCCCGAGGGCGAGCGCCGCCTGTCGGCGCTGGTCGCCGAGCAGGCCGGCCACGACTTCGTCTTCGTCACGCGGTTCCCGGCCGGCGTGCGGCCCTTCTACCACCTCCGGCCCGACGACGACCCTGCGGTGACCGAGAGTTACGACCTGCTGTGGAAGGGCATCGAGATCACCACGGGTGCCCAGCGCGAGCACCGCTACGACGTCCTCTCCAAGCAGGCGCACGAGAAGGGCATGGACGTCGCGCCCCTCGCCGACTACCTGAACTGCTTCCGCTTCGGCACCCCACCCCACGGGGGCTTCGGGCTCGGGTTGAACCGCCTGCTCATGGTCCTGCTCGGTTTCTCCTCGATCCGTGAGGCCACGTTCCTGTTCCGCGGCCCGGGCAGACTGACCCCCTAGCCGAGCGACCCGTCCCCCGCCAGGTCGACGATATTGCCCGGCTCGAACAGGTCCACGAAGCCGTCCACGGCGGCGCGCCGGGTCTCCTCGCCCAGCGTCGGCATCATGAGGACCTGCTCGCCGTAGGCGGCGATGTCCTGGACCGCCCAGGCGGTGCGGTAATACGCAAGCAGGCCCGGATCGATCCCCACCTGGCCATACCCCTGGAAGAACCAGTCGGTGTCGCCTGGCCGCACCAGCCCGTGACCGATACCGCCCACCACGAACATCAGGTCGCGCTCCCTGGGTGCCAGGATCGCCTCGTCCCAGTCCACGATCCAGGGCTGCTGGTCGGCGTCGACCAGCACGTTCCAGGTGTGCAGGTCGGCATGACAAAGCACCTGCGGGAAGGACAAGCGGGCAAGGTGTCGCCCCAGCGCGTCCGCCCGCTCCACCAGCCCGTCGATGACGCCCTGCCGAGCCCGCCAGAACCCGGCCAGCTCCCTTGCCAGCGGGTCGTCGGCGGCGGGCGTGGTCAGCAGCGCGTCCAGGTCGGCGATGAGCTCGCGTCTGGTCGGCCGGAAGGCCTCCCGGCCGACCATCCGGGTCAGCTCCGGCGTCGTCGGCACCGCATGGATCTGTCCCAGCGCGACGCCGAGCTGGCGCCACTGCCGCGGCGACAGCCCGCCCTCGGCGCCCGTGCGGGCGTCCAGCATGGGATAGAGCGCCAGCGCGAAGCCGTCCACCAGGACGTTCGGGGCACCGGCGCCGCTCGCCAGCGGCGCGAGGACGTGGCGCACCCCGTGGCGGTGGAGGTGATTGGGGACGGCCGCGCCCGGCATGGGGTCCGTGCCGGCACGGACCTTGAGGAAGTAGGCCTGTCCCTGCGCCGTCTGGACGCGATAGGCCCACGAGGCGGAGTCGTTGCCGACCGGAAGAAACGCCAGCGCGGTCACCCGGATCCCAAAGTTCGCTTGCAGCGCCCCGACGATCGTGTCGTCAGCGAGCTTGGGTGGCTCACGCATCAGGCCGACCCGACCGGTCAGTGCAGCAGCACTTCGAGAAAGATGATGACCACGCCGAAGGCTCCGTTGATCAGACCCGTGAGCAGCGCCCCCGGCCATGCCTGTCCGCGGCGGCGTCCCACGTCGATGCCCCACCCGACCAGTTGCACGACGCCGTTCCAGAGCGCAAGTTGCACCGCCAGCCTCTCGTCGAACAGGCCGAGTGCACCCAGCAGCAGGAAGACGATGGACAGCGCCGGGGCCGCCAGCATCGAAAGCTCCCTGGCCATGATGGGAGGCAGCACCTTCAGGTCGAATCTTGATTGGCGCAGCCCGTGGTCGAGGAAGTCGGCGTACACGTGCGCGAGCCAGAAGACCAACAGGGTGGCAACGGTGGCGGCCAGGATGAGCCCCGGGGACTGGTGCCCGGCGGCGGCCGCGATCACCGCGGTGGCGACGATGGTGCCGTAGACCGCGCCGCGGGGGTTGGCGGCGATGACCGCCAGCCAGCGCGATCGGGGCGTGCCTGCCGTCGCGGAGTCTCGCATGCGGCAACGGTACTGAGCAGGCCGACGTGTGTCACTAGGGCCGATGACCTGAACTGCGATGTACCCGATCCGACCTCGGTGGCCGAGCCTACGACGATCTGTCGGGATCGCAAGTACCATTGCGAAGGCTCCTGAGCGCGCGCGGCAGTTCAACCTTGGATCGTCCAGAACAACGGTCCGCGACCTCGGCTAGGTGGGCATGAGGCAGTCGAACGGCGTTCGGCAGTATCGGGCGATGGCGCTCGCCGATCTGGCCCGCCTCGTCCCAACCGCCAGCCACTCGGACAGATGCCGCCTGGTCGCCGAGTTCCTCGAGGAATTCCGCTGGGAACCGATCGAGAGCCGCTCTCAGCTGCTCGCCGCCGAGCCACCCAGCACAGGCGATGAGAGGTGGGACGTCCTTCTGGCCGCGCTCGCCGAGCACCTTGCGGCTCGGGACGGCCACGGTGCACCGCCGGTGGAGACCCGTCGGCGCCGCGCGTGTTCGACCATCCTGGACTTCGAGTCGCGGCGGCATCCCCAGAGCATCTGCTGGCGATGAAGGTCCTGGCCGCCAGGCGCCGTGACGGCGACGACGTCCGCTTCCTCATCCGGCATCTCGGTCTGGCCTCGGTCGACCAGGTTCTCTCCGTGTGTGCCGAGGTCTTCCCTGACGAACCGGTGCCGGACAGAGCACGTCTGATCGTGGAAGACGCCCTCGAAGAAGCGCACGTCGCAGACCAGGGCACCCAGGATTAGGAGATCGCGCAGTTGCTCCATGCGATCCCGATGGATCCTGACCGGTCATCAACGAGTGGAGGTGGGGAGACTCGAACTCCACGTCGCCTCTCTCCCGCGCCCGCTGTTGTCCATCGTGTGCCAGTCGGCTGCGGACCCAGCACTGACCAAGAGGGTTCGGTGCTGTCCGCACCGGTCGCTCCGGAGAGCAGCGGGGTAGCCGGTCAAGGTGGCCAGGTGGCCGTTCACGGGCTGGATGGACGAGGCCAGGCGCTCTCGTGCCTGGGCGCATCGGTCGCCGTCGCTGACTTCGCTGTTGTCGCCGGTCCGCGCTACGCTGCCAGAGCTGACCGCGTGTCACGGCGAAGGAGTGTCTGATGGCTTCTCGACTCAACCCCTACATCAACTTCAACGACAACGCGCGCCAAGCCATGGAGTTCTACCAGGGGGTCTTCGGCGGCAACCTGACCCTGAACACCTTCGGTGAGTATGGCGCCCAAGACTCGCCCGACGCCGACAAGATCATGCACGGCCAGCTCGAGACCGACAGCGGCTTCACCGTCATGGGTGCCGACACCCCGGCTGGGATGCAGCGCAACCCCGGCGACAACATCGCGATCAGCCTGAGCGGGGACGACGCCGATGCGCTGCGCGGCTACTGGGAGCAGCTGTCGGACGGCGGCACCGTGTCGGTCCCCTTGGAGAAGCAGATGTGGGGCGATGAGTTCGGCATGTGCGTGGACCGGTTCGGCATCCCTTGGATGGTCAACATCGGCCAGGCGCAAGCTTGACGCGCCCTCGCTAGGGACCGGATCGGCCGGCCGGGCACGGCAAGGCCGATGCAAGCCTCGATCAACCCTTGCTTGCAAAGCCAGATCGGGCAGGATCGGTACCTCGGGAGTGGGTAATCGCCGATCAGAACGGCTGGAAGTACTCGAATGAGGGTTCAAATGGAGGATTGGGCAAGCGGAGCGCGTGGACTCGTGTGCGTCCGGTCTCAGGATCGATCGTGCCCCCGTCGAAGGCGCCTGGGACAACCCGCCACCCCATGTTCAGCTCGAAGTAGTGTGCCGCGGTGCGGACTGACGGCCACCAGTGGTCGTCCAGAGCGATGATTCCGCCGGGCCGAACGATCTTGCGGAGGAAACAGAGATCAACGAATACCTCGTGGAACCGGTGGCTGCCGTCGACAAACGCCGCATCGGCGATGAGCCCCTCCGCAATGAGTTGTGGCAGCGCCATTGACGAAGGCTGAAGAACCAACCTTGCGATCGATCGAGTCCGGCGGATCGCAGCATCTGCCATCCAACGTTCGACCATTCCGTGGTCTGCATCGGATCGATGATGACGTGGAGCGGTCGCCTTGCATCGACGGCAACCAACGCTTCGCCAATCGCGAGCGCCGAGCGGCCGTACGCCAGGCCAACCTCAACGATTGTCTCGATACCCTCGGCGATCAGCAGGTCGCGAAGGGCGTCGCAATCGCGCTCGGGGACCGTGACCACATCGAAGTCGTTGGCGCGGTCACGAGTCCAGGGCGGACCATCGTGGGCGAGTCGACGGCGTACGTCGCGCACTCGCTCCCGGCGTCGCTCTCGGCTCATTGTGCTTTCCGTTCCTTATCCACGGCGCGCTATTCTGTAAAACCTTGGAAACTCGATTTGGGACAGTAACCATTGTTCTGATGGCCTGGCCGAATTCAAGTCTTGTTCCTGCGGCCGGCGAGCTGGTGGCGCTGCGGGTCCGGCACCTGAAGCTGCTGCGGGGCCGCTGCGAGGTCGTCGAGTCCGCGACCGAGGTGGATGGGCGGCTGGTGTGGGGGCCGACCAAGACCTACGCGCACCGCAGGGTGCATCTGCCGCGGTTCCTGTGCGAGCAGCTCGGCGTCTACCTGGCCGAGCGGCCGCATGGCCCGGATGATCTGGTGTTCACCGTACCGCAGGCGGTGCTTTTGGAACGCAAAGGAGCAGGTCGGTGACCTGCTCCCGTTGGTGGAGGTGGGGAGACTCGAACTCCGCCCCTCCTCCTGGAGTGCTGCCTGTTCAGGGTCCGATCCTGTCGTTGACCTGCGGTTTCTGGCAACCCGTTGTGACCGCTGGTGCCCGCTGCACTCCCCTGGCCGCCGGTGGAGTGTGTACCCAGCGTGTACCGCGGGCTCCGGCTCCGTCCAGGACCTGACCCGGGCACCCGGCTCAGGGCGTGCGCACCACGCAGCGGTCCACGATCTGCCGGTAGTCGGTTAGGGCCTGGTTGAACCTGGCCGAGTCGCTGGACCCGGCCTGCAGCAACGGCGTGGTCTTCGCGACCACCGCGCGGCCGGAGAGCTTGCGATTGGACGGGTCACGCATGATCCTGCTGTACTCGGCGAGTTCCCGCTGCAGTTTCACGGCGATGGTGAGCATCGTGTTGGCCCGGTCGACCGCCGTCTTGCACGCCGGCGAGGCGACCAGGGCGACGGTGGTGGTGTCGGGGCTCTGGGTCGCGGACGAGACACCGGCGACTCCCGCGGTGGCGCCGGTGGGTCGGTCGTTGGACCAGGCGACCGCGCCGGCGACGACGCCGCCGACCAGCGCCAGGGCGACCAGCAGGCCGGTGAGCAGCAGCCAGCGCCTGGAGGGCCGTCGCGGCTCCGGCTCGGGCGCGGGTGGTGGCTGGGCCGCAGCGGCCTTGGCGCGTTCGCGCTGCTGCTGGAGGTCGGAGACGTAGCGTTGGAGGGCTTCGAGCTGGCGGTTGAGGTTTTCCTGCTCTGGAGGCATGCTTCCCCCTCCCTAGGTCCGCGTGAGGCGGCGCCGGAGCGCAACCATTGAGCACGCGTGCCCGCCTTGGTGCGACGAGACCGCCGCCGAGCCTATCCGGGCATCCTGGCCGAGTGCGACCCTCCGGCTCGCGGCCCGGTCGCGAGCGCCTGCTGATCGGCGGGCGCGCCGCGCCGGCGCGGCGCGCCCGCTTTCGGCGCCTAGGGGATCGTGCCGTCGCTGGTGTCGCCCTGGGCGGGGGTGAAGTCGGTCGCCGTGTCGGTGCCGATGCCGCCGCTGAACCTGTCGGCGCCCGGCCCGCCGGTGAGCCGGTCGTTGTCAGCGCCACCGGCCAGGGTGTCGTCACCGTCACCGCCGGACAGGATGTCGTCGCCGTTGCCGCCGCACAGCAGGTCGATGCCGCCCAGGCCGCTGAGTGTGTCCTTGCTGTTCTGGCCGAAGGCCAGGTCGGTGCCAGCGCCGCCGGGGAGCGTGTCCTTGCCGTTGCCACCGACCCTGACCGTGACCTGGACCGAGCCGCTGGCTTGCCCGTCGCTGACAGCGACCATCAGGACCGCGGTGCCGGTGCGTCCGGCCACGGCGGTCGCCGTCAGCGTGCGGGTGGCGCCGTTGCCACCGAAGACGACGTTGTTGCTTGGCACCAGCGTCGGATTGGAATTGGTGCCGACGCTGAGCGTCAACGCTGTCGCCGCACTCTCGATGTCGCCCACGGTGAGGTTGATCGTGCCCGAGCGGTCGTTGGTGCCACACGCCCCGCCGGCGGCCACCGTCACTGTGGGGGCGTCGTTGACGGCGTTGACGGTGATCGTCACCGTCGCCAGGTTGGACACAAGGGTGCCGTCGCTGGCGCGGTAGGTGAAGGAGTCGCTGCCGTTGAAGTTGGCGGCTGGGGTGTAGGTGAACGAGCCGTCGGCGTTCAAGGTGAGGGTGCCGTGGCCCGGGCCGGTGACGACGGCGGCCGTGAGCGTGCTGCTGTCAAGGTCGGTGTCGTTGGCGAGCACGCCGGGCGCGGGCACGGTCCGGGGGGTGTCCTCGGCGGTGCTGTAGGCGTCGTCCGTCGCGGCCGGGGGGTCGTTGACGGGGGTGACGGTAATCGTGACGGTCGCGGGGTTGGATTGGTCGGTGCCGTCGCTGGCCCGGTAGGTGAAGGAGTCGCTGCCGTTGAAGTTGGCGGTAGGGGTGTAGGTGAACGAGCCGTCGGCGTTGCGGGTGAGGGTGCCGTGGCTCGGTCCCGACCCCGCCACGGCGCTTAGCGGGTCACCGTCGGGGTCGCTGTCGTTGCCCAGCACCCCCGGCGCCGCCACCATCAGCGCCGTGTCCTCGTCAGTGGCGTACGCATCGGCGGTAGCGGTCGGGGCGTCGTTGACGGCGGTGACGGTGATCGTCACCGTCGCCAGGTTGGACACTAGGGTGCCGTCGCTGGCCTGGTAGGTGAACGAGTCGCTGCCGCTGTAGTTGGCCGCGGGAGTGTAGGTGAACGAGCCGTTGGCGTTGCGGGTGAGGGTGCCGTGGCTGGGCCCAGAGCCCGCCACCGCGGTCAGCGGGTCGCCGTCGGGGTCGCTGTCGTTGGCGAGCACCCCCGGCGCCGCCACCGTCAGGCCCGTGTCCTCGTCAGTGCTGTACGCATCGGCGACGGCGGTCGGGGCGTCGTTGACGGCGGTGACGGTGATCGTCACCGTCGCCAAGCCCGAGGTGGCACTGCCGTCGCTGGCCCGGTAGGTGAACGAGTCGCTGCCGCTGAAGTTGGCCTCCGGGGTGTAGGTGAACCCGCCGTTGGCGTCCAAGGCGAGGCTGCCGTGGCTCGGGCCCGACCCCAGCACGGCGCTCAGGCTGTCATCGTCGAGGTCGCTGTCGTTGCCCAGCACCCCCGGCGCGGCCACCATCCGGGCCGTGTCCTCGGCCGTGCTGTAGGCATCATCAGCCGCGATTGGGGCCCGGTTGGGGACGGTGGTGGTGTTCAACCGCACCCAGACGTTGTCGGAGTTGTAGCTGGCGACCGCGAAGTCAGGCTTGCGGTCGCGGTTGAAGTCACCCACCGCGACCGAGGGAGAACCAGAGCCGGCGGCGAAGTGGGTCGGGCCGCTGAAGCCGCCGCCGCCGCCGGCGGCGGTGCCGAGCAGCACCGAGACGCGCCCGAGGAAGAAGTTGGCGACCGCGAGGTCGGGGTCGGCGTCACGGTTGAAGTCACCCACCGCCACCGAGGACACGCCGCTGCCGACGGTGAGAGTCGTCGGGCCGGTGAAGCTGCCGCCGGCGCTGCCCAGCAGCACCAGGATCTCGCCGGGAGACATGTCGCCGACGGCCAGGTCAGGGTCACCGTCGCCATTGAAGTCGCCCACCGCCACCGACATGAGGTCGCTGCCACCGTTGTAGTTGCCGGCGGGGGTCGGGCCGCTGAAGCCACCGCCGCCGGGGGTCCCGAGCAGCACCGAGACGGTGCCGTCAAACTGGTTGGCGACCGCGAGGTCCGGGTCGTCGTCATCGTTGAAGTCGCCCACCGCCACCGACGTGGGGGCGCTTCCGGCGGCGAGGTCGGGGGTCTGGCGGGTGAAACTGCCGCCGGCGCCGCCGAGCAGCACCGAGACGTTGTTGGACAGCTGGTTGGCGACCGCGAGGTCGGGGTCCTGGTCGTCGTTGAAGTCGCCCACCGCGACCGACCAGGGGGTGCCCTCGATGGTGAGGTCGGGCTGGCGGGTGAAGCTGGCACCGTCGCCGCCGAGCAGCACCGAGACAGAGCCGGAGCCGTTGGTGACCGCCAGGTCGGGGTCACCGTCGCCGTTGAAGTCGCCCACCGCGACCGACGTCGGGAAGCCGCCGACGGCGAGGTCGGGGGTCTGGCGGGTGAAGCTGCCGCCGGCGCTGCCGAGCAGCACCGAGACAGTGCCGGGCTCTTGGAGTTGGTTGGCGACCGCCAGGTCGGGATTGCCATCGCCGTTGAAATCGCCCACCGCGACCGACGCGGGGCCATCACCGGTGGCGACGTTGGCCGCGGGACCGAAGGTCACCTGGGTCTGTGCCTGGGCCATGGCCGTGCCGGCCAGGGCGGTGGGCACAAGGAGCAGGGCGGCAAACAGGGTCGAGGCGATCAGGACGGCAAGACGGATGGGTCGCATGTGGCCTCCAGTCGCAGGCGATCTCGGTGCCCGGATGCGTCATCGGGCGACGAGCGGCACGGATCGGCATCGAGTCCGGTTCGACGCTGCCCAGTCACGCCACCGCAGCCAGGCGATCGCGCGTGGAGCCGTGGGATCCGGCCGGACCGGCCACCGACTGCCCGGATCAGGGCTTCCGTCCTCGCCCCCTCTACCACTTGATCCAGAAACCGCGCATAGGCGCGGATGCGCGGCGGAGTCTAATACTGCGGCCCCACATGTCCTAATCGGCAGACAGCGCCCGCTCCGGCGAATGTCCCCAACGTTGTCTGACTGCCGACGATCGAACGCCAGGAGGTGCGGTTCTGGCCCCGCCGAGATCGTCCGCCTGGGTCGATGCGATCGGCCCGCGCTACCGGGCGCTGGTTCTGCTGCTATCGCTATGGCTGTCGGCATGGCTGTCGGCCGTGCAGATCGCGGACTAGCGAGAACGATCCTGGGGTGACTGAGGGGATTCGAACCCCGACCTTCGGGACCACAATCTGACCCGGCCGCTGGCGTTGCGCGAGCTGCCTGACGTGAAGGCTGGCTGACCTGCGGTTCCGCTTCGCCGCTGGTGACCGCTGGTGACCGTCCGTGCCCCTGTGATCCCGGTGGGCCACGGACCCAGCGCGGACCGAGGGCTCCGGTCCCGTCCGGTCGCGGACGCCTGCGGCGCTCCGGTCCTCCGCGACCAGGGACCGGATTGGCCGGCCGGGCACGGCAAGGCCGATCACAGCCCTCGACCGGTTTGAGCCAGGCATCCAGCGGTGACTCGGTGGATGGGAGCCGATCGAGAACCGGGGTGCAGCATGAGCAGTGGGCCGATGGGCGATGACGAGGGCCTGTTGACGGAGGAGGAGGTCGCAGCGATGCTGCAGGTGTCGCTGCCGACCGTTCGCCGCCTGCGCCTGGAGGGCTCTGGGCCGCCGTGTGTGGAGATCGGTCGGCAGAACCGGTACCGGCAAGCCGTTGTCCAGCGGTGGCTTGCGGGAGATGGTCAGCGCAGCTCCGCGGCAGAACACCGGTAGCAGGCGCGACCTCCTGCTCCCAAAGCCAGATCGGGCAGGATCGTCACCAGCGGCGGCAGGAAAGAGCGCAGGTCGAGGGCGTCGTGGTGTTGTCCATGATTGTCCGCCCGGGACCGGTCAGGACCGCTGTGAATGGCACGGTAGTGGCACGGCCGGGGGGACGACGTCGCGAGGAAGTGGAGCGGGCTGAGGGGTTCGAACCCGGTGCCAGGTTGCTTTGCCGCCCGAGGTCGTAGCGGTGGACGGCCTCTGACCTGCGATTCTGACTCGCCGACCGTGACCGCTCGTGCCCGCCGAGAACCAGTGGTTCCCGATGCCGTGCGGACCCAGCACGGACCAGGGCCACTGCGCCACGGTTGGTTCCGGCCCGATCCGGTCGTGGACGCCTCTCGTGCTCCGGCCTTAGCGACCAGGCGCTTCGGCTGGCGTGCTGCAGGAGCAACCGGCCACGATGGGCGTGGAGCCCGCTCGTGGCCGGTAGGGTGCTTGCCGACAGCCAGGTCAGAAGGGGCAGTTGCCGGGGTCGGGCACGTCGATTCTAGGCGCGGCACCCACGGGAACGATGAAGGTCACCAGCAGCTTCACCGTGACGGTGCCCTCGTTGCGGCCGATGTGGACATGGCCGCCGCCCTGGTCCACGAACGACTGCCCGGGCCCGTACGGGTGCGGCCGGCACTTGCGGTCATCGCCGTCGTACAGCGTGAAGGTGCCTTCCTTGATGATCACCAGGGCGGGGCCAGGATGGCTGTGCCAGCCCGTGTGCCCACCCGGCTCGATCACTACTTCCTGGACGATGAAGTCGGATGGCTTGATCTTGGCCTTGATGTTGGGCGTGTTGACCTTGACCCGTTCGCTGAAGGTGCCCTGGCCGAGCACCGTCGCGGAGATGCCCACGCCTGGGGTGGCGAGCGCGACGCCGGCCTGCACGGTCAGCACGGCGATGGCGACGGCGATGGCCAGCCGACGGGTGGTGCGGGAGCGCATGGCGACCACCTACTCCTAGAGGGTTGATCGGTCGAGGAGCATGCCCTGGCGCCTCTTGGAGGGGCGCATGCCATGGCGGCGCCCTCATCCACCCCCTCTCGTCCTTCGGGCATGCCCGTGGTAGACAGGCCGGACACTACCGCATTTAGGACAGGCCGCCTATGGTCTGTAAAGGGTAATTGCGTGCTGATGTTGGCAGTTCCGAAATACTCGCAGAGATCGACTACTCTGACAGTCAAGACGCTGTGACTTCTTGTCTCGAATAGCCCGCGGCCCAGCGCGGCCGACGCGGCATACTCCCGACTGCTTCGGTTACTCCTCGGCGGGAGGGTGAGGCCGGCGCCCCGGTGACCGTCGCGTCGTCGCCGGGCCGGAGGGCGGCCGAAGGCCGCCCGCAGGGCCGGCCTTGAAGATGTAGAGAAAGTTCTTACAGCCACCTCGACGGCATGACAGGCGGAACGGGACATCGGCATGCTGCTCCCCTCTCCGCGTCCCGCTCCGCCCATCACCGGATCGACGGTGAATCGTAGGCGACTACTCGCTAGCGCTCCTAGGGGCGTGTTCCTCGGATGGCGCAACCGCTGCTGGCGTCTCGGCCAAGGCCGGGCGGATGGAGCTCAGCTACCGGTCCGGCATCCGGAGCGCGAAGAAGTCCGCCAGCTCGGACGCCGCCGGCGGGTCGAGGTTGCTGAGGCTGACCACCACGTAGCCGAGCTGGGGGAAGACCCGGAGCTCACCGTTCATGCCGGGCGCACCGCCGCCGTGCCCGTAGCTGCGCAGCCGCCCCTCTCCCTGCACGCCGAAGCCATACCCGTACTGCTCCTGGTGTGGGCGGGTCGCTTCGGCGAGCGTCGCCTTGGAGATCAGCCTCCCCGAGCTCAACGCCTGGGCGAAGCGCAGCAGGTCACCGACCGTGGAGTAGCCGCCGCCCGCCGCCGTGCCCCGCCATGGAAGGGTGTCGGTGTTCGGCAGCCAGGCACCACCAGCAGGGGCTGTCCGCATGTAGCCGACCGCCCGGTTCGGTACGTCGGTGGATTCAGGGAGTGAGCCCGTGGAGCTCATGCCGGCCGGGCGGAAGACGTGGTCGTGCACGTAGTCGTGGTACGACCCCCCGCTCACGCGTTCGATGAGTGCGCCCAGCAGCACAAAGCCGTAGTTGGAATACTCGAAACGGGCGCCGGGCTCGTGGGTGAGCCCGCGCGAGCCATACTGTTTCAGGTAGTCGCGGTGCTCCCGCAGCGCCAGCCGGTGCCGCTCGAACTTCGGGCCAAAGATGTCACCGGTGCCGCCGGTGTGGGTGAGCAGGTGCCGCACGGTGACCTTGGCGGCCACCTGCTTGTTGGGATAGTCGGGCAGGTGCTTGCCGATGGGGTCGTCCAGCGCCAGCTTGCCCGCCTCGACTAGCTGCAGGGTCGCCACCGCGGTGAACATCTTGTTCATCGAGCCGATGCGGAACCTGGTCGCCGGCGTGTTGGCGGTGCCGGCGTTGCGGTCGGCGCGGCCCCAGGCGTCTTGGAGCAGCACCTTGCCGTGCCGGGCGACCAGCACGGCGCCGGCGAACTCGTCGGCGCCGGCACGCTGCTCGGCATGGTCGGCGAGCGCCTTCACCGCGTCGGCTTGGGTCATCCTGTGCTGGGCCAGGTCGAGGGCGCGCGACGGCTTGTGGGGGGACAGCAGCGCAACCCGGCCGTCTGGGTCCCTGCCGATTGGCTGGAACCGGATGTTGTCCACGCCGACGCGCAGAGGCCCTCGATTATTGATCCCGGCCAGGCGCAGGCGAACCGGCTGGCCCGCCCACGCCGACACATCCACGCGCACGTCGGTCGGTTGGCGGCGGAGGGGATCGCCTGGCGAGGTGCGAAAGACGCTGGCCAGCACGTCGCCCTTGGCCACCGAGTCGATGGGTGCCGAACGAGCGACGAGGTCGATGCGGAACTGCTGGTTGGCCTCGGGAATGTCGTGGGCCAGGGTCGCTGGGCTGCTGAACGGGGCGGTCCCGGCGTAGAAGACGGTCAGGCGGAGGCTGAATCGGCCGTCCAGCCTGAGGTCCCGGTAGAGGATGCGGGTGCCGGGACCATTCATGTCGGCCACCGCCGCGAACTTGCCTTGGGGCGGATCGGGAACATCGAAGGGGACGTCGGGGTCGCTGTGGGCGGGATCGGGTGGCTTGTGGCCGTCGGCGTATACGAACCAGCCCCCGGCGCCGCTGCCGACGGCCTGCCAGGCGCTGATCGCGCCGGACTCGAAGTCGTCCATGACGATCGTTCTTGGCTGAGCTTCGCACCCGATGAGGAACGAGCTCAGTGCGACGAAGGCGACCAGCGCTGTAGCGGCGACCGCGTTCCTGTGGCCCCGGACCCCTCTCATGGCGCCGAGGCGGTGGATCCGATTGGTGGCATCTCGCGCATCCTTTACCGCAGCTCATTGTGCTCCTCTGCCGAGGCCGATATCGATCCGGTCCGTTCCAGGCAACGCCGGCGACTGGTCGAGCAGGTATGGTCGCGCCATGACGCTGACGGGATGGGCAGCCGATTACGCGGCAGAGCTAGTGTCGCCTTTGGGCGACCGGTGGGCACACACCCAAGGGGTTGTCCGCCAGGCGCACCTGGTCGCGGCGATCCTGCCGCCGGAGGAGCGCGAGGTCCTGATCGCGGCGGCTTACCTGCATGACCTCGGCTACGCGCCATCGCTCGCCCTGACTGGCCTGCACGCGCTGGATGGCGCCCGCCATCTCCGCGCCATCGGCCATGAGCGGCTAGCTGGCCTGGTGGCCTATCACTCGGGCGCCAAGGGCGAGGCCGAGCTACGCGGCCTGATGGCAGAGCTAGGCGAGTTCGACGACGAGTCCACGGCAACCTCGATGGCGCTGACCTACTGCGACATGACCACCAGCGCCGCCGGCGAGGTCGTCACCTTCGCCGAGCGCTTGGCCGACGTGGAGGACCGCTATGGACCCGAGCATCTGGTGGCCCAGTCGGTGCGCCGTGCCCGTCCCGAGGTCGAACGTTGCATCGAGGTCGTCCAGGGGCGGCTGCGGGAGGTCGCGGCGTCGTAGTCAGGCGATCACCGGTTGAGGCCGGTGTTCAAGGTAGTGCCGGATGCGCAGGCGGATGGACTCGTGCATCGGCATGGCCTCGATCTGGGCGGGTGTGAAGAAGCCGACCTCCAGCGACTCGTCGCCGACGGCCAGGTCGCCACTGACCACGCGGCAAGCGAAGCACACGGAGAACTGCTGCCGGACCTCGCCGTCGGCGTACTCCACCACATGCTGCGGGTTGGAGTAGATGCCCACGATCGCCTCGGGCTCAACGTCGAGCCCGGTTTCCTCCTTGACCTCACGGAGGACGGTGTCGGCGATGCGCTCGCCGACCTCCATGGCGCCGCCGGGGATCGACCACAGCTCGTTGTCGTCGCGGCGGTGCAACAGAATCCGCCCGGCCCCGTCGGCCACGATTGCGGAGGCGCCGGGGACAAGGCTGGTGGCGGTCGGCGCGTCGGGGTCGTTGAGGTGATCGACGCGCTTCACGCCGCTGCCTCCATCGGCTTGGCGTTGGCCCACACGGCGTCGAAGTGGCCGGCGAAGGTGTCGAAGACGCCGCCGGCTTCCAGGCGGCGCAGATGGAGTAGCGGAGCGCGGTAGCCGGTAGTGGCGTACAGGTGGGGGGTGACGAACATCTCGTCATCGAACCGGAACAGCGAGTTGTAGAGCGGGGCGGCGTACAGGCTCAGCTCGATGCCGTCGCAGTCGGCCAGGCCCTCGCGGAAGTACTGCAGCGAGGTCCGCACCCGTGCGATCAGGCCACCGTCAAGCCGTTCCTCGGCGTCACGCTCGGCGACTTGGCGGGACGCCGGATCGACAAGGGCGATCCTGATCTGGCTGCCGGCGGCTGCCTTGCCGCGCAGCAGGTCGAACAGGCGAGAGTGCGTCTCGGGCAGGAACATCATCGCGTAGGCCAACAGATCAACCTGGCGCTTGGCCTCCACCATCAGGCTCCACCAGCGTTCGGGTGGCACATCGGCTCGATGCGGATATGCGGCGACGACCTCGGCGGTGGTCGGGCTGCCGGGTGCTCGCTCGCCATCGACGGTCGGCCACAGGTAGCGCTCGTCCTCATGGACGAGCTCGGCCACGGTCCAGCGGTGGCGTGCGTGGGGCATGCGGCCTTTGAGCCATCGCTGCACGGTCTTGGGGTCCACCTGGGTCGCCTGGCTGACCTCCTCCACTCCGAGATGGGCGACGGTCATCGCCTTCCGCAGTCGCTCGTTCGCCATGCCGACCTCCCGCGCGGTGGGACGTTTTGAGGATATCACGAGGCGTCCCCAAACGTCCCCAAGGATAGTTTCGGCGTCCCGCGCTCTCCCCTGCAATGGGTGGCGTCCTGACGCAGCCTCCAAGGAGGTCAGCAGTGAAGCTCCCGATCGATACCTCGGCGATCGCGTTTCTGTGCGCGATGCCGGCCGAGCCAGTGGTGGACTTCGAGACCAAGCGGCCCCGCGCGGACGAGAACGGGGAGCCGCTGTACGTCGTCCAGCTCCTGGCGATGGGCGACGGGTCGGCCGATCTGATCGCGGTCAAGGTCCCGGGGATGCCGTCGCAGGCGATCCGCCAGGGCCACCCGGTCAAGGTCGTCGGCTTGGTCGCCCAGCCGTGGACGATGGCCGACCGCTCCGGGGTGGCGTTCCGCGCCGCCCGGATCGAGCCGGCGATGGCTGCGGCGAAGGCGAGCTAGCGAAAGGAGGGATGCCAAGGGCAGACCGGCGCGCGAGGAGGGGCCGGCTCGGCCCGCCGCGACCGGGCCGGCCCCACTACTAGCAGGCGAATCTGGAACGGAGATCGGTATGGGGTGGTTCGAGGAGGAGCTGCCGGCCCTGGATGCCAACGACCGCGGCGTCGACCGCTGGCCGGGTCCGCGCGAGGAGTGGCAGAGCGGCTACCACGACGGCTACGCCGATGGCCGCACCGGACGGGGCTATGGCAACCCGGCGACCAGCAGCGATCCGGCCGCCGCCGGCTATGCCTTCGGCTACAGCGACGGTGAGCTGGCAGGCCAGGACCGGGAGCGGCCGGGCTGGATCTGGTAGCAGCCGGTGGGGCCGGCAGACCGGCTGCTGGGAGCTGGGCCGGCCCCGCCACCAACCAGGCCGGATGGTCCCAGCATCCGCCGCCGCATGACCTGTTGGAGCCGTGATGTTTGCGCGTCGTAGCTATCCCCCTCGGCCGGTGAGCTGGGGCGCCATGTCGGAGGCGCCACCCCCGGTCATCGACCGCCAGGTCCAGGCCCGCCCGGCCGACTGGCTGTTCCTGGCGATCCTGCGGCCCGCCTGGGCCTACCGGCTGGAGCTGGCCTTGGTGCTGCTGCTGTGGGCGGTCAACCACTGGCTGACAGGGCGGCTGGGCGCCTATGACGCCGCCCAAGTGATCCTCGCCGCCGCCCTCGTGGTGGGGCTGTTGAACTGGACCCGCGACCCACTGGCCCGTGCCCTGTGCCGCTCGCATGCGCGGCGCCGCTGGGCGCTGGCCTGCCGCCACGCCGACCTGGCCTCCCGCAACGACCGGGTGCCGTGGGTCATGCGGTGCAGGCTGATCCGCGCCGGCGAACAGCTCCGCGTGCGGCTGCCTGCCGGTGCGCAGGTGCCCGACCTGGAGCTGGCAGCCGAGCGCCTCGCGGCCTTCCTCGGCGTCCGGGAGGTCCGCGTCACCAGAGAGCCGGCCAACGCCCGCTACGCCCGCGTGGTGGTGATCCGCCGCGACCCGCTGGCCGAGCTCCAGCCGATCCCCTGGCCGCTGACACAGGCCGAGAGCTGCTCGCTGTGGCGGCCGATCCCGGTCGGCGTGGACGAGGACGGCACCGAGGTCACCGTCACCCTCCCCGAGCGCAACCTGCTGGCCGGTGGGGAGCCGGGCGCCGGCAAGTCCACCATCGTGCAGCTCCTGATCGCGGCCGCCGCGTTGGATCCCTCGGTGCGACTGACGCTGTTCGATCCCAAGCTGGTCGAGCTGGCCGTCTGGCAGGCGTGCGGGCGGCTGGTCGGCCCCTCCGTCGACCAGGCCATCGAGGCGCTGAAGCAGCTCATCAGTGAGCTGGACGACCGCTACCTTCACCTGCTCGCCAACCGCGCCCGCAAGGTGACCGAGGGCGACGGGCTGCCACTGCACCTGCTAGTGGTGGAGGAGCTGGCCTTCTACACCAACGGCCCCGACCGCAAGGCCGCCCAAGCGTTCTCGGTGCTGCTGCGCGACTTCGTGGCCCGTGGCCGCGCGGCCGGCATGGTGACGGTGGCGACCACGCAGAAGCCGTCGGCGGATGTGGTGCCGACCTATTTGCGGGACCTGTTCGGCTTCCGCTGGGCGCTGCGTTGCTCGACCCCCGACGCCAGCGACACGATCCTCGGGCGTGGCTGGGCCTCGCAGGGTTACTCGGCGGCCTCCGTTGATCCGGCGGTTCGTGGGGTGGGGTGGCTGCTGCAGGAGGGCGGCATCCCCGTCCGGCTGCGCGCCTGCTACCTGGACGACCTGGAGCTGGCGGAGCTGGCCCGCCGCGCCGAGCTGCTTCGCGGCGCCGCCAGGTCGGCGCGGCCGACGTTGCGGCTGGTGGACGGCTCGGCATGACCATGCGGGCGCTCGGCACTTGCCGCAACGAGGTCTGCGGGCAGACCGACCTGTTGTGGGCGGACGGCTTCTGCTGCGACGACTGCCGGGAGCAGACGACCGGTTGTCCCGTGCCCTCCTGCGGCTGCGGTGGCACCTGCGGGTGCGCCTTGGGCACCTGGCAACCGGACGGGGACGGCGGGCCATGACCGAGCCCGTCCGCGTGGGGGCGCTGCTGCCCGAGGTCCTCGCCGAGATCATCGACCGCGCCGGGCCGGACTATGACCGCTGGGCTGAGCAGGTCGCCGCCACCGGCTACTGCGCCCACCCGGTGCGCCTGCGCGGTCGGGTCGAGCACGCCGACCCAGTGACCGGGGAGCTGCGCCAGGTCTACACGACTGCACGGGAGCCAGATGCCACCCTCCTCAAAGCCTGTGGGAACCGACGGGCCTTGGTGTGTCCCTCCTGCTCGGCCACCTACCAGGCCGACACCTTCCAACTCCTAGCGGCCGGGCTGCGGGGCGGCAAGGGCATCCCTGGGTCGGTCGCCGGGCATCCGCGGCTGTTCGTCACCTTCACCGCCCCCAGCTTCGGGCGGGTTCACTCGCGCCGGGCGCGGGGAAGGCTGGTGCTGCCCTGCCACCCCCACCGGCAAGGCCAGACCTGCCCGCATGGCCGCCGCGCCGGCTGCTGGCATCGGCATGAGGAGAACGATCCGCGGCTGGGGGAGCCGCTGTGCCCCGGCTGCTACCAGACGGGCGCGCAGGTGCTCTGGAACGCGCTGGCGGGGCGGCTGTGGTCGCGGACCACGATCTACCTGTACCGCGCCCTGGCCCAGCTCGCCGGCCTCACCGAGGCTGACCTACGCGGGCTGGTGCGGGTGTCGTTTGCCAAGGTGGCCGAGTACCAACGGCGCGGCGCGGTCCACTTCCACGCGGTCATCCGCCTGGACGCCGCTACCACCTGCCGCTGCCCCGCCTGCCTCCTCCCCCCGCCCGAGGGCTTCACGGCTGGGCTGCTGGAGGCGGCCGCCCGCCACGCCGCCGCCGCCGTCACCGTGCCCTGCCCGGCGCTGGACGGCGACCAGGTGGTGACGCTCACCGCTGGGTGGGGGGAGCAGCTCGACGTCCGCCACATCAGCGGGGGCGACGATGGTGGGGAGCTGTCGGCCGAACAGGTAGCCGGCTACGTCGCCAAGTACGCGACCAAGAGCACCGAAGCCCTCGGGGTCACCCTCGACCACAGGGTCACCGCCGACGATCTGGATGGCCTGGAGCTGCCGGCGCATGTGGCCGAGCTCGTGCGGGCCTGCTGGGAGCTGGGCGCCCGCCCGTCCCTGGTAGGGCTACGGTTGCGGGCGTGGGCGCACATGCTCGGCTTCGGCGGCCACTTCGCTAGTAAGAGCCGCCGTTACTCCACCACCCTGGGGGCGCTGCGCCGCGCCCGGGTGGCGTATGCGATCCGCCGGCGCCGTGGCAGCGCGGTTCCGTTGGATGCCTGGGGCCGGCCCGAGGACGACCAGGCCGCCGTCGTCATCGCTACCTGGCGGTATCTGGGCTCTGGCTACCAGAGCACCGGGGAGGCGTGGCTGGCTGCGTCGGCGGCTGCTCGTGCCCGGGAGCAGCGGCGGGTTGCCCGGGAGGAGTTATGCACCACAACGATCGCCGCATGAGGATGGCTCGCAAGGAGCAGGCCCGCAGGATGGATAGGCTGTTGACCGTTGCCGAGGTGGCTGAGCGTCTGAGCACGACGCCACGGCATGTCCGCCGGCTGGTGTTTGAGCGCCGCATCGCCTACCGCAAGCTCGGCCGCTACGTCCGGTTCCACCCTGACGACCTGGAGGAGTACGTCAGCGCGAACCGGGTGGAGATCGGCGGAGTGCCAGCTGACCGGCCGGTGGTGGCGGTGCGGCGTCGGAGGTAGCGGCGATGGGCTACGTGGAGGACCTGAGGGGCTCCAAGCATGGTCGGGGCCGGAACCGCTGGCGGGCACGCTGGCGTGACCCGGCGGGCCGGCAGCGCACCAAGAGCTTCGCGCGTAAGGTCGACGCCGAGCGGTTCCTGCTTGGTGTGGAGGATGCCAAGCTGCGGGGCGCCTATGTGGACCCTGCCGCCGGCAAGATGAACTTCGGCGAGTGGGCTGAGCGTTGGTACAAGACGACGGCTGGCTTGAAACCGTCGACCCGGCACACCTACCGGCAGCTCTTGGACTACCAGATCCTTCCGACGTTCGGGCGGGCGACCCTGGCCGGCATCGACACGTTGCTGGTGCGTGAGTGGCTGGCCGCCCTGGTGGAGGCCGAGCTGTCTCCGTCGCGTATCCGCAATGCCCACCAGGTGCTCTCCCAGATATTGGCGACTGCGGTGGAGGCCAACCGGCTGGCCCGCAACCCGGCCAAGGGGGTACGGCTGCCGCGCATCATCCGCCGGGAGATGCACTTCCTGACCGCCGCCCAGGTCGAGCAGCTCGCCGCCGCCATTGCGGCGCCGTTCCCGCTGCTGGTCCGCTTCGACGCCTACACCGGCCTGCGGGCTGGAGAGCTGGCCGCGCTCCGGGTTGGTCGCCTAGACCTGCTCCGCGGGCGCTGCGAGGTGGTCGAGTCCGCCACGGAGGTTGACGGCAGGCTGGTGTGGGGTGTGACCAAGACCTATGAGCGGCGCACGGTGCGGCTGCCCAGGTTCCTCTGCGAGCTGCTCGGCGCCTACCTGGCCGGTCGGCCCCATGCGCCCGGTGATCTGGTGTTCACGATGCCGCAGGGTGGGCCGCTGCGGGAGCACAAGTTCGCGGAGCGCTACTTCAAGCCAGCGGCGTTGACCGTCGGCTTGCCTGCCGCGCTTCGGGTCCATGATTTGCGGCATACCTGCGCGAGCCTGCTGATCCGTGAGGGCGCCAGCATCAAGGCCGTGCAGCACCACCTGGGCCACAAGTCGGCGTCGATCACGTTGGACCGCTACGGGCACCTGTTCCCGGAGGAGCTGGATCACCTGGCTGACCGCCTCGACCGGCTGCACGCCGAGGCTGGCTTGTACCCAGCGTGTACCGACGCCTCGGTAGCGACCCTTGGGCAAGGCAAAGGGCCTGGTCAGTGACCAGGCCCTTGTGGTGGAGGTGGGGAGACTCGAACTCCCGTCCCGCAACGTCGTCCCAGGGCTTCTCCGAGCGCAGCCACCGGTTCAGGTTCGGACCCGGGCTGTCCGGTGGCGACGCTCCCGGGTCCTAGCCAGCTAAGGTGTTCCCGCGACGGGCGCTGGCATCCCGTCGCGGGTGAGCCTGCTGTCGACGCCCGACCCGCTCCCACAGGCGAAGAGCGGCGGACGGCTGCCTAAGAGATCTTAGGCGGCGAGCGCGTAGTTAGTTCTGGCGCTTATGGTTTTCGCGGTTTGGTACGAAGCCCCGCGAACTCCGGCTCGCTTCCCCTGGATCGATCCGTCACGGTCGAACCCAGGCACCCCCGTATGTGGTTGTCAACGCCATCCATTCTAGCGGTGTTCCGGCGGCTCAGGCGCGCTCGGCGCCAGGGCGGCCGTCCTCGACCACGAACGACGCCAGGGTGCGGACGCCGGCGCCGGGCCGCTCCACGGTGTCGACCACCCGCAGGTCGGCGTACCAGCGCTGGCGGATGACCGTGCAACGGGTGTAGCCGCGGCGGCGGTTGTCGAAGTAGCGCACGTGCGGGTTGGCCCGAAGATGCTTCACGAACGACTCGAACTTGCCGGCGCTGGAGCTGATGGAGGTGCCGACGAACTCGGTGGCGATCACCGGGCCGCCCGGGTCGCGGTTGGAGAGCCGCAGGTCGTTGACGAAGAACGAGTGGATGTCGCCGCTGAGCACGATCGGGTTGGCGGGCTGCCGCTCCCACAACGCGCGCAGGATG
>Ga0184632_10000125_pt1 | contig 24776 bp, 28 predicted proteins | sample PLM31_50_b1_FD_133153 | JGI IMG/M metagenome (GOLD analysis project Ga0184632, IMG submission 133153) | Groundwater sediment microbial communities from an aquifer in East River, Colorado, USA - PLM3-1_50_b1 | ecosystem: Environmental > Terrestrial > Soil > Riparian zone | place: USA: East... | reverse complement strand
TTATCAAACAACCAAAAATTGATTCCTGTTAAATCTGCTGCAAGGCTGTGTTCTAATGTTCTCTTCAACCAGAGATACTATCCTTATTATGTACAAATAATCATGGCAGGATTTGACAAGAATGGTGACAGTTCACAAATATACAACATTGACCTATTCGGTTCCATGACCACTGAAAGGTTTATTTCAACAGGCAGCGGTTCTCCGGTTGCATATGGATACTTGGAGTCAGAATACAAAAAAGACCTTAGTGTAAATGAAGCGTACAAAACAGCAATACATGCAATAGCTGCAGCTATTAGAAGAAATTCTGGAACCGGTGATAACATCAATGCTGTCATTATAGACAAGGATGGATATCGAGAGTTATCTAAGGAAGTAAAAGATGCAGTACAGGCTGTTTATTAACAAGCCCTTCAATTTTCTTAATTTAATATATCTTCTTTTGCTTGTTTGATGAGTCTAGCCTTTAGATTCAAATCAAAAATCCGATACGTAATAATCATAAATTGATTAATATCCAAGATAGAAAATATCAAAAACTCAAAGGTCAGGTAAAACGCTTTATTCAAAAAAACAAGAAATTAGACCATTCAATGATTCTTAACAGCATGAACATAGACTATGATACACTGATGCGAATAATAGGTGAATTAAAAAGTGACGGGGATTTGATATAAGTGACTACTCGATATGTTCCAGTAATGTTTTCTGACTTTCTTCATCAACATCATTATATGCATTATCCAATATTTTGCGTATTCTATGGGCACGTGCAGTTCCAAATCCAGGGATTTTAGCCAGTTCGGCGGCCGATGCGTTTAATGCTCTCTTGGGAGTGTTGAATTCCCTCAGCATTTTTACGGCAAACATACCACCTACTCCAGGCAATGAAGAAAGAACAGATAATTGCTGTATTTGCTCTGAGGTCTGCTTTCTAATTTTTCGTAATAGGGGTCCGTATGAATATTTTTTCGATAGCTTGTTTGCAATAGCAATGAGAAAACTTGTTGTATGTTCAATGTTTGGCGTATGAACTAAAGGTATCTTAAAATCCAAAACTATCGTTATAAGCGAATCATAAACTAACTGAATTTTTTGATCATAGCTGCGGAAGGATTTGTTAGAATCAGATTTCAGATCTTCAATGATATTTCCTTCAACAATTAACAGTGGTGAAGAAAAATGTTTTATGAGCTGCGAACACTGAATAAATAACCTTCCATCGTAAAAAGAACTTAACAAATCAGAAATAGTTTTCCTTTCGATTGCTACATTGTTGAATACAATATAATCTCCAACTTTCAAAGTAGCAAAGTCTACAAAAACCCCTGATTGCTTCAGCAATTCTGGAATTCCACTGTTTCTTTCTCTTTTATCGGCCACTATCCTCAAGAATCATCTACATAGGAAATATCACTAAAGTTTTAAAAATATTGGTATATTATTAGTGAGCCTCTAGTGGGACTCGAACCCACGGCCTAAGGTTTACGAAACCTTCGCTCTACCAACTGAGCTATAGAGGCCTGTCATGGATACTTTTTCAATGAGATAGCCAATTTAACTATTTTCTAATTTGATACAATATTTTGTACGTCCCGCTGATTTTCATATTATCATAAAGCAAGATTAAATAGTTCAAAATTCAAGTTTTTAAAAGTGAAAATTTCAATTTCTGGTATTCGTGGTATCTTTGGACAAGATTTGAATCTAAATACCATTATTAATTTTTCAAGATTATTTGCGTCATTTCTCATTAATAATTCTACTAAAACAGAGAATAAATGTCTGGTTGCAAGAGATACAAGGCCTTCAAGTTATTTAATTTTTCAAACAGTATCAGCAGCGATTATGGAACAAGGAATAAATGTGTTGGACCTGGGCATCGCTCCAACACCATTCGTATTTCATGAATCAATAAAGTATGGTAACGGTATAATAGTAACAGCATCTCATAATCCTTTTGAATGGAACGGTTTAAAATTTATAATTAATGGAAGGGGAATTTTTGAAAAAGAACTTGATTTAATTCAACATGAAAATATCCTATCAAGCACACAATTTGGAGAAATGTATGCGTTGAATTCAAACTATATATCCGATATTCTTGAATTATTGAGAAAGAGTGGATATCTTGAAGACAATAGAAAAAAAAGAAATACAATAGGCTTGGATCCTGGAGGAGGAGCTATATCTTCATATATTCCAAAATTATATAATTCATTAAATCAAGAATTCTACACAATTAATGACATTGCAGGTATCTCATCAAGATCTCCCGATCCTACAACAGATGACTTGCTTGAACTAAGAAAGCTTGTATTGTCTAAAAAGCTAGATTTGGGATTTGCATTTGACATGGATGCAGACAGGCTTGTAGTAGTGGATAAAAATGGTAACAAGCTTTCACCAGATCTTACGCTTTTATTATGCATTGCAAGTGTGTTAGACCATGGAGCAAAAAAATTTGTCGCCAGTTTAGATACTAGCAATAGTATTAAACGCATTATAACTGAATATGGTGGATCTTTATATCATTCTAAAGTTGGAGAAGCTAATGTAGTAAAAGAAATACTCCGGTTAAATGCAGACGCAGGTGGTGAGGGAAGCAGTGCCGGGTTTATTATGCCAAAATTTGACATGTGTAGAGATGGCATATTGGCCAGCGCAATTATCTCCTCATTAAGTGATGATCTATACAACCATTGTATGGAAATTGCATCAAAATACTCAACTATTAGATCAAAAATTCCTATGGAATCGAGTTTTCAGAAACAAGTAATAGAAAAATTCGGAGACAAATTTCAAGAAAAGTCCTATGACATAGTAAAGATGGACGGTACGAAAATTATGATTGATGATAATTCTTGGGTTCTAATTAGATCCTCTAATACAGAACATGCTGTTAGAATTTCAGTAGAATCAACTCCGGATAATGTACTAACTCTTTTTAACGAAGTTAAACAAAAGGTGTTGTCTATTTATGAAGAGATTAAATGAAAGAGAAATTATAGATCTTTTTATTTCATATTTCAATAACCCCTTACTTGATAAGGTAAAGGGAGATGACTTGGTAATTTCTCCGCTCAAAAATAGCGTGATAATGCAAGCGATCAAAACAAACAGGATGAACATTGTATTAAAAAGCGATATGTTAGTTGAAAGCACGGATGTGCCAAAAATTATGAAACCATGGCAAATAGCAAGGAAGAGTATATTGGCCTGCGTAAGTGATTTTGCTTCCAAAGGTATACGACCCTATGCATGTCTTATTTCTATTGGAATACCCAGAAAATATTCAAAAAAAGACATAATTGATCTGGCGACTGGATTTTCACTTGCATCAAAGGAGTACAAAGTACCAATATTGGGAGGAGATACCAATGAATCTAAAGAGTTAACTATTGACTGTAATATGGTGGGTATTACTTCTTTATCACGTAATAAAATTCCAAGTAGAAACGGTGCAAAAGCTGGTGATTTAATAGTAACATCCGGAAAATTTGGATATACTTCATCAGGATTGAAAATAATCCTATCTCACCTGCACGCAGAAAAAAAATTTAAAGCAAAATCTTTGTCGTCGATAACGTTTCCAAAGCCGAAAGTTGAATTTGGATTCCGGCTTGCAAAATACTTTTCATCTTCAATTGACTCTAGTGATGGGCTATCTTCCTCACTATACGAACTTGCTAGAGAAAGTAACAAGGTTGACTTAATTATTAATAAAATCCCTAAACCAAAGGAATTGTGCCATTTCGCCAGTTTGAATTCCATCAGTACCGAGGATTTGCTTTTTTTTGGTGGAGAAGAATATGAGACCGTTGCTACAATCCCAAGATCAAATTTCAAGAAAATGCTCAAGGAGGCTAAAAAGCACAGAATCCATGTATTTCATATTGGTGAGGTATTAATGGGTATAGGGAATGTTCTCTATGAAAAAGAAGGAATTCACAAGCTTGTTAGAGATAAAGGATTTGTCCATTTTGCAAAATAAAATTGTGCGAATATAATCTCTAAAATGTTGTTTGAGGATTTATACTCTTCTTCCCCTACGGCCACCGGGTTTCCTCGTTGTATCATGAGGAATTGGAGTTACATCATCAATCCTACCTATCCTAAATCCAGCTCTGGCAAGCGCCCTAATTGCAGCCTGAGCACCGGGTCCTGGAATTCGTGGTCCTACACCTCCAACGGCTCTTACTCTTATATGCAAAGCGTTGATACCTTTGGTTTTTGCAATATCAGCTGCGGCTACTGCAGATTTCATTGCAGCATACGGAGATGATTCATATCTGTCAGCAGTCACATGTCTCCCGCCAGAACTAAAAGCAATCGTTTCAGCCCCGCTAATGTCAGTGATATGGACTAGAGTATTATTATAACTGCTAAATATATGGGCTACACCCCATTTATACTGAATTACTTCTTCAACTTCTGACATTAAATCGTTAAATTAAATTTTTCAAAGGGTGTTAAAAACCTATCCTACTTGTATACAGGCAATTAGCTTGATTCTCCTATTTTAAACACAACACAAGTAACTATCAAGTCAACTAAATACACAAACTACAGCACAACTTTAATGAAGTGGATTATCCTGTAAATTATTTATGAAATGGTTCAATCATGACAAAACAGACGAGGAACCCAAGCTGATAGCCTGCAAGTATTGTGATATGAAATTTCAAGACAAAGAACGATTAAAAAGACACACCAGGAAAGCCCACAGTGAAAAAGGTGGAGACATGCCAAAGTTCAATCTTTTTGGCAATTAAAGTCCATACAGATACGATAAACATGTTTCCACTTCATGATGACACCCAGAGAATCCACGGTAGACCGTACGTAACTTATCTGCTAATTGCCATCAATGCTATAGTTTTTTTAGTAGAAGTGATTGCTACAGCAAATTTTTCTAATGAAGCGGCAACAAATACTTTGTTGCAAAACTATGGTGCTATTCCATATAAAATATTTCAAGGCGATATATTTTCGGCTGTCAGTGCAATGTTTCTTCATGCTGGTGTAGCTCACCTTATAGGTAATATGTTATTTCTGTTTGTGTTTGGGGATAATATTGAAGACAAATTTGGTCGAATAAAATTTGTCCTTATATACATTGGTTGGGGCCTAGCAGCAGCATTTGCCCACAGTTTCTATACAATGTCTACAGGCGAAGGAAGTATTCCTGCTATTGGTGCATCAGGAGCAGTTTCAGGAGTACTAGGAGCATATCTTGTGCTATTTCCAAGAGCAAAGATATTTACGGTAATTGCTGCATTTTTTATTACAACGGTAAGAATACCGGCCATAGCATACATTCCTTTTTGGTTTGTAATGCAGGTTATCTTTAGCCTATTGAACCAATCTGGTGGTGTGGCCTATGTTGCACATATAGGAGGCTTTCTCGCGGGATTGCTAACAGGATACTTATTGAAGAACGTGGTTAATAGATATGGAATGGTAACACCACAAATACGATATCCAACAAGGGATCGGCAAAAAATTAGTAATATCCCAGATATGACTATTCATACTCAACCGGAGGTCATCAAAGGATCTAATTTTTATGAAATTATTGCCGAAATGCCGGGACTGGCATCCCAGTCAGATATACAGGCAAACTATGACCCGAACACTCAGAGTGTAAGGATATTTACCAGCGGTCCGAGAAAATATGACATAAACGTTAGAATATCTGATATCCAAGATGGAAATATCAAAATTGATCAAATAGAATATCTCAATGGGATAGTACGGATTAGAATATCAAAACAACTTTAATATTTTTTGATGCTTGAAACTTTGTAAATATATCTAAATTATTTTGTTATTTGATCAATAATTGATGAATCATATAAGCTTCTACTTAATTCCCTGTATTTCTTATTAATAAAATCTAGAGATTCAACGAGCTTCTTTGATTTTCCATATTTGAATCGAACTAACTCTTTGTGTTTCCAAAAATGCTTTGCATCTGCAACATATATGGTCGTAAAATAATCAGGGCCAATAAGATTATCTGGCAACTTGATATTGTAAGGGAAAAGATATTCTACACCAAACCATTCGTCTCCGTCAGGATAATCATTACCTGTCAAAATATCAAAATAAAGATGTAGTTTATCCTCTACAGTGAATCCTTCGTCTTTCATGAGAGGGTGTCTAACATTAGATTTGTGATAATCAATTTTTAACAATTCTACTTCAAAATAAGTTTTAATTATTGCTCGCCTAAAAATTTCATTGGATTCCCTCAGATTCAAAGATAATATAATAACACATGATGACTATTTTATAATCTTTTTAGCAGAAGAATGAAAAATTTGTTATGCCAGCTTGAAATCGATTGAATATATGGAATCATCTACATAATTAATATAATAGCAAAAAATCTAAATCATCACTTAAGCGGGGGTCGCCTAGCCTGGTAGGGCGTGGGATTGCTAATCCCATGTTCGCAAGAACTCGTGGGTTCGAATCCCACTCCCCGCGCTTCTCTTAGGGTTTTATCCCAAAATAATAAATGGAAAAAGCTAAGATTTCAATTGTAACAGCAATTTGCCAATAACCTCAACCAAAACATCAGAGCTTTGATGTTGGAGTTTATCCACCAATTATCGACTAATTCAAATAATCACTAGATCAACTATTGCCCAAAGAAAGTGTCTGGAAATCTCTCTGGAAATGAGTCGCCCAATACTCTTACCATTTCTGAAATCCGACAGCTATGAATCTCAGGTCTATTAGTTTCAGGTTTGACCAAATACAACAAAGACAGCAGCGCTATAAGACCGCAATTCCAAGTCATCAGTCCTCACATGTCAACTGCTAATAATAAATTGATATAAGAAATATTGCAGTTACATGCTTATGAGCCAGAATGTTGCATGGCATAAGGTACTCAAAAAAGTAGCATTTGGAATAGACAATTGTGATTTGGGAAAAGTACAGCAGGTTGGGCCAGACATTATAGTCACTGAGAAAGGTATTGTAAATAAAAAGAGATATTTCATACCAAAGAATTTCATTGCCGGCTTCGATGGGCATACAATCTATTTTAAAATAACAAAAGCAGATGAGAAACGATTCCGGCGAGATTAGTAACTTAATAAGAAAAATGATGAACTAATCTTTAGAAAACTGAGTGACAAATAAAAAGAAAGAAATGAAAAAAGGAAGATGAAAGGATCACTTTTCTTCCAATTCCTTTATCCTCTCCCTAATTCCTTGAACTTCCTTCTCAAGACCATCACTGTATTCTTTTAGCAAAGCAATCCTCTCTTCCCTTGTCAGAAAGTTTCTAACTTGATCTACTCCTATCCCACAGCATCCGAATCCCATTAAATCACCTCCCTACTCTCCATTATCGGTCATACGATATATAGCAAAACCATGTATTTATATATATCGGACATCCAATATTACGTACATTGCGAGGTATTGATAGCGAATGTTGCGATATGAGGGGATTATTGGGATTTCTAATCCTCTTTTTACTCTCAAAAAAGCCAATGCACGGTCAAGAAATAGCTAATGAGCTGGCAAAAAGAAGGGGAGAAAAACCTAGCCCAGGAACAATTTATCCAGCTCTTAGGAGTCTCAAAGATCTCGGATTCCTAGATGAAGAGAAAGAAGGCAAGATCATAACGTATGCACTTTCTCCTAAAGGAGAAAAAGCCTTTGAAATAGCCAAGAAAAGGTTCACGAGGACATTTTTGGGAGTCGTCACATAAACTAGATTTTGCGCATGTTTTTCGTCGTAGGTGCAAATAATATTAGTACACATTATATCCACCTGTACGGTAAAAGATCATTTGAAATAGTTTGCAGGATAAATCATAAAATGATATGAGTCCACTTAACCATGCATTGATTACAATTAAAAATGACTTGGGCACAATAGATTCAATTCTATATGAGACTCTAAAAATAACCCCATTTAAAAGAGATTATGACATCTCATTTGGGAAAATTGCAACTATTCTAAATCGTTACAATCTAAATGAAAATTCAAGAAATCTTCGCTTTAGATTTACTTTGTTTATGCAAGAGTTTTTTGATTCTGTTCCACAAGATCAATGGGACTTGAAAGATCCGAAATTCATAAAACAATCCGAAGACTTTGCAATTATAGAATTCAAGGAATGGGTGATAGAACAAGTGACAGAGTTCACTTCTCAAACTTGACATATCATATGTGTTTTGAATATGCAATCAGATAATAAGTTTCATTGACATGATATTTAGTACTTTATGAAGGAATAGCTTTTTCTCCGGAATTTAATGGTTCGAGTTCCACAATCAGGCCTTGGTCCCAATCGTATTTTACTTTCATCAAGTCTGAGACCTGTGCAGCTAACTGAGATTCCTTCAAGGGTTCGACTAATCTTGCGTGACCATTAAATGTCAGTCTGTTAATTCTGAATGAAATTTTAGGATCGTGACTAATGTTTCTAACCCAGTGTGCCGCTTTGCCTAGTTCTGACATTACGTAATACTTTCCGTTATTCTTTACATACCATATTTCTATTCTATGCTGTTTACCGGTTTTCCAACCGGCCGTTGTCAAATATAGAAATTGTGGGTCAGCCAAGGGCTCATCAAATTGTGCCTATAGTTAATACCACGCAAAACTATCATAAAACCTTGACCAATATTATTGAGATGTGCTGGCCAGTAAATACAGATGTGGTTCAGACTCTAAAGCAAAGCATGAATTCATAGAATTTATATCAACCAGGCGATGATCTATATGAAAAGTGAATAATAAATATGGATGCATATTTAGAAGAAGATCTATACGACATTCTTATATATTGTATACAAAATTCTGATGCTGCAGATTTTGAAGAAAAAAAACAAAGAGTATTTACAATTGGTAAAGAGCTTTATTCTGATGGAGGAATTGACACTATGGAAAATATGTTTTATTCAATTGAATTTAGAATAAAAGATGAAATCGGTAAGGATGCCAAACCCTATCGATCCTGGTGGAACGACATATCAAACGATTGGAAATATTAGAGCTCAAAATAAATCTATGTTGTTACAGGTAATGCATCTTTTTTCATTTTCTTATCTATAGAATCCCTAAACGTAGTGTAAAAATCAAAGAGAAGAATTTTTTTTTACAAATAAATACAATAAAGTAATATTAGAAATTATAACGAATTGAATCTGTATAGATCGGTAACAGCTTGCGCACTATGTCATCAACTTACTCCCACTGAGACGATGATCAATACAAGTCTGGGAAAAGTATGCATAAAATGTGATATCCAAATGACCAAAACGAGTAATCGAACCAGGATAAATAAAACAAGTAAGACTCCTAAGAAATTAATAAAACCATTGAAGTAAAAGAATTTTGATATTTTATAATACTTATATGTAAAGCAATAGCCAGTTAATGATCGATGCACAGTCAGATTATGAGATCTGAGCGAAGGAAGAATTACGAACTTTGTAAAATACCCTGTTGCCATCCTTTTGTAAAATGGGCCGGCGGCAAGGGCCAATTATTACCTCAAATAATGTGTTATATTCCACAAAAGTTTGCCAGATATTTTGAACCATTCCTCGGAGGAGGGGCGGTATTCTTTCATATCGCTCCCTATAATAGGAACGCAATTCTTTCTGACATAAACGCAGATTTAATTAATGTTTATATAATCATAAGAAATAATGTAGAAGAGCTTATTGCGGCTTTAAATTATCACCAAACTGAATACAGCAAGTCTCCAAAAAGATACTACTATGAATTACGAGATTCAAAAAAAGTATTTAATAATATAGAGAAAGCTGCGCGGTTCATAACACTAAATAAAACATGCTACAATGGACTATATCGTGTAAATAAAAACGGTTTGTTTAACGTTCCAATTGGAAGATACAAAAACCCACTCATATGCGATACCAATAACTTAAGGAAAGCGAGTATGGTACTAAGACACCCTGGATCCTCATTGAGAATTGGCGATTACAAGAAAATATTAGGAGAAAAAGCCGACAAGGATGATTTTGTATATCTGGATCCACCGTTTCATCCTGTCAGCAATACTGCAAATTTTACCAGTTATACCAATAATGGTTTTACGCTTGAAGATCAGAAAGACCTTGCAGTTTTATTCAAAGAGCTGACAAGAAGAGGATGTAAACTCTTACTTAGTAACTCAAATACTGAGGAAATAAGAAGGCTTTATTCAGACTATTCTCATTTTACTGAAATAACCAGTGTGAACAGATCTATTAACGCAATTGGGTCTAGAAGGATGGGGCATGAAGAATTGCTAATAAGAAATTACTCGCAATAGGGAAAAAACAAATAGTGGATAGCCAATAATCAATTCCTACTTTATCTGTGTACCTTGAGTAGTAACTGCTGTCTTACTAATATATGGAAAAGAGATAACAAAGATAAAGAAAATATAAAGTCCTGGCTGATTTTTGTTTTTTACTTCCTTTATAATATCTACAGTTGATGAATATCCTTCGACGTGGTTAATTTCATGGCATGTAATATCACTGCATTTATAACTATGTAAACAAAATTATTTTTGTATGGATTCGCAGAGTGAAACATACAAAAATAGCGTATTTCTTTCACCGAAATCAATTGCGATTATAGGGGCGTCCGAAAAACCAGGAATAGGAAGAGCAATTTTCACCAACATCAAGAATGGCTATAAAGGTAAAATCTATCCCGTCAGCCCTACTAACGAGTATGTTTCTGGAATTAAGGCATACAAGAGTGTTCTTGACATACCTGAGGATATAGATCTTGCAGTGGTGGCAACTCCAAACAAGATAGTTCCGAAGGTAATGGAAGAAGTAGGAATGAAGAAGATTCAGGGTTCCATTATCGTTTCAGCTGGCTTCAAAGAAGTTGATGAACAGGGAGCTATTCTTGAAAGGGAAGTGGCTGCAATATGCAAAAAATATGGTACCAGGGTCATCGGCCCAAATTGTCTGGGTATAATGAGTCTATCTAAAGAGAACATGATGAATTCCACGTTTCTGAAGATTACACCAAAGCATGGAAATATTGCTCTAGTGTCACAGAGTGGAGCTATTTGTGCTGCTACTGTGGAAGATGCTATGGCACAGGGAATAGGTTTCTCAAAGGTAATTAGTATGGGAAACAAAATAGACGTTGATGAAAATGACATATTGGAGTTATTATGCCATGATCCGGAAACTTCTGTTATCATAATGTACCTTGAAGACATCCATGATGGTAGAAGGTTTATGGACATTGGCAGGAAAACCACGAAGCAATTCAAGAAACCAATAGTTGTGATAAAGTCTGGCAGAACTCCTGAAGGGGCAAAGGCGGCAATGTCTCATACAGGTGCATTAATGGGAGCCGACGAGGTATATGATGCGCTATTTTTGCAGAGCGGTGTAATTAGAGTTGACACCATGCAGGAACTTTTTGATTTAGCAACTGCATTTTCAAAACAGCCAATTCCCAAAAGCAACGAAGGAACCGTGATTGTTTCAAACGCAGGTGGACCTGCCATAATATCCACAGATGCATGCTCAAAATATGGAATGAAGCTAGCTGACATAAGCAGTTCAAGAGAGGAAATATTAAAGGTGATACCGGCCCACGGGTCTGCAAGGAACCCAGTTGATATTGTAGGAGATGCGGATTTCAATCGATTTGAAAAGGTCCTGAATGAAGTGGTCTCAAATCCGAATGTAGGCTCAATTGTTACCATGTGTACTCCCTCCGCTACTCTTGATTATAATGATCTTGCTAGAACTATTGTCAAGATCACAGCCAATTCTGGAAAAACCTCTCTTGCGGCACTTATGGGTCTTGCAGAAGGAACAGAAAATAAACAAATCCTTTCTGACGGAGGTATACCGTATTTTCCATATGCTGAACCAGCAATTAGAACACTAAAAGCAATGTATGAGTTTTCTAATTGGAGTACAGGAAAAGAATCTGAAATAAGAAAATTTGATGTTGACAAGGAAAAAGTCAATCAAATTTTCGATAGCGTAAGGAAGGAAGGGAGAAAACATCTTTTGGAAGAAGAGGGTTACGATGTACTCAACGCATACGGATTTCCAAGACCGAAAAGTTATCTCTGCACAAGTGAGGAAGAATGTGTAAAGAGGGCCGAGGAAATTGGATATCCTGTGGTTATGAAAATTGCGTCCCAAGATATAATCCACAAATCAGATGCTGGAGGAGTAAAGGTAGGAGTCAAAAATAAGCAACAAGTTTCGTCCTCATTCAACGAAATAATTACCAATGCAAAGAATTACAAGAAGGAAGCCAACATTAAGGGAGTTCTCGTTCAGCAGATGATAGAATCTGCAAGAGAAACAATTCTGGGCGCAAAACACGACAAGTTATTTGGTCCTTTAATCATGTTTGGTCTTGGTGGAATCTACGTTGAAGCATTAAAGGACGTTGTGTTCAGACTAGCACCAATTGATGAACAAGAAGCAATTAAAATGATTGAATCAATAAAAACATACAAGATATTGAAAGGTATAAGAGGACAGCCACCTTCAGATATAAAGGCATTAATTGAATGCCTACTACGATTATCTCAACTGGTTACAGATTTCCCCGAGATTACTGAATTCGATATGAATCCATTACTGGTACTAGAAGAGGGAAAAGGAGCATGCGCTGTTGATGTTAGAATAGGCCTTGCATAAATCTACCAGATAACTATTTTCTATTTCTTAATAGCTCTTCCAATTCTAATTATTCATTAGTAATTTTTTTACCGCATTCAGAACAAAACAGTGAATCGCTTTCATTTTGATAATTACAATACGAGCATTTACCTAATTGAATGGATTCTGAAGATTCTGAATTCTCGAGCAAAATAATATCGCCAATTTTGGAAATACTTTTCCATGCGACTTCAACATTTTGATTGTTGACCTTTTTAGGAATCTTTAGATTTATTTCCACTTTTCCTCTTGAAGTCCTTTTGAGACCAATTTCTTGTACATTCCCTATCAGCATAGCATCCCAATCATATGCAGGCATACCAATGAGGGATTGAATCGATATAAAGTCACTTTGGGTAGTCGGAGTTGGTGGTGGACTAGTTTGGCTTGTATTTGATTTGAGACTTTCACCAGTATCTTTAGTCTCCGATACATCAGTCGTACTTGGTAATTCCGATTGCGATGATTTTGATTCTTGTTCCTGTTGTGACTGCGACTCTTCGGGAGCGTCAAATTTTCTATACTGTGCAATAATACTCTTACAGGTCTTACACTTGTATTCGCCCTTTTCGTATAGTGTCACACCTTCGCCTAGATCTTCATTAGGATTTTCGAAATTAATGTTCGGTGACCCCTGATAATCTTTGTCACATTTGTTACAATGATACTTTACAAATCTATCAGTGGGAAGCCGCCCTATTCCTGCCAGAAATAATTCTGGTCCTCCTAAATTTCCTTTTTTTTGCTCTTCATCTGTAACGTGAGCAATAACATAGCCTCCAGATCCGCGTAATTTTTTCTCCCGCAGATCTTGATTTTGATCCTGATCCTCCATCATGTTTTTTATATTCATCTGTGTAGAATTTAAATTATAAAGTCTGAACTAAACGATTCTCTTATTTGGAGATATTACAAATTTGAATTGACAATTAATTTCAATATCAATTGATAAAACTTTACATCATCACACTTATATCTCCGATGAAAGCACCGTAAGTTAACTAAAGCTGCGGCAGATAAGTTAAGTTTATACAAAATCTTTCCAGATCTTCCGTGACTTTTGTCAAATATAAAACAAAAGTGAATTAGAAAATGGTTTCATTTGAAGAATTAGGTCTAAATATGTCTATAGTTAAGGCTGTCAAGGAAATAGGAATGGAAAATCCTTTTCCTATTCAAGAACATTGTATTCCACTTATTTTAAAAGGTAAAGATGTCATAGGACAGGCGCATACAGGTACTGGCAAGACGGCTGCTTTTTCTCTTCCAATAATAAGTAGTTTAAAATCACGAGGACCAATCCAAGCATTAGTACTCGTTCCTACAAGAGAACTGGCCATGCAAGTTACAACTGAAATTAGGAAATTTTCAAAATATATGGGAATAAGGAGTTTAGCCGTTTACGGAGGACAGAGTATTAACATACAAAAAGATCAGCTAAGAAGGGGAGTGCAAATTATCGTGGCAACACCTGGCAGACTAATAGATCATTTAAAACAAGGAACGATTCAATTAGAAGACGTAAAGTTTGTAGTGTTAGATGAAGCTGACAGAATGCTTGACATGGGATTTATAGATGACATAAAATTCATTCTTTTTTATGTTAATGAGAGAAGACAAACTTTCCTGTTTTCAGCAACGATGCCGATTGAAATTCTAAGATTATCTAGGGAATACATGAAAGAACCAGAACAAGTCAGACTAAATGAAGATGAAATTAGTTTAGAAACTATCGATCAATCTTATCTAATTGTAGAAGAACGAGAAAAATTCAAACATCTCTGTAATTTCATTAGGAATAGAGAAAAAGGTCAACAAACTATTGTTTTTGTTGCCACAAAACAACGAACTCAGAGGATAGCTGATGATTTGAATAGAGAAGGTTTCAAAGTTATTACAATTCATGGAGACTTGTCTCAAAGACAGAGGGATTACTCAATGAACAGGTTCAAGAACGGAAACGAAGATATCCTTGTAGCAACAGATATTGCCGCAAGGGGTATAGATGTTCCGACGGTTGGAAATATTATCAATTATGATATTCCTGAAGATCCACTGATCTATTTCCATAGAATTGGGAGAACTGCACGGGCAGGCGCAAGTGGTAAGGCAATCTCATTAGTTTCAAGCAGCAGGTATGACGATTTTGCAAGGATTCTTAAACGTACTGAACTTACAGTCAAGAGGCTTAATGATGAAATAGGACTTGAGGTTCCTACATTGTCAGTGAACAGGAATAGAGTGAATAGACAAAGGTCATTCAACTATAATAGTCAAGGTAGAAGAAAATTTGGGTATAGCAGAGGAGTGAGTAGAGGTCGGTACCACCAAGCCCATAGTCAGTATAAAAGAGGATAAGTAGGTAGGCAAATTAATAATATATCAAGTAACCAAGACAACATTTTTGCAAAGATAACTAAGATACCTACAAGAAAATATTGGTAAAATTTTGCTTGAGTCATTTTGGTATATTCGGTTCTTGTCTTCAAATCTTCTAATCAGAGAATACGCAAACCTGAAATCTATGAGAAACAAATCTAATTTCACGACAATCTAAGCTTCAATCTCAGTTGCTTATATTAATTAACTTTCGAATTAAATGATAGAATTTATTTAGAAAAGGAAACATTCTTCCAGAAAAATATAGAATATCTAAAAAGTATATATATTTTGTTAGACATTTATAATATGCATAAACACCAGCTGGGATTATTGGCTGTTCTTGTTCATCACATCCGAGAAGTCCCAGTTGTTTTCATGTTTATTCTGATAAATCTACATCGTGAATAATATATCTTGTAATCTTGAGGCAAGCATATGCAAAATGCATCACGTAAAAAATTATTCCTTTCTCCAGATATAGTCAGTGTCAAGCTTGACAACTTTCTAACGCTTTAATAACAATTTAGCTATTGAAATAATTCCTAGACAAATAATGCAATCTTAAAAATACACGATAAGTTAGTGATATGATATAATAGTGCTGATTAACAAGACTTGTTAGCTTGATAATTATATTGCGTTACTACTATCAATACTGACTGATGCGAAAAATTATGTTTCAGCTATTCATCATACTTTGACTGCTTGATATTATGCTGAATTCTATGTGTTAAAATGTGTTAAATAGTCATTTTCTTGTTTGAATAGCATAGCAAATGGGCAAATTTCAATCCCAGTATGACTCGAGTTTTGACATCAATACTCTTCTAATTGAGTCAACATTTGATGATAGTCTTAGTAGTCGATAAATTTAATTATTATTCATAATACCAGTAACTCGATGCTCACTAGTACTTCAAAATATATCACACTTGCAACGATTCTTTACCTGGTTGCATTTTTTGCATTTGCTTCGGGACTTGTAAATTCTATTATAGAGGGTGCACGATCAAGACAGTTTATTATCGAATCAAGATCAGTACAAACTGTCGGAGAAACCATTGTAATAGTAATGATACTATTTATGGGGTTGTTCGGCGCCTATTTGCTATATAATTCAGGGAAAGCTGCAACACCAAAGAGTCAATGGGCATATTTAGGGTCGGGATTTATTGTTATCACAATTGCTTTAATGGTTGCTTTCTTTATAGTAAAAATTAAGACAGGGGCCTAGGTCCATTTCAAAACTTTGTCCTTCATAATAAAATTTTTATGATCGAGTTTTGGATGCTTGAGAACTGTAATTGAAAGGTCATCAAGATTTCTAATTTTAACGTAAAAATTAAATGAACTTTTCATACTGAGCAGTCTATTACTTGTTACGAGTTCCTTTCCCCTATATCGAATCATACTAGTTACCAAAAATGGGATATTATAATCTGATGTATGTTTTAAAATTATCATGAGAACAAAGTAAAGTAGCTGATTTAGACTTCCAATATTTGTATTATTTTGACTCGGTACAAGTCTGTCGTAAAAAAGATTATAAAATGAATTTATAGAATCAAAAATAACTAAAGAACATTCACTGATTGATTTTATTATGTCTGTTGTGATAATACCCAAAATATCTTGAGTTGGTAGAAAAATGTTCAAGATATTAGATTCAGATTCGTAAAAATGATCATTTATTTTCTGTATTTTCATGGTAGGAATTAATCCAGCTTTAGCATATGAAGTAAATGCTGCATCAAAATCCAAATAGATTACCTTGTGATGATTGTCATCGTTATCATTCTTACATTGGAATTCTGATATAATTGAAGCAATTAGACATATTTTGGCATAAGAATCGTCAAAGATCAAGGTATTGAACCCTCCGTTATCTAGCATTTCTGAAATCATGATTTTTATTATAATGAATAATTAAAAGGGGTTATAATGGATTATCATGATACCAAGGAAAATGATATAGAATCAATTCGTAAAGATTTTCCAGTCACAAAAAAAAAGATCTATATGAATTGTGGCTCATTTGCTCCGATGCCATTATCTACAATAAAATCAATCACTGATTTTCTAGTAAGATGCTCAGAGGAAGGTCCTGACTCGACCTCTGTGCAAGAATACATCACATCTCTAATGAAAGAGCTTAGGGTTAACTTGAGCCGACTCATAAACTGCGAGCCCGAAGAAATAATCTTCACTCAAAGTACTACGGAGGGGATAAACTATGTGGCATCTGGTATCGAATGGAAAAAGTCAGACGCGATAATTGTACGGGGCGGTCTTCATGAACACTATGCTAATTACTTCCCTTGGTTGAATATCTCTAAAAAATTTGGTGTGAAACTTGAGGAAATTAAAATAAATGATAAGGGGTTCTTTGATCTCGACAAGATTGATAAGATTGCAAAGAACAAAAATTCAAGGCTGATAACACTCAGTCATGTTCTCTATAATAATGGAGCAATAATGCCTGTTGAAGAAGTTGGTAAAATTGCAAAAAGACATCAGATGCTATATTCCATAGATGCTGCCCAATCTGTTGGTACTATTAAAGTAGACGTAAGAAGAGTTGGTTGTGACTTTCTAGCATTTCCTGGTTTCAAGTGGATATGCGGCCCATCAGGCATCGGAATCTTTTATTGCAAAAAAGAATCAGCTCACTGGTTAATTCCAAAGTATATTGGAGGAGAATCCGCAATTATTACTGAAAAAAAAGATCTCGTTTATACGGATTCTCCACAAAAATTTCAAACGGGATTCAGAAACTATCCGGGCATTGCAGGTCTTGCTTCCTCAATAAAGTACATTCAACGCTTGGGTGTTAATACAATAAGAAAAATGAATATGAAAATAGCAAACGAACTAGTTCAGGATCTAAGAAGAATTCCGGGCATCTCTATCTTTGGACCTGAAGATGAAAAGGTCAGATCATCAATTGTATCTTTTACAATAGACTCAGTCAACCCAAAGACAATAGTATCTAGCCTCGAAGAGAAGGGTATAATTGTTGCAGAAAGAGATATTGTCGGAGGAGGCAAGAAAAAGGCGGTGCGAGCATCTCCGCATTTCTTTAATGACCTAAGCGAAGTATCAACATTTGTCCAAAACATAAAAAATATTCAAAACATATTAGGTTGATTTTTCTTATCTTTTCCTGTCTGACCTTCTATTACTATCATAGTCAGTGTGGATCTGACTTTATCTATTCTTCTGACATGCCATGTTATAGTTTCTCTTAATTTGTCCATAGTATCTGCAGAAATCTTTACAATAATATCATATACTCCGTATACACCGCTTACTTCACTTACTCCTGGGAGCTTCTTAATTTCCTGTAATATTTCCTCTTCGGAGCCGAGATCACAATTTATCAAAACATAAGCTGTTGGCATACTAATACAATAGTTCTAGGAAGTATTAAAACTCGATGTAGATTAAGGAATTTATTCTATACTTCTAGTTTGAAATGTTGATTTACCAAAGTAAAATTTATTCTAATTTCCCAAATTTCCTGTCAACAGCAATGGCTCTTATCGGGGAACCAGATGCTCCAAATAACTTCAAAGGTGTCATTATTAACGTAAAATATTGGTTTTGTAGTTTTTCCAAATTACACAGATTCTCCACTACCAATACCTGATTGGATAATAGTATTTTATGTACAGGAAAATTATTGTCCGTTCCCCTATCAATGCTGGGTGAATCAATACACACAGCATTTACCTTCTTATTGACCAAATAATTTGCGGCATCCTCTGAAAGACCAGGACTATGACTAAAATAATGGTCCTCATCTATTTCGTTCTCCCACGAAGTTGAAAATACTATGGTATCACCATGACCTATCCTTGCATTAGATGCCACGATATCACTTGTTGTTATTAGTTGATCTAATCCCTTTTTTATCCTAATTAGGATAGCATTAGAAATGAATCTGGCGACTGTTATTTTGTCGATCGATGAAACTTCGTTCACAAAATGAGATGGAGCATCCATATGAGTACCTGTATGAGTACTCATAAAGATAACTTCTGAATGATATTGATGCACATCCATTTTAGTCCAGGTAATAAATTTGGGCAATGGCGAACCTGGAAAGACTTTGGTGTCATTTCTTATTTCTCTGGTTAAATCTATTATCATCCAATAATGACTCTTATGATTTATTCATATTTCTTTTGCCTCTACGACTGGACTTGATAATTCCATTTATGATGATAATACTCAAAAATCCAAATGAACCTATCAATACGTAGAGGACACCACTATGAGCTATTTCAGTTAATTCATCAATTATCATTTCTAAGGTCATTGAAATTAAGTTAATTAGCAGATAAACAAATAAAATATTTGCTATGAATCATATTGTTGTATTCTAATTAGAAATCGTATAACCGGATTGAGATTAGACAATTTTTAATTATTTTGGGAGTATGTTCTTTTAGTTGTTCTAATCACTTACTTTCAGCCAATTCCAAACTTCAATTCCTCTAATCGCACATTGTTTTCTAATAATCTGTCTTGCCCTACTTGCAGCTTCATTTTCATCCATCGATTTTGTTCTCAAAAACTGTATCAATAATTCTTCATAAAGTATTTTTGCTCTCTGCTCAGAAAATTCTTTATACTCTCTTTTAGTTCTTGATTTGTTTGATGTCTTTCCCTGCCCTAGACCTTGGTCATCAGGTTGATTCAAGCCTTTTAGCTCGGCGTATTCAAGTTTACATTCATAACAGCCTTCAGCAAAAAAATTCTTATGAATATCACAGGGACACAATTACATAATATTAGTCAAAGTTAGATTTAAGGAAAGTGTCAATGTTAGGTATGGCCAAAAAAGAAAGAATAGAGGACCAGGAGATATTATGTCGCATTTTTGGTGACCTTAAATTTGAGACGAAGTTTTGTAATTAATAGATATAGTAACGAGGAAGCAATTAAACTGGGAACAGTAGAACCTATAGTGGGTAGCTGCGATACGTATATGGGCGAAAGCTGAGAAAGTAGAAAATATAATAATGCTCCAATAACCCATGCTATGATAGCAGGATATCCGACTTTAATAATATTGTTACCATACATCATATCATTCTGATATTTACCATGCTTAATTACAAAATAGTCTGTCAATAAGACACCAAATAAAGGGACAAAAAGAGCTCCTATCAACAACAAGAATTGTTCATATCCTTCAATTGAGATGAGAGTAGCCAAGATAGTACTCACTATAGAAAATCCGATAATTAGATGCCGCTGATTTAGATTCTGAAAGATACTTTGTGACGAAATTGCTGCAGAATAGATATCTGCAAAAGCATTATCAATCTCGTCGACAATCATAACCAATAGAACAAAACCAAATAAAATCGCCTGAATTGAAACTATTATCGATGAAATATCCGTTAATCCAAACAATAATCCGCCAAGATAAAAAATGATATTTGTTAAGGAAAATCCAATTAAAGTTCCTAGGAGGGCTCTCCTACTTGTCTTTGCGAATCTGTTGTAATCCGAAACAAGGGGCATCCAGGAAATTGGCATGGCAATTACAATATCAAATGCAACAAAAAATGACATGTCTTTACCTGTTTCAGCTATGACACTTGAAAGATTTTGAAATAATAGGGTAACTAAGATTATTATTGAAGAACCATAAACTATCCATATTGCGAACTTTGATAGCCACTGTTTTACCAAAAATAAAGGACCAAAAATACCAAACAGTGCAATAATAATTCCAAATAAAATATTCCATACAAAGGTAACGTGTATATTTGTTAGTTGTTGAGCAGCTTTTGAGAGTATAAGAATCTCAAACGTAGTCCAACCAATCAGTTGTATTATATTTAGAATAGCGGCAAGATATGAGCCATACAATCCAAAAGCCGGTCTTATTCCAACAAATGATGGTACAGCATTATCACTTCCTATTTTTCCTGTCAGCGATAAGAGTACAGAGCCGGCAATAGATCCAAGTATGATTGCAAGCAGTGCATAATAAAAAGGAGCATCCGACAAAAATGATCCTGCAGAAAAAACCAACAATCCAACTCCAAGACTAGACCACAAAATAAAATAGTCAAAGGCCCCAAGAATTCTATGTTTTGAAGGCACAGGATCGATACCCCATTGTGGCAAATTAGGTACCATATTTTGACTACCAATTTTTGTGAAATATAAATTAATAAACCAAAAAAAACCATTAGAATTCAGAGATTATAATTAAATTAAAAAACAAACAAAAAACATAAATTTTTTACATAATATTAATAAGTCAAAACTGCGTATATTAGTATGATGTCTATTTGTGTTATGTGTCTGAAAATTTATGACGAGGATAATGTAAATCTTCAACGAAAAATATTAAAAGATAAAGATTTCTGCAACGACTGTTGGACAGAAGTTATGAATATAGAATAACGCTATTAGAATCTTCTATTATCTTTCTTTGTTTTGATAAAGTAATGTCTCAGGAATTCCAATTCCTCTTTTTTGCTTCATATTCATCCCTTGTATATCTAACAGTTGCCGGATGGCCCATTACAACTACATCAGGTGGTACATCTTTCGTTACAACCGCCCCCATGGCGACAACGCTGTTTTTACCTACAGTTACCCCAGCCCTAAATACAGCTCTTCCCCCGATTATTACTCCGTCCTCCACCACAACTCCTATCATTTTCGGACTCATTGGATAAGGATCATTTGTAAAAGCCGCACAGGGTCCAATGAATACGTTCTTTCCGATTTTTGTTAAGGGAGGAATATAAACAGATCCTTCAATTCTTGTATTTTCTCCTATTTTTACATTATAATCTATGTGGACAAGTGAACCAATAGAGACATTGTCGCCTATCTCAGTATTGTTACCAACGTAGCTAAAATGCCATATCTTTACGTTCTTTCCTATCTTGGCAGATTCCGAAATAAAATTTATCAAACTATTACTCTGCTTTTCCATATTTTGTCTTCTCTTATAGAGAATATTATACTATATCTATATTCAAATTCAATTTACCGTTCCTTGGCAATCGTAATCGCTTTAAATGCCATGGTTTTGCGTTTTTTGTTATCTTATCTGGGATTTTTTGTTCCCATTTTTGTAAAAATTGAATATCTTTGTCTTTGTCACGCAGATCATCTGGTAGCATAATAGGAATCTCTTCAATAATTGGATAAAACCTCGAACACTCTGAACAAAAAAGTACTCCTTCCTTTATGACCAATTCTTTAACAGTCGTATCTTCAGAAGAATCAATTTGGATCAATTCCAGTGGATAATGTTTATCAATAGGACATGCCAGGATGTCTAGCATTGATAGTCTCATGCCTAATGTATTGACTGGTACATCTTATTATGTTATTTTAATTCCAAATAAATTGGCGATCCAGTTTCGCTTGAGAGAAGTGCCGCCTCAGCTACTTTTGTAACATTTGTTGCCTCCACAGAAGTGACTACCGGCTTTTTTCTCTTCCCTTCTATAGTCTCAATAAAACTCTGTAATTCCAATACAAGAGGCTCTTGAAACTGTTGTCTTCTGGGAATTATGGTCGCCTCGCCATGATCAATTCTTATCTCCTGGGTAATAAAATCACCATTAACTGTACCTTCAGTACATACTGCAGAAAAAGTTCTGACCTTTTTCGGTGTAACCCAATTTGATGCAATTATTGCTACCTTTTGATTCTCAAATCCCAACATTATTGTTGCAAAATCCTCGAACAAATGAAACTTTTTTCCCGCTCTAGCAAAGACCATTTTTGGACCCTTACCGAAAAGGAACATTGCGGTATCAATATCGTGAACTGAGGTATCATAGATGACACCTACATCCTTGACGTGTAGCGGCATTCTGTTTTCCCTGTGGAATTCCATCATCAAAAGGTCACCGTAAGTTTGTTCCTGGATTATCTTTTTCAAATCCTGAACAGCAGGATTAAATCTTTCGACATAGCCGCATGTTAAAATAAGGTTGGCCTTCTCCGACATGTCTGTCATCTCTTCACATTCTTTGGATGAAAATGAAAGAGGCTTTTCCACAAATGCATGACAGCCATTTTGAATTACCTCCTTTACTACTGAGAGATGGGATTTAGTAGGTGTGCAAACTAAACAAGCATCCAACCCTCTTTCATTGGAAAATAGATCCTTTAATGAGGAATAAAATTTCGTATCATATTTTTTTCCAATTTCTCGCGCACGATCTTCAGACAGATCACAAACTGCTTGGAGGACGCCCATGTTGTGGAGAACCCTGACATGATTCTTGCCCCAACCACCTACTCCAATTACACCAATTTTTAGTCCACCGTTCTTGTTTCTTACCAAATGGGCGTTAGCCACCCCATAAATTTTTCAACTTTTCCAATAACAATACTTTCGTAATTTTCTCGTATACTTTTTGTTATGACGCCTTCCCTTCCATTTCCAACTACATTTCCGTCAATCTTTGTAATTCCTATTATTTCAGCGGCCGTTCCTGTCAGAAATATCTCATCAGCCAGATACAATTCTGTCCTTGAGATTGGACGCTCAACAACTTCATATCCTAATTCTTTTGCAATTGTAATGGCAGTATTTCTTGTTATGCCTTCTAATATCGAATCTGATAACTGTGGTGTGTGAAGCTTGCCATTTCTGACAATAAAGATATTTTCCCCAGATGCTTCACTAACACACCCATTCATATCTAGAAGTATCGACTCGTCATATCCATTTCTTCTGCATTCTTGGGTAGCCAATATAGAATTAAGATAATTCCCTGAAGCCTTTGCCATCGGAGGAACGGATTCATCACTAATTCTTCTCCAAGAAGAAATGCAGGCAGAAATGCCATCGCCCTTAAAGTATTTTGCGAATGGAAATATTATGATCGTTGTGTGTGTTGGAGAATTCTTGGTTACGTTTAAATCTATTCCATGGAGACCAACAAATGTTAGCGGTCTAATATAACATGATTCCTTTATAGAGTTTTTTTGAATTAATTCAACAGTGGCAATACAAAGTTCGTCAACTGAAAATTTTGTTGTAAAGGAATACACATTAGCTGATTTATGGAGCCTTTCCATATGCTCCTTTAATCTGAATATATACACATTGTCATCAGATGAATATGCACGTATTCCTTCAAAGACCGCGGTTCCATAATGAAGAGCGTGTACAAAGATAGGAATCTTGGCATCTTCCCATTTCAGATGCTGTCCATCGAACCAGACAAAATCTACAGCCTTATCCTTCATAGTGGGAAATCAATAATTGGATAATAAAAGTATTCAAATTCAAATACTCCGTATTAAGAACGTTGGAACTAATTGAGAATACCTTCTGTCGGGAACTTCATCCCAAATATCTTAATGGTTTTGTCAGTTGATTGGGCAAATTTTTCAACTATGCTCCAATTATCCATAATTATATTGGCAATAGATTTTGGTACCATTGCTTCCCATGAATCTCTAACTCTTCCATTGTATTGTTCTGTATGTTCTTGATGATTGTTTTGGGCTGAGTGGTTCACGTTATTGTGAATATTATTGTCAAGTTCACGCTTTCTTAGTTTCTCTATCGCCTCTTGATAAAGTAACTCTTTTACATTAGATGAAGATATTTCAAGTCTCTTTGCTTTGATTGGATGAAGATTATACAATCGCAGAGCGATTCTTTCAGCTGCATCTCCTGT
>Ga0184632_10000124_pt1 | contig 24809 bp, 24 predicted proteins | sample PLM31_50_b1_FD_133153 | JGI IMG/M metagenome (GOLD analysis project Ga0184632, IMG submission 133153) | Groundwater sediment microbial communities from an aquifer in East River, Colorado, USA - PLM3-1_50_b1 | ecosystem: Environmental > Terrestrial > Soil > Riparian zone | place: USA: East... | reverse complement strand
GGGGACATCCTCGAAGCTCAGGGCTACCACGTCGTGATCTCCCCTGTCCTCGAATGACCGTATCGGTGCCAGGCACGGGACAGAAACTGCGACGCATGTGTGACACGCTCCGCAACTGCCCTGCAAGCGACGGCTTCCGCGCGGAACGTATCGGTGCCAGGCACGGGGACGGGAGTGTGACGCGGGCGTGACGCGCGTGGAACCGGCGGGGGAGATCGCGGGACACATCGCCGTTCCCGGCGACAAGTCGATCTCGCACCGGGCCGTCTTGATCGGCGCGCTCGGGGAAGGTGAGACGCACGTGCGGGGGTTCGGGCGCTCCCGGGACACGGAGTCGACGGTCGCTGCGGTTCGTGCGCTCGGCGTCCAGGTGGACGAGCCAGCCCATGACGAGCTCGTCGTGCACGGGCTGGGGCTGCGCGGGCTGGAGTCGCCGGACGAGCCGATCGACGCGGGGAACGCGGGAACCTTGCTGCGGCTCCTCACGGGGATCGTCGCGGGACAGCAGGGACGGTTCGAGCTGACCGGCGACGAATCGCTGCGCGCGCGCCCGATGGACCGCGTGGCCGAGCCGCTCACGCGCATGGGCGCACGCATCACGACGGCGAACGGCCTGCCGCCGGTCGTCGTGGAGGGGACCGATGCGCTCAAGGGGATCAACTACTCCCTGCCGATGGCGAGCGCGCAGGTGAAGTCCGCGATCCTGCTCGCCGCGCTCAACGCGGACGGGACGACGACGGTCGTCGAGCCGGCCCCGACCCGCGACCACACGGAGCTCATGCTCGAGAGCGCGGGCGCGCATGTGCGTCGCCGTCCGAGCTCCGTTTCGATCGAGCCGCCCTCGCGCCTGCGTCTGGACGAGGTGACCGTGCCCGGTGACTTCTCCGCAGCGGCGCCGTTCATCGTCGCGGCGACGCTCCTCGCCGGCTCCGAGCTGACGATCCATGACATCGGTCTCAACCCGCGGCGCACAGGGCTCCTCGACGTGCTGGAACGGATGGGCGCGCGCATCAGTGTCTTCAACCGGCGCAAGTCCGGCGGCGAGCTCATCGGCGACCTGGAGGTCCATTCGGCCGAGCTGACGGCGACGGACATCGCTCCGGAGGAGGTACCGCGTCTGGTCGACGAGTTGCCGCTCTTCGCGCTCGCTGCCGGCTTGGCCCGGGGCAGGAGCAGGCTCGCCGGTGCCGGCGAGTTGCGAATCAAGGAATCGGACCGCATCGAAAGCGTGACGAATGCTCTCCGCGTCCTTGGCGTGCGGGTCAGCGCGCGCGACGATGGCTTCGACGTGAGAGGAGTGCCCGCACGGCCAACCGGAGGACGGATGTCGTCAGACGGAGACCACCGCATTGCCGTCCTCGGGGCCGTTGCGGGGCTCGTCTCGCGCGAGGGCGTCGAAGTCGGGGACGCCGACGCGGTCGCTATAAGCTTCCCCGGGTTCTTCGACCTGCTGGACTCAGTCTCTAAACGATGATCGTCGCAATCGACGGCCCCGCGGGGGCAGGCAAAAGCACGGTCGCGCGGCAACTCGCCGCCCGGCTCGGCTTCCGCTACCTCGACACCGGCGCGATGTACCGGGCGCTGACCTGGCTGGCGATGCAGCAAGGTCTTCCGCTGGGAGACGGGCAGCCGCTCGGCGAGCTTGCCGCCGCCAATCCAGTCGCCTTCGACGAAGCGGGCCGGGTCTCGATCGCAGGCACCGACGTCACCGCGCTGATCCGCAGGTCGAACATCGACCGCAACGTCCCGGTCGTGGCGCGTCATCCGGCCGTGCGCGAGGTGATGCGTGAACGTCAGCGAGAGCTCGGGCACCAGGGTGACGTCGTCATCGAAGGGAGGGACATCGGCACGGTCGTCGCGCCCGACGCCGCGGTGAAGGTGTATCTCAACGCCGATCCGGCCATCCGGGCGCGCCGGCGGCAGGTCGAGCGGCCGGACATCGGAGGAGACGCACTGGCAACCGACCTGCGTCAGCGCGACGAGCACGACAAGGCCCGCATGCAACCCGCTCCCGACGCGGAGCAGATCGACACGACGTCACTTCAGGTGGAAGACGTCGTCGAGCGCATCGAGCAGCTCGTGCAGGAACGCCTCGCCTCGTCACGGCGATGAACCGCACGCAGATCGCCCAGCTCTTCGGGAGGCCCTTCTTCGGCGCGCTCGTCCGAACCTTCACGCCGCTGCGTGTCTATGGACGGGATCGCATTCCGAGAGAGGGCCCCGTCGTGCTCTGCTTCAACCACTTCTCGTGGCTGGATCCCTGGGCGCTCGGCTCGGTCGTGCCGAGGACTCTTTATTACGTTGCGAAGCAAGAGGCCCACGAAAATCCGATCATCGGGCCGTTGATACGCCTGTTCGGCACCTCGTCGGTACGCCGCGGAGAGTCCGACCGCGAGGCAGTCCGGATCATGCGAGACGTCGTCCGTCGCGGCGACGCGCTCGGGATGTTTCCGGAGGGAACTCGACAGGAGCGTGAGCCGGGAACCGTCCTCCCGGGGGCAGCGCTGATCGCGGTGCAGGAGCAGGTGCCCGTCGTGTGCGGCGCCATTCACGGCTCGCAGGACTGGCGCTTTGGGAACTGGCACCCGGTCTCGATCGCCTTCGGCAAGCCGCTTGACCTCACCGGACACTCACGCAACTCGCAGGGATATCGCGCTGCCTCGGCGGAGATCCAGCAAGAGCTCAGACGCTTGTGGGAGTTCCTCGTGACGACGCACGAGCAGGGCCGGCCGCCGGTCGCGGTCCCGCCGGCGTGACGGAGACCGAGCAGGAGCCGCTCCTCGGGACGGTCGCGATCGTCGGCTTTCCGAATGTCGGCAAGTCGACGCTCGTGAACCGCCTCACGGGGTCGCGAGCAGCGGTCGTTCACGAGACCTCCGGCGTCACGCGTGATCGCAAGGAGCTGGTCGGCGAATGGAACGGCAAGCGCTTCCTGCTCATCGACACCGGCGGTGTCGACATTGCCGATCACTCCCCGCTCACGCGGTCGATCGCCGCGCAGGCGCAGGAAGCGGTAGCCGAGGCAGATCTCGTGCTCTTCGTCGTCGACGCACGCGCAGGCGTTACTCCGGGCGATGAAGAGGTCGCGGACATTCTGCGGCGTTCGCACAAGCCGGTGCTGCTGATTGCGAACAAGATCGACGATCCGGCCCAGGAGAGCATGGCGCTCGACCTGCATCGGCTCGGGCTGGGGCAGCCGATCCCGCTCTCCGCGCTACACGGCTATGGCACCGGCGACCTGCTCGACACCGTCGTCGACGAGTTGCCCGGTGCAGGGCGTGCCCAGATACCCGACGAAGCGATTCGCGTCGCCATCCTCGGCCGCCCGAACGTCGGCAAGTCGTCGCTGCTGAACGCGATCCTCGGCCAGGAGCGCGTGATCGTGTCCGAGACCCCGGGGACGACGCGCGACGCGATCGACACCGTCTTCAAGCGTGGTGACCGCACCTTCGTCTTCGTCGACACCGCCGGCATCCGCCGCAAGCGGCGCCACCGCCAGGGGATCGAGTACTACTCGGAGCTACGCGCGGTCGAGGCCGCGGAGCGCGCGGACGTCGCGCTCGTCCTCATCGACACGACCGAGGGGATCGTCGAGCAGGATCTCACGGTCGCGGACATCGCGCGAAAGGCGCAGGACTCGACGATGGTCGTGCTCTCGAAGTGGGACGAGACGACGGTCGGGATCGACGACGTGCGTCCCGAGCTGGAGCGTCGCCTGCGACAGCGCCCGCCCCATGTCGCCGTCTCGTCCAAGACGGGCCGTGGCATCGAGCGGCTGCTCGACGGGATCGAGAAGCTCTACGACAAGCACACGGCGCGCATCCCGACGGCGGAGCTGAACAGGTTTCTCGGCGAGTTGCGCGAGGCTCGCCAGCCACCGTCCAAGACCGGGAGGAGCCTCAACCTTCTGTACGGCGCGCAGGTCTCCACGCGGCCGCCGCGGTTCCGCTTCTCCGTCAATGACCGCCGGCTGATGACACGCGACTACGGGTACTGGATCGAGAACCAGATCCGTGATCGCTTCGAGCTCGAAGGTGTGCCGGTGACGATCGACTTCATCTCTAACTGAGCCGCCACGCCCCGGGCGGCGAAGCGTCAGGATGGGCGCCATGAAGTTCGTGGTCGTCGGCGGCGGCTCGTGGGGAACGGCGTTCGCTTGTCTCCTGCGCGACCGTGACCACGACGTGACGCTCGCGTGCCGCGACCCGGATCAGGTGCGCGCGATCAGGGAAACCGGCCACAACCCTCGTTATCTCACCAACGCCGGCTTGCGTGGGATCGAGGCGGCGACGCTCGACGAGGCGCCGCTCGCAGACGCCGACGTGATCGCCCTCGCCGTGCCGAGTCGCGCGTTCGCGGACGTCGCTGCCGCGCTGCCGGGCAACGCACCGGTGCTGAGCCTGACGAAGGGACTCGACCCCGCCACCGGGACGCGACTCTCGACGCGCGTGACCGGGCGGCCGGTCGCGGTGCTGTCGGGGCCGAACATGGCGGAGGAGATCGCCGCCGGACTCCCGGCTGCAACCGTGATCGCAAGCGAGGACCGCGAGCTCGCGGAGCGTCTGCAGGGCGCGACCAACTCGATGGTTTTCCGCGTGTACGTCAACGACGACCTCGTCGGTGTCGAGCTCTGCGGTGCAGCGAAGAACGTCATCGCGCTCGCGGCTGGCGGGGTCGACGGCCTCGACCTGGGGGACAACGCGAAAGCGAGCCTGATTACACGCGGTCTCGTCGAGATGGCTCGGCTCGGCGAAGCGTGCGGCGGACAGCCGGAGACGTTCTCCGGCCTCGCGGGACTCGGCGACCTCAACGTGACGTGCTACTCCGGCTACGGCCGCAACCGCCGGGCCGGCGAGCTGATCGCGCGCGGTGCCACGGTGGAGGAGGCTGCAGCCCAGATCGGGCAGGTGGTCGAAGGACTCACGACGGCGCCCGTCTTGCGCGATCTCTCGCATCGACTCGAAGTGGAGCTGCCGATCACCGAGGGCGTGTGCCAGGTGCTGGGAGGCGAGAGCCTCGGCGGCCTCCTCGCGAGCCTGATGGGACGCGAACCGACGGCGGAGTAGCATTCCGGCCGATGCGCGCCGCCGCAGCGCTCCTCGCTGGTCTGGCCATCGCAGTGTCGGGGTGCGGTGGTAGCGACGGCAACAACGTCGCGGTGCGTGGCGCGGATGCCGTTCAGCTCGTCCCGCCCGACGCGCTGGCCTTCGTCAGCGCTGACGCAAACCTCGACTCGAAGCAGTGGCGGACCGTGCTCGAGTTGACGGGCGAACTCTTCTTGCCGAAGGGCTACGAGCGCGACATTCGACCGGCGCTCGGCGACGAGGTGAATCTGGCGCTCCTCGGAGTGGACGGGGGCAAGCCCGAGGCGATCGCACTCGTCCATCCGAAGGACGAGGCGAAGCTCCGTGACTTTGCGGCGGGCTTCGACAGCAAGGACGAGCACTACACGGTCGAGCAGATCGGCGGCTGGCACGTCGTCGCCGACTCGGCGGAGGCCTTTGCCGCTGTGCGAGCAGCCGAGTCGGGGCGCTCGCTCGCGGACGTCGAGGGCTTTCAGAAGGCGATGCGCGCAGTGGCAGGCGACTCGCTCGCGACGGCCTACGCGGATGGTGCGCGGCTGGGCGACGTTTCCGGGGAGCTCGGTGCGCTCTTCCGGGTCAGCGGCGCGCACAGCTGGGTTGGGGCGCGCATCATCGCGGAGGACAACGCTGCGCGGGTCAGCGTTCGTACCGACGCCGACGCGGCGGTGTTCCGGCCTCGACTCTTGCGCGAAGTGCCCTCCGGCGCGCTCCTGGCGATCACGTTCAAGGACGCACGAGAATTGCTGGAGCGAATCCAGGGCGAACCCTCGTTGCGCGACGCGCTCGGCGAATACCGCGCGCTGCTCTCCGACCTCGCCCCGGCGCTCCAGGGTGAAGGCGTCTTCTACGTCGCGCCGGGCGTGCTTCTTCCGACTCTCGTGCTGGCGGTCGAGACCTCAGATCCGGCGGTTGCCTCCTCCCTGCAGCGCGTGGCAGACCGGGTATCGGCCGAGACCGGAAAGGTCCTGCAGCTGCACGTTTTCACCAGCGGGAACCGCGTCTTCCTCACGAATGCGGCCACCGGGGCGCCTCCACGCCCGAGCGCAAGGCTCGTGGACGACCAGCCGTTCAAGGACGCCCTTGCTGCGGCCGATGCTCCCCAGGACGTCACGTGGCTCGCCTACGCAGATCTCCAACGACTCGTGCCGATCGTGCAGACGCTCGCGCAGCTGCTTGGCGCGGAAGCGCCGAGCGGAGCGGAGACGCGGCGGCTGGACCGGCTCGGCACGCTCGTGGCCTTCGGAGCGACGAATCGGCTCGAGCTTCGGATCACTGGGCGCGAGTGAAATCGTTCGGGACCCTCGCCCTGCTCGTCCTCGTCCTGGCGGGTTGCGGCGGCACGACCAACCGCGCTGCCGCCGGCGGCGCGGACATCGTCCCGGCCGACGCCCCCGCGTTCATCAGCATCGACACCGATTTCGACTCGTCGCAATGGCAGACCCTCGACAAGCTCGCAAGCCGCTTTCCCGACAAGGACAAGCTGATCAGGTCGCTCAAAGGCATGGCCCAGGAGGAGGGGATCGACTGGGAGAAGGACGTACGGCCCGCGCTCGGCAGCGAGCTCGCGCTCGCGTGGCTCGACTTCGACAACGACGCGGAGAACGCCGTCGCACTCCTGCAGCCGAACGACGAGGACGCGTTCAAGCGGCTCGCCACGAAGAGCGACGGCGAGCTGGTCTACGAGAAGGTCGGTGGCTGGTACGTCTTCTCGGACAAGCAGGTAAAGGTCGAGCGCTTCCGCAAGGCGAGCGAGGCTGCCGACAAGTTCCTCGCCGACGACTCCACCTTCAAGCGCGCGATGAGCTCGTTCCCGGAGGACTCGCTCATGCGCGCGTTCGTCGACGGCCCGCCGGTCCACGAGGCGATCCTTCGCGAGGGCGGCGCCGAAGGACAGAAGATGCTGGACCGGCTCGGGCGGCTCGATTGGCTCGTCGGCGCGGTTCGCGCGAGCAACGAAGGCATTCGCTTCGACACGACCGTGCACGGCCAGGCGGGGCCGGGGTTGAAGGGTGCGGCGCCGAAGCCGTTCACTCCCTCGCTCACGCAGGAGGTGCCGAGCGACGCGCTCCTCTACTTCACGTTCCACGGCTCGAAGGGGATGCTGGCCGGGCTCGGCAACAACGTCCTCTTCGACGAGTCAAATCTCGGGCCGTTTGGCCCGCTGCTGCGCCGTCTCGACACGCTGCTTCAGGGCGAGAACGCGTTCTACGTCCGTCCCGGCTCTACGAACATCCCGGAAGCGACGTTCGTGATGGAGCCCGCCAAGGGCACGGACGGCATGAAGACGCTCGACCGGATCTTCCGGGACTTCCGGAGCGACCTCGGCGCGCTGCCGCGGCCCACGAAGGTCGCGGGTCTGCCCGCGCGCAAGCTCGAGTTCGGCGAGGTCGACCTCCTGTACGCGAACGTCGCTGGGAGGCTCGTGCTCACCGATCTGCCGGCCGGGATCGCTGCGCTGAAGGGAAATCCGCCGCCGCTCGCGGGCAGCGAGGCGTACAAAGAGGCGCTGCGCGAGGCCGGGATGAGGGCGAAGACGCAGGGCTTCTTCTGGGTCGACATCCGCGGGGGTGTCGAGCTCGCGGAACGTCTGGCGGGAGTGCCGATCTCCAAGGACATCACGCGGAACCTCAAGCCGCTGCGGTCGGCCGTCGAGTACGCGTACTCGCGGCCGAGCGAGGTCCAGGTCACCTTCTTTCTAAGGATCAAGTAGTCCCCGTCTGCGTGTAGCCTTCCGCGCTATGGCAGCGCGAGAGTTCCTCTTCACATCCGAGTCCGTCACCGAAGGCCACCCCGACAAGGTTGCCGACCAGATTTCCGACACGGTCCTGGATGCCGTTCTCGCGGACGATCCGAACGGCCGGGTCGCCTGCGAGACGCTGATCACCACCGGTCTCGTGGTCGTCGCGGGAGAGATCTCCACCGAGACGTACGTGGACATCCCGAAGCTCGTCCGCGAGCGCATTGTCGAGATCGGCTACACGCACTCGGAGTGGGGTTTCGACGCGACGACGTGCGGCGTCATCGTGGCGATCGACGAGCAGTCGCCTGACATCGCGCAGGGCGTCGACGAGTCCTACGAGGTGCAGCACGACCCCGGCGACGACGATCCGATGGACCGGATCGGCGCCGGCGATCAGGGAATGATGTTCGGCTACGCCACGAACGAGACGAAGGAGCTGATGCCCCTTCCGATCATGCTGGCGCACAAGATCTGCAAGCGGCTCGCCGAGGTGCGCAAGGCGGGCGAGCTCCCGTACCTGCGGCCCGACGGGAAGGCGCAGGTGACGGTCCGCTACGAGGTTGACGACGACGGTCGGCAGCGGCCGGTCGAGATCGAGCGTGTGCTCGTCTCGACACAGCACTCGGACGGCATCTCCTCGGAGGATCTGATCAAGCCGGACATCGTCGAGCGAGTCCTGCATCCGATCCTGCCCGCGGACCTCTACGACGAGAAGCGCCTGATGGCCGACCGGGACTTCGTCTTCGTCAACCCGACCGGCAAGTTCGTGCTCGGCGGCCCGATGGGCGACACGGGACTGACCGGCCGGAAGATCATCGTCGACACCTACGGTGGTGCGGCACGGCACGGCGGCGGCGCGTTCTCGGGCAAGGACCCGACCAAGGTCGACCGCTCGGCGGCGTACGCCGCGCGCTACGTCGCGAAGAACCTCGTCGCGGCCGGGCTCGCGGATCGGTGCGAGGTCAATGTGGCGTACGCGATCGGCGTGGCCCATCCGGTCTCGATCGCCGTGCAGACGTTCGGGACTGAGCACGTCTCGTCCGACCGGCTCGAAGATCTCGTGCGCGAGCATTTCGACCTGCGACCGGCGGCGATCCTCCAAGGGCTCGACCTGAAGCGGCCGATCTACGCGAAGACCGCGGCGTACGGGCACTTCGGCCGAGACGACCGGGACTTCACCTGGGAGCGCACCGACAAGGCGTCCGCGCTTCGTGATGCGGCTGGGATCTCTGCCGCTATGCCGGCGTAAACCGGAGCTCGACCACCTGCACGCCGAGTACGCGGCCGCCCAGCGGTGAGCTCTTCACGTCCACATTGAGCACGAGCGGCGTCCCCGTCGTCGGGACGGTGATGCGCCGGGGCGAGCCGGGCGCGACCGTGAAGCTTCGGGAGCCGATCCGTACCGTTCGCGCGGGCGTTCCGCTCGGGACGGCGAGTTTCAGCTCGTAGCGTCCGGGCTGCGTCGGCCATGCCTCGTACCGAAGACGTTCACCTGTCCAACCGTCCGGCGACAGACCACGCGTGAGCGAGTGGACATGTGCACCCGCGGGGATGCGATAGGCGACCAACCCGTCACGCGGGAGGGCCACGACCTTTCCCTCCAGCCGGATCGCCGAGCCGGAGACGTTGACGACCAGAACTTGGGCGACGGCGGGCCGGCCGCCGATCTCGAGCGTGCCGTCGCGGGCGATGCTGGCGACCGCGACCGGGAACGGGTCGGGCGCCGGCGTCCGGAGCACGACGACGCCCCGCAGGTCGCGGTTCCAGCTCTCGAGGTGCGTACCGAGGAACGGATTCGAGTTCGGGAGCGCGAGGTAACGGGCGGGCCCGAGCGTCGAGCGGTCGAGCCAGTCGGGAGTCGTCGTCCCGAAGCTTCGCGCGGTCCAGCCGGCGACGAGCCGGTCGGTCGCGTAGACCGCCGCGCCCGAGGCAATGGAGATCCCGATCGCCGTGAGTGCGAACAGCTCGGGCACACCGCGGCGGCGAAGGGGTAGAGCCCACATGAGCAGTGCCAGACCGACCGGCACGAGTGAGTAGAGCAGTGCGGCGTCCGTGAGTCCCGTCAAGTACGACGCGCGCGCGAAGGCGGACAGCGTGACGGAGTCGAAGAAGAAGGCGGCTGTTCCGGTCAGTCCGGGCAGCGACACGAGCGAGAGCGCGAGTGCGCCCGCACATGCGACGGCCGCGTAGGCAAAGCGACGCGGCGCCCCTCGTTCGGCGTACGCGAAGAACGCCAGGAAGAAGAGTGGTGTGACGTAGAAGACATAGCGCTCGAGCGCGCGATGCGCCTCGCCGGCCGCGATCAGCGCCGCCTGGCCGACGAAGAGGCTCGTGCAGGCGATCGTCAGGACGGCGATCGCGCGCTCCAGCGGGAGCCGCGGTCGTCTGAGCATGTAGCCGAGCCCGAACAGAGCGCCCGGCACGATCGCGAGTCCGAACGTGAAGGGGAGGAGGTAGCCGTTCGTCAGGGTCCAGTGCGCGACACTCCCGGGCGAGAAGCCGAGATGCGTTGCCTCGCCGTACTGCCCAAGCGCGCCGGGCACTCCGACGAGCACGGCGACGAGAAGAGCAGTCAGCCCTGCGGGGACGGCATGTCTGCGGTACGACCCGCGGGCGCACACAGCGACTGCCGCGAGGTATGCGAGCGGCAGCACGAGGAACTGGACGCGTGTCGCCACGGCAACCGTGCAGACGAGCGGCACGGCGAGTGCCATCCGCCGCGACGGCTCGGCGACCGCACGGGCGAGCACGGCCAACGCGAACAGGAACACCGGGTAGGCAAGGGCCTCCGACATCAAGTACGCGTGGTAGACGAACGCCGGCGTCGCAACCGCAGCGACAGCGGTGAGAAGCGCGAACGAAGGCCGGACGACGCGCCGCGCGAGCGCGTAAGCGGGGAAGACCGCGGCTGACATCACGACCGCATTCAGAATTTTCGCGGCCGCGTAGGCATCCGTCATCGAACCGAGCAACCACGCCGGCGCCTGCACGAGCGGCGCGAGGGGTGCGGGGAAGAAGAAGTGCTCGCCGCGGATCGCCAATCCGTGGCCTGCCGCAATCGCCTGTGAGAGCTTCGCGTAGAGGAGCTCGTCGTTGAAGACGGTGGGCGTCGCGTGGCCGCGCGACTGCAGGAAGTGGTAGGCCGCCGCGACGACAAAGACGAGCGGCAGCGCGAGGCGGCGCGCGAGCGCACGCGGCAGCGCAACTGCCTCGACCGCAGCATGAGCAGGCGTGGTCGGAACCGCGCTCATAGACCGTGTATCGGCCCAACTCGGGCCGCTCGTTAGGCAATTCAGGCCGCACGAAAGCGAAGGGCGTTGCCGTCCAGCGAAGACATGCCCGCCGGCCCGAGTCGCAGCCCCCAGGCCAGAGCATCGCATGGTTGACCTACCGCGAATCAGCCTGTGGAAGAAAAGTCACACTCTCAGCGCACTCTCGGTGCGAACGCCATGTCCGATCGAGAGAGATTCGCCATGGCCCTCCGGGCCATGGCGCGGGACAGTCCCGGGACGTGGCTACCCAGGGCGTGGCTCTGAGAGACGGTTCGCGAGAGCTAGGAGCGGCGCGGCTAGCCCGGGCGTACGAAGAGCCCGGCGGCGGCCTTCTCGCCGATGGCGCGTTCCTGTCCGTTCAGGCGAACGGCGACCTGACCCGCCGCAGGTTGCGTCTCACGCACCACGAGCTCGCGGCCGGGAATCAGGTCTTGGTCGTAGAACCAGTGCAGGAGCTCCCCGTCGTGCTCTGCGAGTCGCACGATGGTCGCCCTTGTCCCTGCTGCGAGATCCGAGAGGGGCGCGAGCTCCTGGTTCTCGGCCTGCTCCACGTCGGGATCGACCGGCCACCCGTGCGGGCACCGGTCCGGATGGCCCAGCTTCTCCTCGATCCGCTCGACCATGTCGTCGGTGAAGGTGTCGCCCAGCAGGTCGGCCTGCACGTGCGCCTCGGCGGGCGTGTAGCCCATGAAGTCGGTGAGCAGGCGCTCGATGACCCGGTGCTTGCGGACGACCTTCTCCGCGCGCTTGCGCCCCGTCGCCGTCAGCAGCGCCTCCTTGTGCTCGCCGCGCTCGATCAGGCCTTCACGCTCGAGGCGCTTGAGCATTTCGCCGGCGGAGGCGCGCGAGACGCCGAGCATCTCGGCGACGCGCGCCGAGAGCGTGGGGGAACCACCGCTCAGCGGGCGGTACTCCCCGATCGGAAACGCCAGGAAGTAGATCGTCTCGAGGTACTCGTCGACCGAGTGGCCTTGCGCCATCACCACCCATCGTATCGCCTGACAATTTGTGTAAGGTCACCCTTACATGAGCACCGGCCAGACCCTGCTCCTCGGCGGAATCGCCGGCGTCACGATCTTCCTCGGCCTTCCCCTCGGCCGTTACGGGGAGGTGGGCATCCGCATGAAGGCCGCCTTCATGGCCATCGCGGCCGGAATCCTGCTCTTCCTCTTCTTCGACGTCCTCGCGCACGGCTGGACCCCGGTCGAGGAAGCGGCGGAGGAACATCACTGGGGCGACCTCGTCGGCTTCGGCCTGCTGTTCGCCGGCGGGATCATCGTCGGGCTGATGAGCCTCGTCTATTACGACCGGTGGATGGCCCACCAGCGCGGGAAGGCGCTCCTCGGCCCCGGTGCGGCCGCCTCCGCCGAGTTCGAGCCTTCATGGATGGCACGTCTCTCCGCCGGGCAGTGGCTCGCGCTCCTGATCGCGACCGGCATCGGTGTCCACAACTTTGCGGAAGGGCTCGCGATCGGGCAATCCTCCGCCGCGGGCGAGTACAGCCTCGCCGTCGCGCTCGTGATTGGCTTCGCGCTCCACAATGCGACCGAAGGCCTCGGGATCGTCGGGCCGATGGCCGGCGATTCAGACCGGCCCAGCTGGGGCTACCTCGCGCTCCTCGGCGTCATCGGCGGAGCGCCGGTCTTCATCGGGACTGCGATCGGCCAGGCGTGGACCAACGAGTGGGTCGAGGTCGCCTTCCTCTCGGTCGCCGCCGGCTCGATCCTGTACGTCGTGATCGAGCTGCTTGCGGTGCTGCGCCGCGTCGACGCGAAGATCCTCGTCACCTGGGCGCTGCTCGCCGGGATCTTCCTCGGCTTCGGCACCGAGCTGATCATCGAAGCAGCGCGCGGCTAGACCCCACGTCGGGCGGCCGCTCTAGGCTGGCCGAGTGACTCGTTACGCGTCCGTCTATCCGCTGGTCACCGCACGCGCGCTCGCGCGGGAGTTCACCTACGAGGTGGCGGACGACGTTCGCGCGGGCGCCGTCGTCGAGGTGCGATTCGGCAACTCGAAGCGCCGAGGCGTCGTCACCCAGGTCGGGGTCGCGCTACCGAAGGGGATCGACGCCTCGCCGGTCGAGCGCGTGATCGAAGAGATTCCCCAGGCGCTGGTGGAGCTCGCGCTGTGGGTCGCGGACTACTACGGCTCGACCCCCGGCCGCGCGCTCGCGCTCGTCGCGCCGGTGCAGCGCAAGCCGCGCGGCGAGCGCGCACAGCCGGCGGAACGCGACTCCCTTCCAGGCGAGGCAGAGCCCGAGTCCCTCAGCACCACGCAGGGCGAGGCGCTCGCGCGAATCGTCGGCGCGCTCGACGCAGGGGAGTCCGCCAACTTTCTCCTGTACGGGGCGACCGGCAGCGGCAAGACGGAGGTGTATCTGCAGGCGTGTGCCGCGGCGCTCGAACGTGACCGCGGTGCAATCGTGCTCGTGCCCGAGATCGCGCTGACGCCACAGACGCTCGGACGCTTTCGCGCACGCTTCGGCGAGCGCATCGCCGTCCTGCACTCGGCATTGACGGAGGCCGAGCGGCGTGACGAGCGTGCGCGCATCGCTCGCGGTGAGGCACCGATCGTCGTCGGCGCGCGCTCGGCCGTGTTCGCGCCCGTTCCACGACTCGGTGTGATTTGCGTCGACGAGGAGCACGACGCGTCGTACAAGCAGGAGTCGGATCCCCGTTACGACGCGCGCACCGTCGCGGCGAAACGCGCGGCGCTCGAGGGCGCGGTCGCGGTCTTCGGTAGCGCGACGCCGCGACCGGAGAGCTGGGGAAGCCTGGAACGGCTGGAGCTGGGCGGTCGTCTGTCCGGCCCGCTGCCGCCCGTCAAGGTCGTCGACCTGCGGCGCGAGGCCGGCTATCCGCTCTCGGCGCCGCTCCTCGCCGAGCTCGGCGCGATCGCCGAGGGCGGCGGCAAGGCGATCCTCCTGCTCAACCGCCGCGGCATCGCACCGGCGCTGCACTGCCGTGCGTGCGGCATGACCCTGCGCTGCGACAACTGCGACGTCGCACTCGTCCTGCACGGCGATCGGCTCTTGCGCTGCCACCACTGCGGCCACACCGAGCACGAGCCCGAGACGTGCCCGGTCTGCAGGTCGACGGAGATCGCACGGCTCGGTGCCGGCACCCAACGACTCGAACGCGAGCTGGAGGCGAAGCTGCCCGAGCTCGAACGCATCCGGCTCGACGCGGACACCGCCGAGCGGCCCGGTGCGATGGCGGTGGCCCTCACTCGCTTCGCCAACGCGGACCGCGTCGTGCTCGTCGGGACGCAGATGGTGGCCAAGGGGCATCACTTCTCCGGTGTTGCGCTCGCCGCGGTCGTCGATGCGGACACCGGACTCGGCATGCCGGACTTCCGCGCCGAAGAGCGGACCTTCCAGCTGCTGACGCAGCTCGCCGGTCGCAGCGGCCGCGACGCGCCCGGACGCGTGCTCGTCCAGACCTTCCAGCCCGACTCACGCGCGATCGAGCTGGCGGCGCGGCACGACGTCGGCCGTTTCCTCGCCGGCGAGCTCGAGCGGCGCCGCCAGCTCGGCTATCCGCCGTTCAGCCACCTCGTGCGCATCGTCGTCGCCGGGCCGGAACCGGATGCGCCGCTGCAGGCGTTGACCGAGCTGAAGGACGGCCTACGCGGCGACGACATCCTCGGGCCGGCGCCGCTCCTACGCCTGCGCGGCAAGTTCCGCGCACAGCTCGTCGCCAAGACGAACCAGCCACGACGCCTCGCTGCCCAGGCGAGCAAACTGCTGAGCGCGGCCGCGCCCGCGATGCGCCGCGCCCGCCTGACGGCCGTCGTCGACGTCGATCCGCAAAGCCTCTAGTTCAACGAGGGATCGAACGGCATGCGAGCTACGAGCTCGTACTGCCCGCCCTTGCGTCGCAGCAATGCGCTCCAGAGGCCTTCGGGATCGTCGGTGAAGATGTCGTTCGAGTCCGCGGGCTCGATGATCCAGTCCTCGCGTTCGAATTCGTCGTCGAGCTGCTCGGGTCCCCACCCTGCGACCCCTGCGAAAACGCGCGTGCGCACGACGCTGGGCGGCTCCTCCTCGAGCGCCTCGTCCAGGGCCATGAAACCGACGTCTTCGAGCACGACCACGCCGGCGTCGTCCGGATCGTCGAACTCGGCGAGCACCGCGACACCGTCCGGGTTCACCGGGCCACCGACGAACACCGGGTCGTCGAGGTCCGCGACCGGCGCGAGCTGCGGGACCGCCTCGCGCACGGTGGAATCGGAGCAGCGGTTGATGATCAGACCGACGGCGCCTTCATCCGTGTGCGCGGTGACGAAGACGACCGAGCGCCTGAAGCTCGGGTCGAGGATCGAAGGCGAGGCGATCAGGAAGTGTCCGGCCAGCGACTCCATGCCCTCAGTCTGCCCGGTCCGGAGGAAAGCGAGAAAGGACCCAGGCCGCGTCGAGGGGCCGGCGTCTGTAGTGCCTGCCGTTGATGAGGACGAAATCGCCTGTGCGCGGATTCATCGGGAGCCGTGACTCGGCCGGATAATGGCGGTTGTGGCGTTCGATCAGCTCGTTCACCTCGTGGAAGTCCCAGTTTTCCGCACAGCGGCGCCACTCGCGCGCCAACCGCTCAGGGTCGCCGGCAAATTCCGCGCGGAGAGCGCCGCGCGCCTCGGCGAGCTCGGTCTCGTGCTGCGCGACCTCCTGCTCGATCGCACGTAGGCGCCTCATCCAGGCGAGCGGCCCGCCGAGCGCGGCGAGCTGCGCGCTCGCGTCCGGGTGGAAGTTCCGCAGGCGCCGCCGGACGGGCTCGCCCGCCAGCGGGTTCTCCAGCAGGTCCTCTTCCAGACGGGCCCGCTCGGCCCGGTCTCGCGGCGTCTCGGCACGGGGTACTCCTTGCCGCATGATCGCCTCGCGCTCGCGTCGTTTCACGTCGCTAGTGTGCCCGCGTGACTGAAGTCCAGGGAGAGGTCCGGAACGAAGAGCTCGATGCTGAGCGCCAGGCTCGGCGCCAGCTCGCGCTGGCCCAGATCCGCCAGTACCCCGATCCAGTCCTGCGGATGGCGGCGCGCCCGGTCGAGGAGTTCGACGACGACCTCCGCCGCCTCGCCGGCCGCATGGGTCAGCTGATGAAGGAGGCGAACGGCGTCGGTTTGGCCGCGACGCAGGTCGGCGTCCTACGCCGCGTCTTCGTGTTCGCACCGGCGGAGGACGAGGTCGCGGTCCTGGTGAACCCGCAGATCGTCAGTTCGGGCGAGGAGACGGATACGGATGACGAGGGCTGCCTGTCGCTCCAGGGGGTGACCGTTCCGGTGGAACGACCGACCACCGTGCGCATCGAGGGGCGCGACGAGCTCGGCAACGAGGTCGGCTTCGACCTGGAGGGAATGACGGCTCGCATTGCCCAGCACGAGCTCGACCACCTCGACGGCAAGCTCATCCTCGACCGGACGACGCGGGAGGCCCGCCGGGAGGCGATGTCCACCTTGCGTCCCAGGGTGGTCATTCGGTAGATGAAGCTCGCCGTCGCAGCGACGGCGCCGTTCGGAGCCGATGTCCTCGAGCGCCTGGCCGCTCGCCACGAGATCACTGCGTTGCTCACCCGCCCGGACGCGCCACGCGGCCGCGGTCGAAAGACCGGTGCGCCGCCGGCGAAAGAGACGGCCGAGCGCCTCGGCCTCCGCGTCCTCCAGCCCGCGCGCCCGGAGCCCGGGCTCGACCTCGGCGCGGACACCGTGGTCGTCGTTGCGTACGGACTGCTGATTCCCGAGGAGGTGCTCGAGGAGAGGCTCTGGCTCAACGTCCATCTGTCTTTGCTGCCGCGCTGGCGCGGAGCTGCTCCCGTCGAACGGGCGATCATGGCCGGCGACACCGAGACCGGCGTGACCATCCATCGGACGGTCAAGGAGCTCGACGCGGGTCCGATCGCCGCGCAGCGGTCGTTCCCGATCGGGGTCCAGGACGACACGGGCGCGGTCTACGAGCGCTCGGCGGCCCTGGCCGTCGATCTCCTCGACTCAGTCCTGCCGGAACCGGAGTTCACGCCGCAGGACGAAGAGGGCGTCACCTACGCAGAGAAGATCACCGCGACCGATCGAGAGCTCGACTGGAGCGAGCCTCCGGATGAGCTCCTCAATCGCATCCGCGCACTGTCCCCGCACATCGGCGCGCGCGCCGTGCTGGATGGACGTCCCGTCACCGTCTGGAGTGCGCGCGTCGCCGGCGACCGCCTCGAGCCGCTCGAGGTCCAGCCGGACGGCAAGCGCCGCATGACCTACGACGAGTTCCAGCGCGGGCTTCGATGACCGCCCGCCAAGCGGCGCTTCAGGTCGTCCAGCGCGTGTTCGAGGAAGACGCGTACGCGGACCGGGTCCTGCGTACCGCCGCTGCCGATCTCGACTCGCGCGACCGCGCGCTCGCGCAGCGGCTGTCGTACGGGACGGTGCAGCGCGCCCGCACGCTCGACCACGCGATCACGACGCTCGGCAAGCGGCCGGTGCGCAAGCTCGATCCGCCTGTGCGCGCCGCGCTACGTCTCGGGGCGTACCAGCTCGGCTTCACCGACGTTCCGCAGCACGCGGCCGTGAACGAGACCGTGGAGCTCGTGCGCGGCGCGCGCCTCGAACGCGCGGTGGCGTTCACGAACGCGGTCATGCGCAGGCTCTCCCAAGGAATCGAGCCGCTGCTCGCGTCGCTGCCGGAGAGCACGGCGGTCGAGGCGGCGCTGAAGCACTCCTACCCGGACTGGGTCGCGGAGCTGTGGTGGGAGGAGTTCGGCCCCGAAGACGCGCTCGCCTTGATGCGTGCGCAGAACGAACCGCCCGAGCGCGTCGTCCGGCGCAACCGCCGCAAGGACGGCCACGTCGCGGGCACGCCGGACGCTGATCTGCCCGATGCCCTGCACGTCGAGCGCGTCGACGACGACGCCTTCGCGGCGGGCCTGATCTGGCCTCAGAGCCGGGGCTCGCAGCTCGCCGGGCTCGTGGTCGGATCGCAGGCGGGCGAGCGTACGCTCGACCTCTGCGCAGCACCGGGCGGCAAGGCGACCCAGCTCGAGGGCGACGTCGTCGCGGTCGAGCTGCACCCCGGACGCGCGCGCGAGCTCGAGGAGAACGTCCGCCGGCTGGGCGCCGACAACGTCACCGTCGTCAACGCAGACGCGACAGACCTGCCGCCGGAGCTGACCGGGTTCGACCGCGCCCTCGTGGACGCGCCCTGCTCCGGGCTCGGCGTGCTCGCGGCGCGCCCCGATCTCCGTTGGCGCGGGCAACCCCTGCCCGAGCTGCAACAAGAGCTCCTTCGCGTCGCCGCAGAGCGCGTCAAGCCCGGGGGCACGATCGTCTACTCCGTTTGCACGATGAATCCGGAGGAGAACGAGGCCGTCGTCGAGGCGTCTGGACTGCGAGTCGAGCCGCTCGGAGAGGAGTGGCCGCAGTTTGCGCATCCCAAGCGTCCCGAGTTCCTGCTCACCCGCCCCGACGTCCACGGCACGTCCGGCTTCTTCATCGCCCGCTTGACGACTTAGACTCGGCGACGGCGTGGGCTGGAACGACTGGATCAGGACGGTGGAGGTGGAGCCTTCGCTCTATGCGGCCGACTTCTCGCGTCTGGGTGAGCAGATCGACGTGCTCTTGCGCGCGGGCGTGCGCATCTTCCACTTCGACGTCGGCGACGGGCACTTCGTCAAGCCGATCACGATGGGCCCGATCGTGCTGCAGTCGATCTCGCAGCTGATCCACGACGGTGGTGCGCACGTCGACTGTCACCTGATGACCGAGTTCCCCGAAAAGCACTTCGCGGCGATCAAGGAGGCGGGCGGCGACAGCGTCACGGTGCACTACGAGGCGTGCGACGACCTGCCAAGTGTCGTGCGGGCGGCGCGCGCGAACGAGCTTCAGGTCGGGGTTGCGTTCAAGCCGGAGACGAGCGCCGCGTACGCCGCGCACGCCGCGCTGTCGTCGGGTGTCGACCTCGTCCTCGTGATGAGCATCGAGCCCGGCTACTCGGGCCAGGAGTTCATGCCGGAGGCGCTGGACCGGATCCGCACCGTTCGGTCGATCGTCCCGAGGAAGGTGGCGATCCAGGTCGACGGCGGGATCGGGCCGGACAACATTCGCACCGCCTACGACGCCGGCGCGACGCTGCTCGTCGCCGGCACGTCGATCTTCGCGCGCGAGGATCTGCCGCGCGCGTACCGGCGGCTGGTGGAATTGCTCGCATGAGCCTCGAGAGAGCGCTCGAGCTCGCGGAGCGAGGGCGCGGCACGACGCATCCCAATCCAGTCGTTGGCGCAGTCGTCGTCCGAGACGGCGAAGTCGTGGGGGAGGGATGGCACGAGCGGAAAAGCGAGCCGCACGCAGAGGTCGTGGCGCTCGACGCGGCGGGTGAGCGTGGGCGGGGCGCAACGCTCTACGTGACGATGGAGCCGTGCACGCATCACGGGACCACGCCGCCGTGTACCGACGCGGTCCTCGCAGCGGGTGTGGCGAAGGTGGTGGCGGGCTCGCTCGATCCGAACCCGGAAGCGTCGGGAGGGCTCGAGGTGCTCCGTGCTGCGGGCGTCGACGTCGAGCACGCGGACTCGTTCGCTGCGCGAGCGGTGAACGAGGCGTGGCGCACATGGGTCGCGCAGGCACGGCCGTTCGTCATCCTCAAGCTCGCGGTGACGCTCGACGGGCGCGTTGCGGTCCCCGGGGCGCGCTGGATCTCCGGCGAGGAGTCGCGCCGTCGCGTGCACGAGCTGCGTGCGGAGGTCGACGCGGTCGCCGTCGGCATGGGAACGGTCCGTGCGGACGACCCCGAGCTGACTGCGCGCGACGTCGACGCGCACAAACAGCCGCGCCGGCTCGCGTTCGGGAGCGGTCCGCTCCCGGAGGGATCGCAGCTCGAGTTGCGCAGCGGCAAGCTCGAGGACGAGCTGCGCGCGCTGGCGACGGAAGGCGTGCAGTCGCTGTTGCTCGAAGGCGGTCCATCGCTGGCGGAGTCGTTCCTGCGTGCGGACCTCGTGGACAAGCTCCTGCTGTTCGTCGCACCGACGATCGCGGGTGCAGGAACCGCGTTCCAGCCCAGGCTGGACCTGCCGGTCCGGCTGCAGCGCTTGGAGGTCGAACGGGTCGGTGACGACCTGCTCATGGCGGCGTACGTCCACGAGCCTTGAGAGCTACCTCGTCAACGTGATCGTGCTGGAGGCGTGGCGGGAGAGCTCGTCGAGTCGCGTCGTTTCCACTCTTCCCAGCGCAAGCACGAGCGCCGCCATCTCCGGGAGCTCGGAGGCCGCGAATTCGAGTAGCAGCAACGACTCCTCATCGGCGGCCTGAAGGTCGTCGAGGACGAGCAACAGAGGCTGCTCCGCCGCTGCTTCGCGGAGCATCTCCGTCACGGCCTCGAAGAAGAGAAAGCGCCCGCTCTCGTCGCTCCACTCGGGCTCCGGGAGGGACCGCCCGGCGTCGCGCATCGCCTGGCTCCACGGCCAGTACGCGGGCGCTCCGCCCCCGGCCCAGCCGCGTCCCCAGAGAATGCGAACGCCCCGTTGCTTAGCGACGCTCGCCACCTCATCGGCGAGACGCGTCTTGCCTGTGCCGGCTTCGCCGACCACGACGAAGAGGCGTCCTCGGCCCGCCAGCGCGTCGTCGAGGCCGGCGGCGAGCAGCGCGAGCTGCTCGGCGAGGCCGACCAGCGGCGAGGAGGCGCTGCGGCCGGGCGTTGCGGCGGCTCCGACCGCCGCGGACTGCCGTGGCAGCGCTCCGTCGAGCTCGGGCTCCTGGGCGAGGATCGCGCGCTCGAGCTCGTGGAGGGCGCGTCCCGGCTCGAGGCCGAGTTCGGCCAGCAGCGTTCGGCGCGCGGCACGATACGCCTCGAGCGCCTCGGCCTGACGGCCGCTCCGGTACAGCGCGAGCATCAGCTGTCCGCGCAGGCGTTCGCGTAGCGGGTGCTTGCTCACCAGCGCCTCCAGCTCGGGCACCAGCTCGACCTGTTGCCCAAGAGCGAGGTCAGCCTCGATGCGGTCCTCGACCGCCGCGGCGTGGAGCGCCTCGAGCCGCTTGATCTCGTCTTCCGCGAAGCGCTCGTAGGAGAAGTCGGAGAGCGGCGACCCTCGCCAGAGGGCGAGGGCGCTGCGCAGCTGCCGTGCGGCATCGGCTTCCTCTCCCGCCGCGAGAGCTGCCCGGCCTTCGGCGAGCAAGCGCTCGAAGCGATCGCGGTCGAGCTCGCCGGGCTCGAGGCGGAGCTCGTACGCCCCGCCCACGGTCCGGAGCGTCTCGGCGCCGCCTGGAAGCTCCTTGCGCAGCGCCGAGATGCAGTTCTGGAGGACCTTGGCCGCAGTAGGGGGAGCCTCCTCACCCCACAACTGGTCGACGATGACGTCGCGGGTGACGGCTTGGTTGCCGTGCAGGAGCAAGAAGCCCAGGACCGCACGCTGCCGGGAGCCGCCGAGCGAGAGCCCTCGCTCGCCGTCGAGTGCCTCGAGCCGCCCGAGGATGCGGTAGTCCATGGCGATTACGCCTGAAACTACACCGTTTCCCGGCGATCGGTTACCGCGCGATGGGCGGTGATGGGTCCACCGTGAGTGTGCCGTTACCTCCGCGCGGGATCCTGCGGCTTCACCTTAGGAGGGAAGGAGCAGCAAGATGATTCGCAAGCATTTCAGGATCAGGAGGATCGTCCTGGGTCTCGCATTCGCAGCGATTGCTGCGCCGGCGGCTCAGGCCTACACCGGGTACACCACTGACGGTACGACTCCCGGTATCTACAGGACGGACGCGCGCCACCAGGCGCTGCTGGACCGGCACGCGGCGCTGGGCCAACTGCAGCTGCCGATCACTTCGCCTCAGCGCAAGATTGCCTCGGAGATCTCGGTTCAGTCCACGCTGACGCCGCTCCAGGTCGAGGGCCTGCGCTGGCAGGCGATGGCGGATCTGTACGCACGCCAGAACCCGGTCCGGTCGGAGAACAGCTTCGGCGCTCCGGGTCCCAGTGCTGGAGGCGCCCAGGGGCCAACCGGGGTGGAGGTCGTCGCCTCGACGTCCGGCGGCTTCGACTGGAGTGACGCGGGCATCGGAGCCTCGATCGCCTTCGGCGCTGCACTCATGCTGCTGACGGCCATCACTCTTGGCCGGCGGCACCAGCGATCACTCGCGAGCGTTTAGCAACCTGCGGCCTCAATTCAATGGAAGAGCGGGCCCCAGCCCCAGGGCCCGCTCTTCTTGTTGGGGTCAGTAGCCTTCGCGGCATGTTCACGGGCATCGTGCGCGAACGCGGACGCGTCGCCTCCTTTGACGAGGGGAGGCTCGTCGTCGAGAGCGGCATTACCGCCGATATCGGCGACTCGGTCGCCGTGGACGGCGTCTGCTTGACCGTTGTCGGGGCGCAGAACGGGCGGCTCGCGTTCGACGTCATGCAGGAGACGGAGGGCCGGACGAAGTTCTTTGGGAGCGAGGTCAACCTCGAGCCCGCGCTGCGGGCGGGAGATCCGCTCGGGGGCCACTACGTCCAGGGTCACGTCGACGGAGTCGGCACGGTGCGCTCCGTCGACGCCGAGGGCGACGGACGGCGCGTCTGGGTCGACGCCGACCCCGCACTCCTCCGCTACCTCGTCGAGAAGGGCTCGATCACCGTCGAGGGCGTTTCGCTGACGGTCGCCGGTCTCGACGGGCAGGGATTTGAGGTGGCTCTCGTCCAGCACACGCTCGAGGCGACGACGCTGGGCGGTCTTGCGCCGGGCGATCGCGTCAACCTCGAGATGGACGTGCTCGCGAAATACGTCGAGCGCCTCCTACACCCGGATACGATTTGACCTGATGGCAGTGCAGGAGAAAAGCGCTTTCGCCACCATCGAGGAGGCGATCGAAGACATCCGCCAGGGCAAGTTCGTGGTCGTGGTGGACGCCGCCGACCGCGAGAACGAGGGCGACCTGACCATCGCGGCGCAGTTCGCGACGCCCGAGGCCGTCAACTTCATGACGAAGGAGGCGCGAGGGCTCATCTGTCTCTGCCTGACCGAGGACCGTTGCAACGCGCTCGGGCTCCGACAGATGACCGAACGGAACGAGACGCCGTACGGCACGGCGTTCACGATCTCCGTCGAAGCGCGTGAGGGCGTCACGACGGGAATCTCCGCGCCCGACCGCTCGCGCACGATCCAGGTCGCGATCGACCCCGAGGCGAAGCCGGACGATCTCGTCCAGCCCGGGCACGTCTTTCCGCTGCGGGCGCGGGCCGGCGGCGTGCTCATGCGCGCGGGTCAGACCGAAGCGGCCGTCGACCTCGCGCGGCTCGCGGGTCTGATTCCGGCGGGCGTCGTCTGCGAGATCATGAAAGAGGACGGAACGATGGCGCGGGTTCCGGACCTGATTCCTTACTGCAGGCGTCACGGCTTGAAGATGGTCACCGTCGCCGACCTGATCGAGTATCGGCGGCGCCACGAGCAGCTCGTCGAGCGGATGACCACGGTGCAGCTGCCGACGGCGTACGGCGACTTCACCGCCGTCGCGTTCCGCGAGACGTTGACCGGCAAGCATCACGTCGCACTCGTGAAAGGCGACGTCGAGGGCGCCGAGAACGTGCTGGTTCGGGTCCACTCCGAGTGCCTCACAGGTGACGTCTTCCACTCCCTGCGCTGCGATTGTGGCGAGCAGCTCGAAGAGGCGTTGCGCCGCATCGCTGCCGAGGAGCGCGGCGTGCTCCTGTACATGGCGCAGGAGGGCCGTGGCATCGGGCTGCTGAACAAGCTGCGCTCGTACGAGCTGCAGGAGAACGGTTTCGACACGGTCGATGCGAACCTCGAGCTCGGGTTCGCACCGGACATGCGTGACTATGGGATCGGCAATCAGATCCTGGCCGACCTGGGCCTGAGCACGATCCGGATCCTCACGAACAATCCCAAGAAGATCACCGGCATCGAAGGCTTCGGCCTGGAGGTTGTCGAGCAGGTGCCGATCGAGATCGACCCGGGTCCGCAGAACGCTCGCTATCTCGCGACGAAACGTGACAAGCTCGGCCACAAGCTTCATCACCAGGATCTGAAATACGAGCCGCTGGAGGGCGGAGAGTGAGCGAGCGCTGGCCGGGCGAGCCCGGGAAACTCCAAGAGCTGGCTGAGGACGAGGATCCCGGCGAGGAGCTTCCGGTCGACGAGGTCGAGCAGGAGGACGAGGAAGAGGAAGAGCTTCCTCGGCTGCGGACGCCGGAGGACGACGAGCCCGAGCAGCATGCGTCCGGCGAGCTCGACATCCCGGACGACGTCAACGTCATCGAGGGTGAGCCGGACGGGACGCGCCGCGGCGTCGCAATCGTCGCATCGCGCTTCAACGGCGAGATCACGGACAAGCTGCTCGTATCGGCGCTCGAGGAGCTCGACGCGTGTGGCGTGCGCCGCGACGCGATCACCGTCATGCCGGTGCCGGGCGCGTTCGAGCTGCCGCTGGCCGCGATGGCGCTCGCGAAGACACGCCGGTTCGCATGCGTCGTGGCCCTCGGGTGTGTCGTCCGCGGCGAGACACCGCATTTCGACTACATCGCCTCCGAAGCGGCGAGCGGCCTGCAGCTGGCCGCACTCGAAACGGGCGTGCCGGTCGCCTTCGGCGTCCTGACTGTGGACGTGGTCGAGCAGGCCGAAGCGCGAGTCTCAAAGGGTGCGGAAGCGGTCCGCACAGCCCTCGAGATGGCAGACGCCTTCGCGCAGCTGCGCGCCTCCGCCTCGCGCTAGCGAGGATTAGTGGCTCAGAGCCACTAAGTGCCCCGAGCTGTCTTTTTGGGACTCT
>Ga0184632_10000123_pt1 | contig 24893 bp, 22 predicted proteins | sample PLM31_50_b1_FD_133153 | JGI IMG/M metagenome (GOLD analysis project Ga0184632, IMG submission 133153) | Groundwater sediment microbial communities from an aquifer in East River, Colorado, USA - PLM3-1_50_b1 | ecosystem: Environmental > Terrestrial > Soil > Riparian zone | place: USA: East... | reverse complement strand
GGCCAGGGCGGCCTCGACCAGGTGGGCGACGCACTCGGTGTCGGTCTGGGACGCGAGCGCGTGCCCCTGGGCCTCCAGCTCGGCCCGGAGCGAGTAGAAGTTCTCGATGATGCCGTTGTGGATGACCGCGACCCGGCCGCTGCAGTCCAGGTGCGGGTGGGCGTTGCGGTCGGTGGGCGCGCCGTGGGTCGCCCAGCGGGTGTGGCCGATGCCGGTCACGCCCTCCAGGGCGTCCTCGCCGCCGAGCTCGCGCTCCAGCGCCTCGAGCTTGCCGGCCTTGCGGACGACCTGGACCCGCCCGCCGTCGAGCACGGCCACGCCGGCGGAGTCGTAGCCGCGGTACTCCAGGCGCCGCAGGCCCGCCAGGAGGATCGGGAGCGCCGGCTGCTGGCCGGCGTAGCCGACGATCCCACACATGCCAGGGGGCTCCTCTCGATCGCCCGATGCTCGTGCTTATGGCGAGCTACCGCCCGCCGACGTGCCGCCGATCGGGTCAGAGCAGGGTACCGTGCCACGCTTCGCGACGACACCGGGGAGCGATGGCAGGACCTCCCATCGACCTGCGCTCGGGATGGAGGTCAGGTTCATGGTCTCCAAGATCCTCAATCCCCCGTTGCAGTAGGCCGAGGTAGCTACGCGTAGGCATTTCGAACTCTTTGAACTTGTCGAGGTGATCGTCCATCTGTATGGTGCCGTCATTCTTGTACCGGACCATGTGGCGGAGTGGCGCCGGTCCGCCACCCAGAGGGGGCCCTAGGTCCCGGTCAACAAGGAGGAATCCCGGGCATGCGGAAGGTCTTCCCCACGTCCGTCGTACCGCGAATCCCGGCAGATCGCATCGCTGTCCGACCCGACCTTGCTTGCCCTGCCAACCCATGACCGCGACCCGCTCGACCCAGCCCAGGCGTCCAAGACGAACCGCGGCGCACCATTCAGTCCTGGACCGCACGTCGACGTGGCCGTGCGACGTCAACCTAACTGCGTCGCATCGATCTGACTCCCAGGCTCCGGTCAGCACGGAGCAGCGCCAGCTCGATCCGACGACAACGCAGGTCGTCGCCGAGCCGGAAATTCGCCGACGTCTCCTTGCCTGCCGAGTCATCGGGGACGTTGGTGCCCTGCTGATGGGATTGACGGCGATCCAGATCGTTCAGGACACGGTGCTTCCAGTGGGTGGCGCAATTCAGCCATCCAGACCGGTCATCGCCTTCAGCAGCTTGGCCATCCTCATCTGGCTGATCCTGTTCGCCAACGCCGGGCTCTACGACTCCCGCCGGTTGGTGAACGCCAGCGAGGAGCTGAAGGCGGTGCTCCAGGCGGTGGCGATTGGTAGCGTCGCCACCGGCTTCGCCGCATTCGTCTTGAAGGTGCCGACCCAACGGTCCTGGGTGCTGGCCACCTGGGTGGGCTGCACCGTAACGGTCGTCGCCACCCGCTTCACCTATCGAACGATCCTACGATCGTTGCGCCACTCGGGAGTTCTCGTCAGCCGCATGCTGATCGTCGGTGCCGGGCGCGAAGGCCGAGATCTCTGCCGCTCGATCATGCGCTCACGCCGGCTGGGCTTCCAGGTCGTCGGATTCCTGGATGATGCGCTGGCGCCAGGACCGGTCGCCGCCGGCCTTCCCGAACTGCTCGGGCCGAGCTCGACGGTTCGTGAGGTGGTTCGCACGCACAAGATCCACGCCGTTCTGGTCGCTAGCGGCTCGGTCGCGACGGAGACCACCGAGCGGGTCTACCGGGACGTCCAAGACATCCCCGTCGACTTTTACATGTCCACTGGAATACTTGGTGTCGCTGCCAGCCGAGTCGCCGTGGAGCGCTTCTCTGAAGCTACGGTCCTTGGCCTGCGTCGTGTCGAGCTGACACGATGGCAGCGAGTGATGAAGCGTGCCTTCCACCTCGTCGTCGCCGGAATGCTGGTCGCGGCGCTGAGCCCCATCCTCCTCGTCTGCGCCTTGGCAGTACGCGCCTCTGGACCCGGTCCGGTCCTGTTCCGTCAACAGCGATTCGGGAAAGACGGCGAAGTCTTCTTCATCCACAGGTTCCGCTCGATGGTGGCCGACGCCGAAGACCGTCAGCCGGCCCAAGGGGCCGACGCCAACGACGCTGAGGGTCCGCGCTTCAAGCTCCAGTACGACCCTCGGGTCACCCCGGTAGGGCGGATCCTGCGCGCCTGGAGCCTCGATGAGCTGCCGCAACTGTTCGATGTGCTTCGTGGCCACATGAGTCTGGTCGGCCCACGGCCGTTCGTGACTGACGAGGTCGACCTGACGGAACCATGGGCGCTGACCCGTCTCCGGGTAAGCCTGGCGTCACAGGGCTCTGGCAGGTGTCCGATCGCCACCGCCTCCCCTTCGACGAGCTCGTCCGCCACGACCTGTTCTATGTCGAGAACTGGTCGCTATCGATGGATCTCGTGATCCTCCTACGTACCATCCCCGCGGTGCTCGCACGATCAGAGGCGTAGTGGCCGGCATGGAGTCACATCGACAGACCAGCATGTGGCGCGTGGCGCGCGAGGTCCCGGCGTGACGAGGTCGCCATCGCTTCGTGCAATTCGGACCGTGCGGGCGCTGAAGGAACATCTTCGACGGCCACCCTGGGTGCGGCCAGGGCATTACTATTCACCCTCGACCTGCCCACAGGATATCGAGAGGTCGTTGTCATGGGACCATGAAGCGCCTGGCGTTGACCTGCGGCAGAGAGCGCAACTGGACCTGGTCCAGGAGATGGCACCGCTCCTGGACCAATCGCCTTACGACCGGTATCGGCCAGACAACAATATGTTTGGAATGGCGGACGCCGCAGTCCTGCGCGCGATGCTGCGCTACCTGCGTCCACGGCACGTTGTCGAGGTCGGTTCCGGGTTCTCGACAGCAATGCTGCTCGACACGGCCGACGACACGAATCTTGCCATCGACCTGACATGTGTCGAACCCTATCCGGACCGTCTCCTGAGCCTGCTCAAGCCGGATGATCGCATTAGGTTGATACGTAAGCCTGTGCAGGATGTCCCACTCTCGACCTACGACATGCTCGGTGCCAATGACCTGCTCTTCGTCGACTCTACGCACGTGGCGAAGGCCGGCTCCGATGTCCTGTGGCTCCTTCTGCACGTGCTGCCACGCCTGTCGCCCGGCGTGGCTGTCCACATACACGACATCTTCTGGCCCTTCGAGTACCCAGAGACGTGGCTACGAGAGGGCCGCGACTGGAACGAAGCCTACTTGTTGCATGCCTTCCTCTGTCACAACAGCGCGTGGGAACTGCTGTTGTTCTCTTCCTGGCTCTGGAGCACGCATCCTCAGCTTCTCCCGACCAACCTGCGCGACTCGCGTCCCGGTTCCCTATGGATGCAGAGGAGAATCGCGTAGGGTCTAGCGACGGCGTGGTCCAGGCTGGCCACCCCACACCCTCCGGGTGGTCCGGACTCGGGGCTATGAGGTTACCGAGGTTGGCTTGCGGCACATCCATATATGGTCGATGGATGGTTTGAGCCCGAACCTGGCCATTTCTTCTGGAGTGACCTCGTACTGGTCGATCTCGACATCGAAACCGACGTCACGCAGCAGATCCGGATAGTTCCGCCCGTAGATACGGACGTGATCTGCCTGTCCGAAGACCTTCGTCCTTTCGGCAGGTGTGGTGATGGTCCAGTCCTCGAATGATTCCTCCCGGGACCAGTCGATCGGAACGTCGAGGATTCCCCATCCGCCCGGCTTCAAGATCCTGAACAACTCCCGCATCGCGGCTCGATCGTCGCTCACGTGCTCCAGAACATGTGAGCAGAGGATGACCTCGAAGCTGGCATCGGGGAACTGAAGAGCAGTGATGTCGATCCGCATCATTGCTCTTGGAGACTGTATATCACCACTCAGGTACTCGATGGTGTCTATCTGTTGGAAATACTTCTGCAAGTACCATTCCGGGGCGACGTGCAGCATTCGCTTGCGTGGCTTGGAGAAGAGATCGGTGTGGCGGCGAAGAAACAACATCAGGAGTCGGTGCCGTTCGGATGTGAGGCACCTCGGACACTGGACGTTGTCGCGCCCGCGTGCAGGTAGGAAGCGGCGGAACCTCCCCCAGCAGATCGGGCACTGCACGGAATCCCCGGTGTTGACGACCGAGGACACGAGAGAGTAGACGGGAATAAGCCGTTCCTTGGCGACATCAGGCATCATGCGGGCAACGGTAGCGAGCACAATTCTCTCCTCGAATCGAAGGCCTGCAGGCGGCAGTGGGCATGGAGAAGGACCGCTCGACGCCACCAAGGGCGACCGACGGCCACCCCCCGGGATCTAGGTGGAGGGCATGGTGTACCCCTCCAGCCACTCCCACCGCCGCGTCCATAGCTCTGGCCAGACGACATCGCTTCGATGCGCCAGACGCGCTATCAGTGCACGCACGCCCACACCCATGGCCAGCAGGAACACTCCGGCACGTGGGCCGTGCTTGCGGGCGACGGTCGCCCTTCCCTTCAGGATGAGAAGCATCCTGTCAGTCGGCACTGTGGTTGATCCACCGACGAGATGGGTGACGACCGCATCGGGCGTGATCATTGGTCGATAGCCCAGGCGGGTGGCCCTGATCGAGAGGTCCAGATCCTCGCCGTACATGAAGAAGGCGGGGTCGAAGCCACCCAGCTCCTCCCACACCGACCGGCGCACGGCCAGCAGACACCCGCTGACCATGCCCACCCCGCGACAGCTGTCGCGCGCCCACCGTCCCAGCCCCTCCGGGTTGAAGAGGCGACTTCCTCTGAGCATAGTAGAAAGGCCGGTCGCAAAGCAGAGGGAACTCCATGTGGTCGGGATTCCCCAACAGGAGCGAGGGTCCAGGGTGCCGTCTGGCGTCAGGGTCCTCCCACCGACGATCCCGGCCCCAGGATGCTCATTAGCGAACTGGGCCAGACGCACGATGGCGTTGTCGTGGACAATGGTGTCAGGGTTGAGCAACACGAGTACCTGACCCAGAGCATTGTCGGCAGCTAGGTTGATTGCTCGAGCAAAGCCGATGTTCTCGCTCAGGGAAAGCAGCCGGACCTGTGGAAATTCGGACATGATGAGCTCGGCCGTGCCATCGTTGGAGCCGTTGTCCACCACCACGACCTCCACTCGATCGCTGGTTTCGGAGTACAACGACTCCAGGCAGGCACCAATCAGCTTCCTGGTTCGGTAGGCAACGATCAGTACCGACACCTGTCTTGTCCCCGTGGGCTCCCCCGACTTCTGGGATACTGCCTTAGCGGTAGGCGAGGAACCCCACTCCCACGAGTTCACGGGTCGACGGCCGTTCGAGCTGTCTCATCCCGCTCCCATGCATGCACATCCCCATAGCGAAGCTTCCACTCCGCCCTGATCCTGGCGGCCGCGTAGACACTCGTGTAGACCGCAGCTTCCGGCCAAAGCCGGGGTCTCGTCACTACCGATCGGAATGGCCGTGAGCCGAGGGGCGGAAGGCTCTCCGGCCACCGACGCCGAATCTGCATATTGCCAGCAAGCACTCGGCTGCGGACCTTGACGAGGCTTCGGAGCGTCTTGGGAGGGTAAACAATGAAGCAGTGATCCCGAACAATAGCCACCTCTGCCGGCGCGAAGAGGCTCCTGACGAAGAGGTCGTCGGCGATGGCATCAGGGAACAAGTCAAAACGGCTCCGCCCAGCTTCACTCATGCCATATGCGCCACCTATGTGGCCGCTCGTCGCATATGGCAGCCGAGCCCAAAACTCGTAGAACGCTCGCACTGACCATGGACATTCTGATAAGTCAACTGCCATGCTGGGTGCTGCAACCAAGACCTCATCGCGTTCGAGCACCGATGCGACACCACATATTGCTCCGATGGCGAGTTCAACGTCAGCATCAACATAGAAACGAGGAAAACCTACGGCATGCTCGTCGCCCAGGTTCAATGCTGCCGCCTTGTTCGCCGCCGGCATCTCCAGCACCTGGACGCCCGGGAACAGGCGTGCTCGGTCGGCAGTGCCATCGATGCATCCGTTCGCGACGACGATGACTTGGGCGTCGTCGATCAGTGTCGTTCCAACCAGCGCGGCGAGGCAGCGTCCGATGACCTGCTCCTCATTGTGTGCCGGTATGACGATTGAGACCATAGTGGCTTGAGCCTCCATCAGATCCCGCGGAGCCGCCAGGTTGTCCGCCAGAGCCGCCTGCGCATTTGTCGCATGGCAGCCAGAAGCAACAAGGGCTGAAGATGCGGCCAGAGACGCGCACTAGGTTCCCGACGCCACCGGAGCGCAGCCCACTCGGGAAGTCGAGGCGCGCCAGGATAGGCCGAAAGCGCAAAGGCAATGAGCTCTTCGAGAGAACGCTCCTGAGTCTCGCCACGATCATAGCTCCGGCAAGCCCGCCAAAGCGCCTCCCGGGCCAATGCGCGATTGGCCAGCATACTAAGTCTGCGCGGATCAGCTATCACCTCAGCCTGTTCGCGCAACACGTGATCGAAGGCGGCCTTGCGCTGACGCAGATCGATCAATCTGCTCGAGAACCGGGTTCGCTGCAGGCTAGCCGGGTGGATGCGTTGCCAAGCCTGGTCGACGCCGCGAATATAGGCTACGTCAGAATGGGCCGCTAGTTTCATCCAAACTTCCATGTCGAGCGTGTGCGGCAACTCGGGCCGATAGCCACCGAGTCGGCGTCGCAGTTCGGTGCGGGCCACCACCGTCTGCGTGGATACACAGTTTGTACCTGTCCTACAGCGCAGCTCCAACCATCGCCGCCCAGGCCAGACCTTGCACCGGTGACGGCCTGTCCGTACGGGTGGGAGAGCGTTCCCCGACTGGAAATAGACAGGATGACCGTAGACGAACCCCACCTGCGGGAGAGTGTCCAGCAGGTCCGCAGCTCTTCTGAGCGCGCCTGGGGCGAGTACGTCGTCCGCGTCGATCAGCATCATGTACTCGCCGTCAGCCCACTCCACGCCTTCGTTATAGGTGGCGACGTGCCCTTGGTTGTCCCGATGCCGCCGATACTCGAGCCGAGCATCTTGGGCCGCCAACGCCGGGCCGATGTCTGGCGTCTCATCGGTTGAGGCGTCATCCAGAATGAGCACCCTCACGTCGGGCCCGTCCTGACTGAGTATGCTCTCGATGCACTCGGGCAGGAATTTGCCATAGTTGTAAGTGGGCACAACGACACTTACGGTGCTCACCGCCGTCGGCCCTCCAGTAAGAGAACGATCGGAAGATGCCGTGCTCATGATCGTTCGTAGGCTGGCGAGGAGCAGAGCTCGAGCCGGAGAACACGTTCCAGGGCTTCACCGGCCTGTTCCCACGTGGCCGTCCGCACGCTCGCGGCCGCTTCCGCGGCCCGTTCGACGAGGTTCGGTGCGGCGATGACCTCAGCGATCGCTTCAGCCAAGGATCCCGGTGTGGCTGGTACATATCGGATGTAGGGGTTACTGATTGTGCTGCGATTGTGCGGAGCATCGTTGACTATGGGGATGCATCCGGCACCAAGCAACTCAAGTGGAATCAGAGAGATATTCGTCAGCGATAGGCTCAGGCCAGCCGCGCACCTGTTGTAGAGAGCATTCAGTTCTTCCGGCGAGATCACCCCATGCCCGGTATAGGGAAAGGGTAGTTTACCGACGGCTTCTCCGAACACGTGGATCTCGGCATCCGGATGCCTCTTGGAGAAGGACTCCAGAGCGAGCACACCCAGCTGGAATCCGCGCCGGTGTACCCTGGGCCTGGCGTAAAAGGCCACACCTGGGCGTCGCCCGGCGTTTGTCATGAAATATCGACCCGTGTCACAGCCGAACTCGACATGGTCGCAGTGCATGCCGTAGTCATCGGACAGTTTGTGGGCCAGCCAGCGACCGATAGTAACCCCACGGAACCCGAATCGATACGTGGCCTCGGCGAGGACGCTCTCGGTACCGGCCGGATAGAAGTAGGGCTCGAAATCCTGGACCAGGTAGAATCGCTTGCCGCTGACATCTGAATTCCGGACGCGATACGCGGTGGGCCAGGCTGTGGCGAAGATCGCATCGCACGGCGCCAAACGCTTCGTCGCATCTCCGATCGCGGCGCGGACCAAAGGGAACAATTGCCGGATCATGCTCGCGTGCATTTCCATGTCGCCCAGGTAGCGGTCATAGACGTATACCCGGTTCTGGTGGCCACGCTGCTCGAGTAGGTGAATGAGCCTGAAGATCGTCGTGTGGCCGCCCGAGCCGCGCGAGGGTGGCGTCAACACCCAGTTGACGACGAGCGGTGCGTCGCGCGGCACGACACGAGTCATCGGCGTAGCGTTTCGCTTTACATCAGGAGCAAGAACATCCGATTTCCGGACTGGCAGCTCCGGACTTGCCGCGGATTCGATCCGGCGAGCGACCCGCCGCACGAGACGCCCGAGTAGAATACCAGCCCCTTCGGCCATCAGTACCCGTTGCACCTGACGAATCCGCCTGTACAGCATCGAGGCGACCAGGGTCTCCCGTGTCCTTTCGATTCTTGCCATGGACCGCAATATGCTTCTCATCACCAAGGTGCGCTATCCTCCGATGCCTACAGTGGCGTCAGCTCCTTACTAACGGTGCCCGTCGTCTAACCAGGACGGTGAGCCAATGGTCGCCGGACTCGGTGCGTCGATCGGGTCGCGCTGACCGTGCTGGCTCGGGAGCGGAGCAAGGGGATACTCCTGCGCCCCTGTCTTGGAGATGCCCGAAGGCTGCGGGTGGCTGTCTCGCCGTGATCGCCTCCGCGCTCGGGAGCGTCGCCCACGCCGCAACCTCCTCCGATCCGCCAGCGCCTCGGCGCAGTAGGCGATGGCAAAGGTCGCGGCAAGCCCAAGCGCGACCGTGATCGCGACCGCACGAATCGTGCTGCCGGCTACTCGCTTCGCTGTCGTTGGGGGGCTGGCGACCTGCACCTGGATGAGGGACTCGCCCGCAGCGCCCGCGGAGATCTGTCGTCGGGCGAGCTCGGTGCGCAGCATCCTCACCACCGCAGTCAACGTACGCCGGGCATCTCTCTCTCTCCTGCTCGTGGACGTCACAGTTAGAGTCGGCGTCGGTGATATCTCTGTTGAGGGGACCACTTTATAGTCCGCCAACCATCCGGACTCTGCCAGGCGCTTCCTTATCGTATCGCTGGTCAGGACGATGGACATTACTTCGGCGGATATCTTCAAACTATTGGTGAATTGAAGGTATGGATTGGATACCGGCCCCTCAGACGAGATCTCCGACGGTTGTGATGCTTTCCCGTTCGGGACGAGAAGCACGACTGTTGCAGCGACCTGGTAGGAAGGCTGCACTGCTTGAGCAACCGCGATCGACGAGGTGGCGGTCAGCGTCAGCACTGGAAGCACGACATACCAACGTCTGAGCATCATCCTCAGCGAGGTCGCAGAATCCACTATTCGCAATTCTCGAAGGTCAAGGTGCAAAGCCGGAGCCAGGGTCCTGTCGATCGCGAGCGCGCTGGACACAGCGCGGGCATCAGCAGCGATCGGTTGCCAGGCCAGATGTCAAGGAAGCTCATGTAGCCATCCCTCAATCACCTCAAGCATCGTGACGTGCCATCTTTCTTGTGTCACTCCAGAGGTTGCCAGCCCAGATCGGGCCGGCCCCGGGCTCCTTGCTTAGGAGGCCATGCACATAGCCGCGACCAAAGCGGTTGCCACGCACGATGACATCGGTGCTGGCGCGGCCGCGGACATAGATAGTGTAGTTGCCACCATTGAGGAGATTGCCCTCGATCTGGACGCGAGTGAGAGGCTCGAATACTCCACTCAACATGATGGCCGAGGTCTGTCGTCCGGGGTGTTGGATATTGTTGCCACGGATGAAGATATTCCTGCCGCCTGTCGACTGGATACCATCATTATGGCAACCCTTACAAAGAGTCAGGTCGTGGATATATGATTCCTCTACGACGGTGTTGCTCCCCATCCGAGGACCATCGGCGATGCGATGAATATGCGCCCGCCGTACGGTGTAGTTTGCGAACCCGATTGCCACTCCGATGCCCGAATTGAGGCCGTCAATCTCAGTATCTTCGACCAGCAAACCCTGATATTGCGGATACTGCCGTATTGGGTACCAGCTGTTGCAGCGAATACGCGTGCGCCTGATCACGACCCTGCTGGCTCGGACTTCAATGCAACCACTAACGTCTTTTGCGTCGATCACGAAGCCGGGGGAGGTGACGACGAAGCTGCCGGCTGGAGTGAGCCTGGTGCCTTTCGGCACCCCGCTGTTGTGTGCGTCTGGTACTCGCTTGGAGCCCGAAGGCTGCGACCTGCTGGCAGCTCGAGATGAACTGGTCGTGTCGGCAGGTTCCGAGCGCTGGGTGCTGGTCGTCGATCCTGTGGTGGGGATGGCTCCGACAGATCCTCCTGTAGCGGCTGTGACAGGGGATCGGCTTGTGGGGGTGGTCGTTGTCGATAGCCCCCTGTGCGATGGTCCGGGACCGCTCCCGGAGCTCAATGCGCCGAGAGCCACCAGGCTCAAGACCAGAGCCAGGCCGGTTGCTAGCGCCAGTCGGCGTCGCATCGCATGTTCGGAGTTGGCCCTCGTCTCGTGCCGGAACGGGCGACGCGGCATCTATCCTCTCATTTCTGTGCTGATCCCTGACGAGGCAAGGGCGTGCTGCGCGTCGGGCGGACTGTTCATCAGCTGCTGGTGACAAAGGCGCCACAACGCCCCGCAGCATCCGAACAGCAGAAACGCTAGGCCAGAAACCATGGGAAATGAGAAACCGTCGAATGTGGCGAAGGATATCGAAACGCAGAGAACGGCCGCAGCCAGGCTCTGAGCGAGATCCCTCGTGGCAAGGTCTTGGCTGCGCCGACGGGCGCCACGGGCGGCAAAGAGCGGAACAAGGAACAACAACAGGAGCGCGACCAGGCCGACCGCTCCAATTTCGATCATTGCGCCGAGATATTGATTGTCAAGGAGCACGTACTTGGTCGCCAAGAATGTTCCGAACCCTCGGCCAAGGAGTGGCGATTGCCGGATGAATTCTCCAATCACGGAGTAGTCCTGGGTTCGGCCTTGATAGCTCGGGTCATGCTCGATGTCCAGGAAGAGACTGAGGAGCGCTCCAATGAGACCGGGTACCAAAGCCTGGAGCGCCGCCACGAACAGCAGTAGCGCAATGAGCATCATCCGGATACGCCGCCATGACCAGGTGGGCAGCATGACCAGTGCGCACGTAAGCACGCCAAGGATACTGGACCGGGACACGGACAGCGGAATTCCAACGCCTATTGTGATTACCTTGCCCCACGTGCGCATCTTCCTGGCATTCGCATGCAGAGCGTAGTGCAGAGCGAGAGGGAGAAGCATCGCCAGCACGACTCCGAACTCGATCGGATGCAGCGCCGTCGCGGCGACACGACGGAAGGTGGCTCGTTCACCGACGAAGATCAGCAAGTCACCGATTGGCGCAAGCCCAGGAATCTGAAAGAAGTCCGCAATATCGATCCCCGTGAAGAACTGCATGATGCCGATACCCGCGAGCGCCGTCCCAGCCGAAACCAGTCGTTGGAGCAAGGCATCCAGGCGAGCCCGGGAATGGATGCCGTCAGCGGCCAACAGCGCGATCCCGAACCAGGCAAGCATGATAACGAACAGCCGATCCGAGGAACGCAACTCTTCGGCGGGAAGCGGTCGAGTCATGGCGGCAACGTGGCTGACGCCAAGGGCAACCCCGAACAGGAGGATGGCCGTCCGAACCGGCTGCGTGCCGCCTGCAACACCGTGGCCAGCCAGCAGTCGCGCGTTCCACCACCATAGAAGAGCAAGCAATCCGAACGCGACAGCAGGGGTTACGTCATAGCTGATCCCCGCGATGACTAGCCGTGCCGGCAGGAGGATCAGCACGCCCACGTACGCAGTCAGGAGTGTGACGACATCTCGATGGGAGAGCTGCCCGTTAGAGAGCACCTTCGCCCCAGAGGCGCGGTGCCCCGTCACCGGCGGCCAAGGAGCCCAGGTGGCATCCAATTCCTCGCTCGTCCGCGAAGCTGCACCGCGAAGGCGACGGCGATATCGGGCCAAAGACTCGGCCATGAAGGCGAGGGTGATTGCAGCGATGATGCCGCCGGCAAGGATCACGGCGCTCGACCGGATCGCGGTGGTCCATATCCGCTTGGGCGACTCCGGCGGTGTAACCACCTCTGCGCGAATGAGAAGTTCCGGCGAGGCGCCGACAGCACGCTGGCCTTCAAGGAGCTGCTGCTGGACACGGTGGATGACGACCCACATGAAGCGCACAGCCTCGTGCCCTGTGCTCGCCGTCGCCGTGAGGTGGAGGACGGGCGCCCCGGGTGAGGGCACCTGAACCTCATAGCGGTTCTCGCTGCCTTGCACGTCGCCCTGCTGGATGGCCGTGGCGAGACTCAGCGAGGTGGCGACCAGTTCTGACGGGACGCTGAGCCGATCGTCCCACTCGAGCAGCGGATGGGTTGCCTCATCCGCGGTGCCTTCCACGATGGACTCATCGGTGACGGCAGGGCCGACGAGCGTCAGCAGGGCCTCCGTCTGCCATGCAGCTGGCGCAGCTAGGAAGGCAGCACCGGCAAGGGCAGCCGTGGCGAGCAAGGCCGGCACAACCACCGCCCATCGACGCAGCAAGATCTTGCCGTAGGCCCAGAAGTCCAAGATGACCCGATCGCTTGAGGCTCGACTCCCTGACTCGCCTTGCGCCATCACGCCAAGAGCGGTCGATAAAGGCGGGCAGAGAGCCCAGGCGAGGCACCAGGGTACGCGATCCAGATGATCGGATCAAAAATCGCATCAACCGCGAATGCTTGGACATACGCGATGCGACTTCTACACCTATCTAGTGTAAAGTCCTCGAAAGAGTCGGCCGTGCCTAGACCGCTACGACGCGTTGGTGTCTGAGCTCAACGGAATCGAGGCCATGTACCGCAGAATGAGAAGCTGCACGAGCAGCACAATTGCTGCGGGGGCGAGTCGCTCATGCCCTCGCCCTTCGCCCCGTGTCCACCCAGACATTATCCTTCCAGAGCACTCGAGCGCCCCTGTTGGAAAGCAGACCATATACATGGGCACGGCCGAATCGATTTCCACGCACACGTATATTCGGGCTACCGGTGCCCTCGCCAGCGTAAATAGTGTAGTTTCCACCGTTCAGCACGTTCCCCGAGATAAGCACATTGTCAATAGGAGCCACCACACTGGTCAAGAAGATGGCCGCTGTCTGTCTATGGGGATGCTGAATGTTGTTCCTCCGGATTATGAGATTCCTACCGCCACCGGACTGGATGCCATCGTTGTGGCAACCACGGCAGATGTCCAGGTGATGGATGTAGGAGTCCTCGACAACGGTGTTGTCGCCCATTCGAGGCCCATCCACTACATGGTGGATATTGGCTCGTCGCAACGTGTAGTTCGAGAAGCCGATCGCAACGCCGACGCCAGAGCTCATCCCATCTATCTCCACGTCCTCCACCAGCAGGTTCTTATGGCCGGTGTGCAAGCGGATGCCGTACCAACCGGGGCAGCGGATGCGAGTTCGGCGAATCGTGACGTTGCTGGCACGGACGTCGATACACCCCTTGACGTCCTTGCCGGTGATGACGACCCCGTTGGTCCGAACCACGAGACTCCCGATCTTTCGGAGGGAGGTCCCGGCGGGAACTCCGGTGTTCCGGGCGTGCCGCCGTACCGGCGATCGCGGGTGCGTTACCGACCGCGACCGTTCGGTGGCGGACCGATCGCGCACCGCTTGCCCGGAAGGTTGCGCTCCTTCTGCGTAGCCAGGGAGGGCGACAGACAAAGCGATCGTCACGGAAAGAAGAACGCGCGCGGATCTCGCCATCTGGTGCAGTGCCGGCATGAAGGAGCACTTGAGAGAAGTGATGATTGCCGCCAAGCGGTCCTCCTTCGATGCCGCACGCCTCACTCCCAGCCGAGGAAACGGGACGCAAGCGGGGACGGAACCCAGCGACGCGTCTTCCCACCATCATCAGTCGGCGTAGGCCTCGCCCGTCTTAGCTCCCAGGTGGACGGAGCCTGCCTGACGACCGCTACCCACCGCACCAGGTTGAACGGCAAGGCTCCCAGCCATCCGCAGGCCAGCAGCGACCCCCACGGGGCGTGCCGAAGCCACCGTGTGGTGGCTAATCGCGGTTTGCACGACATGACGCCAATTCCCTCGACACGCGAATGATGCAATTGACCAATGAAGGGCGCTCGGACCGACCAGACGGGCGCACGCTCGCTAGCAAGGTCCGACGAGGGCTCATCCTCAGCTTCCTCAACAATGCGGTTGCCCGGCTTGGCACACTGCTGGCCGGAATCGTCCTCGCCAGACTGCTTACACCGGCAGATTTCGGGATGTTCGCCGTCTCCTTGGTCGCCATGAACGCCATGCTCAGTGTGTTCGACCTCGGCGTGCATATGGCCATCGTCCGCTGGCCTGGCGACCCACGAGAGCTTGCTCCAACCGTCACGACCCTGGCTACGGGCGGCAGCATCGTCTGCTACATCCTGTGCTGGTTAGCGACGCCCTGGTTCGCGTCAGCGCTCAACGTGCCCTCCGCAGTCGGGGCGATCCGCCTACTGGGGCTCGCCGTCATCATCGCAGGTATCAGCGCCGTACCGGTCGGGCTGCTCGACCGGTCCTTTCGCCAGGGCCGCCGTATGGTTGGAGAGTTGCTCGCCCTTGGTGCCTCCGTCGGGACAACGATCGTGTTGGCCGTTCTCGGGGCCGGTGTCTGGAGCCTGGCCTGGGGGCGGATCGTTGGGAACTTACTTGCGACTATAGTCTTCTTTGTTCTCGCCGACGCACGGTTGCGGCTCGGCTTCAACCCGGCCTTGGCGCGAGACCTCTTGCGCTTTGGAATACCTCTGGCAGGGGCGCACGTACTCGCGTTCGCAATGCTAAACCTTGATTACGTGGTCGTCGGCCGGGCTCTGGGCCCCACACAGTTGGGTGCATATCTCCTGGCCTTCAACCTGTCCAGCTGGCCAGTCAACATGTTCTCGGCTGCCGTTCGGCGAGTGACGCCTGCTGGCTTCTCGCAGCTAGTGGCGGATGTCCCAAGACTCCACTCAAGCCTGGCGCGCTCGCTCTGCCTGCTGACCGCTGCCGCCATCCCCATCTGCGTCCTCTTGGCCGTGTGCGCGCTGCCTACAGTCCGCTTTGTCTACGGTGATCGTTGGACGTTGGCAGCAGACGCCCTGCGATTCCTGGCACTACTCGGTGCCGTGCGGGTTATCACCGAGCTGATCTATGACTACCTGGTCGCGATCGGCCGGTCAGGGGCCAACCTGCTCATCCAGGCGGTCTGGTTCCTCGCATTGCTGCCCGCCTTGACCCTCGGCGCGCAGCTCGGTGGCATCGCCGGTGTGGGTCTGGGGCATGTGGCCGTCGCCGTTTCCATTGTCCTCCCCGCTTGTCTCGTCGAGCTTCGAAGGTCCGGTGTCCGCCTCGGATCCCTCGCCGGCGCCGTCATCCGGCCGGCCGTCGGTGGAGCAGTCTGTGCAGCAATCGCAGGGGTCACCCTGAAGGTTGTCAGCGACGATCCGGTAATGGTCATCGCGGCAGCCGGCATTTCAATGAGTGCGTACCTGGCAATTGTAGCTCCGGTCCGTCATTTCGTGCCCAAAGGCAATAGCGCTCATTAGCGAACCGCTCAAGTAGATCCACACTCCGGGGGGAAGCCACATATGCATCGGGGTCTGACAACAGCCGCGATATTCCGGCGCAGTGACTGATATGTTCCGCGTGCTTGCTTGGATGGATCGCTTCCGCCGCTGTCGAGCATGGGGAAGCCTACGGCGCGTCGGCCGCACGGCCATCGGCCGCGGAAGAGGTAAGCACGTGCTGATTCTCGTCCAGAACCTTCCTCTGCCGATTGATCGCAGAGTGTGGCTGGAGTGCCGCACACTACTCGATGCCGGATATCAGGTTAGCGCTATCACCCCGAAATCAGTCGGGGACCCTGCCTATGAGAACCTCTCGGGAATCGATCTCTACAAGTACGACCCGCCGCCTGGCTCGGACGGATACATTGCCTTCTGCTGGGAATTCGTCTATTGCTGGTTCCACACGTTGCGACTTGCGCTGCGAGCCTGGCGTCGAAGGCCAATTGACATCATTCAAGCCTGCAATCCACCGGACACCTACTGGGCACTTACGCTGTTGTTCCGGCCACTTGGAGTACGGTTTGTATACGACCAGCACGACCTGTGCCCCGAACTCTACCAGTCCAGGTTCTCGCGGCCGTCACCACTGATCATGCGGATGCTCTTGGCATTGGAGCGCGTAACCTACCGTACAGCCGACCATGTCATTGTCACGAACGATTCCTACCGTAAGGTGGCGTTCGAGCGCGGGGGGAAGCGACCATCTCAGGTTACCGTGGTACGAACCGGGCCCGACAGTGAACACCTGCGTCGTGGAAACCCTAGGCCGGAGCTGCGTCGCGAACACGATTTCCTCGCGTGCTATGTCGGCGTCATGGGTCCTCAGGACGGCGTTGACGTTCTCATTCGTGCGATCGACCACTACGTACACGACCTAGGACAGAAGAACTGCAATTTCGCAATTCTCGGGTCCGGTGATTGCTGGCAGCAGTTGAGAGACATGGTGGTCGAGTTCCAACTTGAGGAGCATGTCGTGATGCCCGGCTGGGCCGATGACACGATGCTGTCGGACTACCTCTCCACGGCTGACGTCGGGCTCTCACCGGACCCGCCGAATGCCCTGAACGAGTTGAGTACCATGAACAAGACTATGGAATACATGGCGTTCGGACTTCCCGTCATCGCGTTCGACCTGACCGAGACGAGAGTCTCAGCCGGCGATGCTGCCGTGTACGTTCCAACCGACGATCAGAGCGCCACAAGGCTGGCTGCCGCCTTCGCCGAGGCGCTTGCCAACCTGTTGGCTCATCCGGAGCAACGTTTCGAGATGGGAAGGAGCGGTCGGCAACGGGTCGAGGAGCACCTTGACTGGCGGCATCAGCGGGCGATGTACGTGAACGTCTACGAGAGCCTAGTGCGTGCCCGATGACGCGATGCCATCACCATCAACAACCAACCAAGCGCACCCTGATGCCTCGGACACGCACGGCACACGGCGGACTGCTCACCCTCGCCCCGGTCGCTGATACACCGCGACGATGTAGGGAGCATACAGGCGGTTGGTCGGGAACTTGTCGCCGTAGCGACGCGCAAACCCGCGAAGCTTGCTGTCGATCTTGGCGGATATGCCCCGCAATTCTGATTCCCGCCACATCGTCAGGTTCCCGAAGTAGCCGCAATAGAGGCGCTCGAATCCCTGGCCGGCGACGATGCGGTCCAGCACCCGTGGCCGCATGACGTCCGTGTTGTGTATCTCAAGGTTGCGCCGATCGAACAGCCAATGGTACAGCCACTGTAGGTAGCGGAAATTTGGCATCGTGATGATTAGATTACCTTGCTGGGCAACGATACGGCAGTGCTTGATGATCACCTCCTCGTAGTTGTTGAAGTGCTCTACGAAACCGAAGCTGGTAACGACATCATACGAGTTCGACGGCTCCCATTGAAGGAAATCAGCCTTGATGAACTCATAGTCCGTAATGCCGTTGATGGTCATGTTGGCATGGAAGAAATGGTCGTTATCATTGAAGTCCAGCCCAACGATCTGATAGCCAAATCTCGTGTGGAAATACCACAGGAAGTTACCAGGCACGCCGCCGATCTCGATGCAACGGAGGGTCGGATCGACCCGCAGATAGCGGTTGAACAGATCTCGGAAGAGGATGTCCGAGTCATGCAGCCTTCGAGGCTTGTAGTTCTCTGACAGGTGGTTCCACTCGGCCTTTGCTCCCTTCCTGTAGGCCATCTTGGCCATGAGCAGGCTCCTTCCAAGTCAGGGGACTTACACCTAGAGTAATTCGCTGTACTGCTCCACCATGCGGGTGAGGGAGAATTCATCCTGTACGCGAAGAGCGGCTTCTTGACCGATCCGGTGACGCCAGTGCCCATCGTCAAGCAAGGTCAGAAGGTGGCTGGTGATCCCCCGAGACGCCTGGTCGTCGTTCTTCACCAGGAGGCCACTACGGCCCGACTGGATGATCTCCGGAACCCCCCCGACGGCGGTTGCCACGACCGGTACTCCCAGGGACATGGCTTCGAGCACGACGATGGGAATCCCCTCTGTCTCTGAGCTGAGGACCAGCACATCACAGGCGGCGAGCAGCGTCGGCACGTCGTCGACATATCCAGGGAAGTGAACCTCAGTGACGATGTCGAGGGCGTTCGCCTGAGCGATGAGTGCGTCGTGCAACTCTCCGCCACCAGCCATGATGAGGCGCATCGGAATCTGCGACCGCTCGCGGCGCAGGCCGGCGAACGACTCGACGACTCGGTCAGGGCGCTTCTCGACGGCGAAGCGGCCAACGTAGGCGACGACGAACGCCTCGGGCTGGATGCCGAGGCGGCGCCGATAGCAGGCGGCATCCTTGTCCTGCTGTCGAAGCCCTTCTACATCAATCCCGTTGTGAATGACCGCAATGCGGTCCGGGCGGGTCCCGTGGCGGAGTACGAGCTGCTCTTTCAGGTACTCGCTGACGACGATTCGACCATCGAGGTATGCGTCAAAGGAGGCAGAAACGCTTGGGAAGCCTCCGTGCTCGCCGTGCACTAGGTCGAGGATGCGAAGCCGCGGGAACTGACCTTTGATTGGCTTGGTAGCTCGATAGCCGCGAGTCGAGTTGGACACCAACACCGTTCCGATGCCGGCCCTACGCACGTATCCAGTGATGTAGTGCACATGGTTGGCGCTATCGAGTACGTCTGGCAGATGCGTGATGTAAGGCGTGAGCGCTGCGAATCGCTCGTGCCAGGGGTTGCTCGACGGCACGGTTGTGATGATGTGTGGCTCGATCCCGTTCTTGGCCAGACCGGCGATGAGGTCGTGATGGACCTTGTCGGCGCCACCCACCACCATCCACGGGATGATGAAGAGGACAGGTCTGCCAGTAGCTCGAGTACCCAGCAGACACTGGTTGAGCCGGCGGCGCATGCCCACACGTTCAGCAAGAATACGTGGTACGCGACCGATCCTTCCGAAGATCTGATTCGGCGTTCGAGGGTTATACTGAGCTACTCGGGTGCTGGGGTAGTGTCGAAGCGACATACAATCTCGTGTCACATCACCGATAGATATCAAGATTACGCTACCAATTCTATTGGATACTGGTTAGAGGAACAAGAATTCGCAGACCCCGACATGTCAGTGGACGTACGCAGCACTGGACGAAAGTCATAGACGCGACAGTCTCGGTGATCACGTGGTCTCAGTAACTACGTGGGCCGGGGTTTCAGGGCCGCAAGGCTAGGACCCAACCAGGCCGCGCGACCCAGCTGATGGCGTCTGTGCTGTCTCGCTTCCCGTCGCTGCGTTCGATCTGAGGGCCGACCCTGGTCATGGCGACGCAGGCGAGCCTCCAGGCTTGACCCGTTCGCGTGGAGGTGGCCCGCCTTCACCGGTCGCAGCTCGGTGGTCACCGCCTGCTGCAGCCGGGTGGCGAGCGCCTTGACCTGGCCGCGGAGCTCGGATGGCGGAAGGCCCGAGCGGCGCAGGGCCTTCAGCTCGCGGCGGACGGCCATGACCTCGCGCCATCCCTTCGATGTGAAACGGACGGGTCCCCCGGTCACGACCACGAACTGGAAGGCGACGGCGAGGGTCTCGCAGTCCTGGCAGTGGTCGTTGACGGCCACCGCGACGTTGGAGGCCTCGACCGCGGCCGCGGGGCCCGTCGCGAGTACGACCTGGAGCGCGACGGCCACCGTCTGGCACGACTCGCAGCTCGCAATCGCCATCGCGGTGTTATCAGGGCTGACCTCGACGGCGGCGGTACGCCGGATCGACAGGGCGAGCTTGAACACCGATGCGCCGTCGGTGGTGTTGACAGCCCGCGCGGTGTTGTCGTCCCCGCGAGCGCCGGCGACCGCCGGCGCCTGGCTACCCAGCGCGAGGGCCAGGGTTAGGGTCGCGACCAGCAGGAGCAGTGCGCGTTTCGGCATGGCAGGCTCCGTTCGATCTCAGGTGGTCGCGGGCGGCCCGGTTGTGCTCGGGGACTCGGTGCTAGACGACGCCTCCGTGGTCGTGGTTGGTCCGGAGGTCGTGGTTGGTCCGGAGGTCGTAGTTGGTCCAGAGGTCGTAGTTGGTCCAGAGGTCGTGGTCGTCGGCCCGATCGTGGTGGTCGGCGCCGTCGTCGTGCTCGAGGGGGAGGTCGACCCCGACCCGACGGAGCCGGAGGGCGCTGGCCCGGGAGCCGCTGGGGCCGACGGCCCCGGCTCAACGGTCTGCTGGTCGTCAGGCGGCCACTGGGTCGTGGCCGGCCATCCCGATGCCGGCGCGACCGGCGCGGCGCCGCCCGAAGGGTCCCTGGAGGTGTCCTCGGCCCGCGAGGAGCGCCGGGGCTTGCCGTCTCGGCCGTGGGCCGTGACGACGTCCTGGACTGTGCCGCGCTCGTCCCGCTGGATCGGCTTGCGAGCCTCCCGCGGGGACCACAGCAGGACCATGGCCGCGACGGCGACCGCCACCATGACGACGCGGACGGGCCGCCGGCCCTCGGACCAGCGCCAGGCGGCGCGTCCGGCGCGGGTCCCGACCCGGGCGAAGGTGAGCGACAGGCCGGCGAGCGGCAGCACCAGGGCCAGGATGCCGAGCCCGCCGGCGACGGCGGCCAGGACCGCGCCGTCGTGGATGGCGCCGCCAACCTTGGCCAGGTGGAGCAGGACCGAGTCGCCGACGGTGGCGAAGATGCGGGGGGCATGCACGATCAGCAGGGTGAAGTTCACCAGCAGCATCGGGACGACCAGCAGCACCCAGCCGGTGACCACCACCCGCACCCACGGCCTGAGCTCCCGAACCTTCGGGTCGGCCTGCCGCCCGGGAATGAGCGACCGCAGGATCGGCTTCACCCGGCCGAACAGGTCGGGGACGCCGGTCAGGTCGCTCACCACGTAGTAGCCGTCGAGGCGCAGGAACGGCATGAACTGCTGGAGGATCTCGAGGTGCTGGACGACGATGACCAGCAGCAGGGCCTCGAACCCGGTGAGGGCATAGGCGGCGGCGGTGGCCAGCACGAACACGACGTTGAAGTAGACGCCGCCCAGGTCGGTACGCAGGCGGCCGGATCTGCTCAGGCGGTAGGCGTCGGTCACGTTGGTGTAGAAGGCAGGCCAGAACAGGTAGAGGCCGATGCCCATGACGCTGGGCCGCCCACCGCCGAACCGGCACCCGGCCGCGTGCCCGCACTCGTGGAAGGCCATCGAGAGCAGCACGAGCCCGAGCACCAGCAGGAGGAACAGCGGCTGGTAGATGACCTGCCGGCTGCTCTGAGCGATGCCGTGCATGAAGAACAACCAGCCGTCGACCGCGGCGAGCCCGGCCAGCACCGCCACGACGACCGGGGGCCAGAAGAGGGGCTGGAGAGCGCCGGCGATGGCGTTCACGACCCGCTCGGGCACCAGCGCCCCGCGAAACTTGAGCGCGAGCAGCGGGTCGGGCCGCTCCGCCGGCCGCTCGGCCGCGCCACCCGCGCGCAGCAGCCCGAGGGGCCGAAGTCGCTGCTCCACCAGGAACCCGAGCTGCTCAACGTTCAGCCTGCGGCCGACCTCCTGGCTGACGTGCTGCGAGATGCCCTGGAAGTCGCGCCGTCCGTCGACGGCGGCAAGGATCAGGTAGAGCAGGCGGGGAAGCTGGATGACCTGGCCGTCCGCGCGGCGCGCGAGGAAATGCGGCTCCTTATATCCGGAACCCTCGTACTTGCCGAGGAGCTCGACACCCTCGGCGATCCGCAGATCGGCGTTCGTCTGCGCTGTGTCGGTCGCTGTGATGGTTGAAAGCGTCGACACCATTGGGACCAGTACGCTCCATAAAGGCACGCGCCAAAGGGCGGCCGCGAAACGGCCGCCCCGTAGCGCTTAGCGGATTGTGTCTACTAGCCCTGCCACACGCTGATGCACTGCCCGGCGCTCGCGTACGCGGCCGACTGGAACGAAGCCGTGTTCAGCGCGAGAGCCAGGTTGACCCCGGTGACGTTGGCAACGTTCACCAGCGCCATCGCCTCGCGGTCGGGGAGCAGCTCGCCGTGCTGAAGCTCAAGCTCCTCGAAAGTGAACTCCTCCAGCTGCATCTGTTCAATCACCTCCCCTGCGTAAATCCGTTCCCATGTTAGAGGGAACCGCTCGCACGGGCTGCACCCTACAGGAACGGCGACCGGCTTGTGGCTAGAACCACAGAAAAAATTTCCTCTAATCCAGGTTCGATCCAGCATGAAAAGAATTAGAAGTCGCCCATATCCACATTTGGCCGAAGGCAGGGCACGCCGCATCCAGCGTGGGATCGGCCGGTCAGCCGAGCTCGGCGGCGATCACCGCGGCGAGTCGGTCGGCGATCTCCCGGGCGGCCTGCTCGGTCTCGGCCTCGACCATGACCCGCACCAGCGGCTCGGTGCCGGAGGGGCGGACCAGCACCCGACCCCGGTCGCCCAGCAGCGCCTCCTCGGCCTGCACCGCGCGCCACACCGCCGCGGCCTCGGTCAGGCCGCGGCGGTCGGCCACGCGGACGTTGACGAGCACCTGGGGGAGCCGGCGCATCACCCTGGCCAGCTCCGAGAGCGGCCGGCCGGTGCGGGCGATGATCGCGAGCAGCCGGAGCCCGGTGAGCAGCCCGTCGCCGGTGGTGGCGCGGTCGAGGAAGATGACGTGGCCCGACTGCTCGCCGCCGAGGGTGTGGCCACCGGCCAGCATCGCCTCCAGCACGTAGCGGTCGCCGACCGCGGTCTGCAGCACCTGGATGCCGTGCTCGGCCATGGCCAGACGGAAGCCCAGGTTGGTCATGACGGTGGTGACCACGGTGCCGGTCGGGAGCTCGCCCCGCTCCCGCTCGTCGAGGGCGGCCACGGCCAGGATCACGTCGCCGTCGACCAGCTCGCCGCGCTCGTCGACGGCGAGCACGCGGTCGGCGTCGCCGTCGTGGGCCAGGCCGACCGCGGCGCCCGTCCTGACCACGGCCTCCTGGACGTGCTCGGGGTGGGTGGAGCCGACCCCGGCGTTGATGTTGTGGCCGTCCGGCTCGGCCGCGACCGCGGTCACCGTGGCGCCGGCCCGCCGGTAGGCCTCGGGGGCGATCGCGGCGGCCGCCCCGTTGGCGCAGTCCACCACCACCTGGAGGCCTCCCAGGTCGGGGGTGCCGTCCAACAGGTGGGCGAGGTAGGCCTCGACGGCGTCGGCGGCCGTGCGGCGCAGGCCGCCGACCTCGGCGCCGACCGGCCGGGGGGCGCCCTGGTCCGCGGCGCCGAGGGCGGCCTCGATGCGGTCCTCGAACGCGTCGGGCAGCTTGAAGCCCTCCGGCCCGAAGAACTTGATGCCGTTGTCCGGCATGGCGTTGTGGGAGGCGGAGATCACCGCGCCCGCCGCCGCCCGGTAGTGGCGGGTCAGGAACGCCACCGCGGGGGTGGGGACCACGCCGGCCGCGAGCACCTGCCCGCCGGCGCTCAGGATGCCCGCGACCAGGGCGCTCTCGAGCAGCGCGCCAGAGGCCCGCGGGTCCCGGCCGACCACCACCGCCGGCGGCCCGGCGGCTTCGGCCCGGAGCACGCCGACGACCGCCCGTCCCAGGGCGAGGGCCAGCTCGGGCGTGAGGTCGGCGTTGGCCAAGCCCCGCACCCCGTCGGTCCCGAACAGCTTCCCCACCGGCGCTCCCGGCGAACCCGTTAGCGCTTGCTGTACTGGGGCGCCTTGCGGGCCTTCTTGAGGCCGTACTTCTTGCGCTCGACCTCGCGGGCGTCGCGGGTGAGGAAGCCGCGCTTCTTCAGCTCCACCCGCAGCTCCGGGTCGAGGTCGACCAGCGCCCGGGCGATGCCGTGGCGCAGCGCGCCGGCCTGCCCGGAGACCCCGCCGCCGGCGAGGTTGGCGAGGATGTCGTAGCGCTCGAGGGTGTTGGTCACCCGCAGCGGCTCGGTGACGAGCCGGCGGTGCGCCGGGTTGGGGAAGTAGTCCTCGAGGGGTCGGCCGTTCAGCTTGAACTGGCCCGTCCCCTCGAGCAGGCGCACCCGGACCACGGCCTCCTTGCGACGGCCGGTGCCCCGGGCCAGCATTGCTGGAGCAGCCAACGAGGTGTCCTCCTCTATTGTTGCGGTGGAGCGCTGAAGTCGAGCGGCCGCGGCATCTGGGCGGCGTGCGGGTGGGTCGGGCCGTCGTAGACCTTGAGCTTGGAGAGCATCTGCCGTCCGAGCCGGTTGCGGGGCAGCATGCCCCGGACGGCCCGCTCGACCGCCTTGGACGGCCGCTGCGCGAGCAGGACCGTGTAGGGGACCGACTTCAGGCCGCCCGGGTAGCCGGAGTGCCGGTAGGCGACCTTCTGCTCGCGCTTGCGGCCGGTCAGCCGCACCTTGGCGGCGTTCACGATGATCACGTGGTCGCCGGTGTCGACGTGGGGCGCGAAGATCGGCTTGTGCTTGCCGCGCAGGATCCGGGCCACCTGGGCGGCGAGCCGACCGAGGACCTGGCCGTCGGCGTCGACGACGTACCAGTCGCGGGTGATGTCCCGCGCTCTGGGCGAGAACGTGCGGCTTGCTGGCGAGGGCATGCGGGCAACTCCGTGACGATTCGAGGGATTCAGCGCCGGGCACGCGATCGCTGCCGCAGCCACTGTCAAACCGATGGTCAAGGCTAGCGATGACCAGTAGTTTTGGCAACTCGCACAACGCGCCCGGCGCTCAGTCGGGGGCGAGGACCCGCCAGGCGGCCGGGATGACGGCGACCACCGTGGCGGCCGGGCCACGCAGGCGGGGCAGGTCCTCGGGGAGCCGCCGGTCCATGGCCAGCGCCCGCGCCAGCTTCGCTCTGGAGGCGGCCGCCGGCACGACCAGCACGTCGAGCAG
>Ga0184632_10000122_pt1 | contig 24933 bp, 23 predicted proteins | sample PLM31_50_b1_FD_133153 | JGI IMG/M metagenome (GOLD analysis project Ga0184632, IMG submission 133153) | Groundwater sediment microbial communities from an aquifer in East River, Colorado, USA - PLM3-1_50_b1 | ecosystem: Environmental > Terrestrial > Soil > Riparian zone | place: USA: East... | reverse complement strand
CGATGATCCCCGAGCTGCCGATCGCGATGCTCGCCTGCGCGCGGATCGGTGCCCCCCACACCGTCGTGTTCGGCGGGTTCTCCGCCGAGGCGTTGAGCGGCCGCATCAACGACGCCCAAGCCAAGCTCGTGATCACCGCCGACGGCGGCTGGCGGCGCGGCAAGCCGGCGCCCCTCAAGCCGGCCGTCGACGATGCGCTGACCCAGACACCGACGATCGAGCACGCCCTCGTCGTCCGCCGTCTCGGCGATACAGTCGAGGGCGGGACCGCGATGCAGGAAGGCCGGGACGTCTGGTGGCACGACCTCGTCGATCGCCAGTCCGAGGACCACGAGCCCGTGCCGCTCGACAGCGAGCACATGCTCTACCTGCTGTACACATCGGGCACCACCGCCAAGCCCAAGGGCATCATCCACACGACCGCGGGCTACCTCCTCGGTGCGAGCTTCACGCACGAGATGGTCTTCGACATCAAGCCCGACGATGTGTACTGGTGCGCCGCCGACGTGGGCTGGGTCACCGGTCACAGCTACATCGTGTACGGCCCCCTGGCCAACGCGACCACCTCGGTCCTCTATGAGGGCACGCCCGACACCCCGGACTGGGGACGCTGGTGGCAGATCATCGAGGACTACAAGGTCAACATCCTCTATTGCGCACCGACCGCGATCCGGGCCCACATGAAGCAGGGTGCGCAATGGGCCCATGCGCACGACCTCTCGAGCCTGCGCGTGCTCGGCTCGGTGGGCGAGCCGATCAACCCCGTCGCGTGGCTCTGGTACGACAAGCACATCGGTGGCGGCCACACGCCGATCGTCGATACGTGGTGGCAGACCGAGACCGGCATGATCATGATCACGCCGCTGCCTGGCGTGACCGTTACGAAGCCAGGTAGTGCCACGTTCCCGTTCCCGGGCATCGAGGTCGACGTCATCGACCGCGCGGGCAATTCGGTGCCGCTGGGCGGCGGTGGGCTGCTCGTGCTGAAGCGGCCCTGGCCGGCGATGCTGCGCGGGATCTACGGCGATCCCGAGCGCTACAAGGAGACCTACTGGAGCCGCTTCCCGGGCATGTACTTCGCCGGCGATGGGGCGAAGCGCGACGCCGATGGATACCTGTGGCTGCTCGGCCGGGTCGACGACGTCATGAACGTCTCCGGCCATCGGCTCTCGACGACCGAGATCGAGAGCGCCCTGGTCTCCCACCCGGCCGTGGCCGAGGCCGCCGTCGTCGGCGGGCCGGATCCTCTGACCGGCGAGGCGATCAACGCGTTCGTCATCCTGCGCCTCGGCAACGAGCCGACGCCGTCGCTCGGTGATGAGCTGCGCCAGCACGTATCGACGAAGATCAGCCCGATCGCCAAGCCCAAGACCCTCATGTTCGTGCCGGACCTGCCGAAGACGAGATCGGGCAAGATCATGCGTCGACTGCTCCGCGATATCGCGCAGGGCCGGACGTTGGGCGACACGACCACGCTGGCCGACACCAACGTCGTCGAGCTCATCCGGACGAACACGGGCGCCTCGGAGGACTGAAGGTGCCATTCGACTTCCTGAAACGGAAGAAGACCGACGGGGGGGCGCCGACACCGACCGGAACCGCGACCCGCCGGTCGCGCGATCGTGGGATCCCATTCGACGGCCTGACCGAGGAATGGCGGATCGTCGGCAACATGCACGTCGAGCATCGACTTTCGGACGCCCTCAACAAGCGCGAAGCGGTGACGATCTCGGATGTGCAGTGGGCGCCGATCGACGGGTCCTCGCCGCTCGTCCCCGCGCCGGGCCTGAAAGCCGTCGATCCGTACGACCTGATCCTCGTCCTCGCCGGGGAGGCCACGCTACCACCGCTGAGCGAGGCCGAGCGGACGGCCCACAAGGTCCACAAAGTCGCGTATGACGTGGCGCTGGAGGTGCCGCCATTTCGCGTGGTTGGCACTGTCTATCTACATCCCGGGTCGGAACCGGAGCGACTGCTCGATCGGGCCACCGAGATGTTCGTGCCCGTCGTCGGCGCGACGGCCTACCTGAACGACGTGGCGGTCGGTCCGGAGATCGACGCGATCCTCGTCAACCGGTTCTACCTGCGGGGGATCGAACAGGTCGACCGACGGACCGGCGAACGCCCGCAAAAGCTGCCCGGGTCGCCGATGGGCGGCATCTCCTGGCAAGACCGCTCGCGATAAGGCCGTCGCCTGGCGGTCGATCCGTGCGTTACCACCTCCGCGCACTCGCTCACGCAGGAACCCTCGGACCGATGGCTCGCGGAGCGTCGCCTCGGGCCTCGGGGGGTGGTGCGCTCGCTCGCGCTGCTCGATGGCGCCTTCGGCTTGGCCGCCATCCGACGGCCTCACAACAAGCCGGATCGGCCGCCGGGAGACGGCCGGATCAGACTCGGGCGGGGACCTTTGCGCGGTTGAACAACCCGAACGGCACCTTCATGGCCGGCGCGGCAGACGGCGTCCCCAGCACGCGATCGGCGAGGACGTCGAAGTCCTCGGTGATCCGTTCCTTGGGGAACATCTCGATGACGGTGCGGCCCTCGTTCGCGGCACGGACGAAGAGCAGCCCGCCCGATCGGATCAGCGCGAGTGACGGCATCCCGACCGTGCGCTCCATGTCGGCCACGGTCACGCCGCTGTTGGCGCGGTTGATCACCAGCGCCAGGCGGTCCCGGACGCCGGCCTCGTCTGCGTAGTCGGTAAGCTGGACCGCGGCACGGATCGCGGGCACATCCGGAGTGACCGGCACGAGAATCCGATCGGCGATCTCGAAGATCGCCCGGTTCAGGTCGCTGTAGGACGGGTGCAGGTCCACGACCACGAAGTCGAAGCCGCGGCGTGCGTTGTTGATCGCGTCGGCAACTCGCGCGGGCTCCAGGATTTCCGTGTTGAGCGGCGACGAGCTGAGCGACACGATCCGCATACCCGACGGATGCGCCGAGGCGATGTCGGCGATCGTCTCGAACGGGCCGCCCTCGGACTGATCGAGCCAGCTGTCGGCGAGGGTGCGCACGCCATCGATCCCGAGCGACGTCGCGACGTGGCCCGTCACGGTGTCGGCGTCGACCAACATGACGTTCTGACCGCGTCGCGTCTGGAGTGCCGACGACAGGTTTGTGGCCAGCGTCGTCTTGCCGACGCCACCCTTCGGGTTGAAGATCGCGATGACCACCGCGCGTTGCGCCCAGCCGTCGGTCTCGATCGGCCCGCCCTGGAGGATGGGTCCCGAGCCGTCGTCGACGGTCTGGCTGCGGATGCACATCGCCTCGACGCGCCAGCGCAGTGATTCGGCCGAGTAGGGCCGGGTGAAGTACTCGTCCTCGACGCCGCCCGAGGTCCCGTTGATGCGTGACAGGGTGCGCTCCGAGACGACCATCAACGCCGGGATGGCCCGCCCGTTGTCCCGCAGCAGCGCGTAGTACTCGAGTGACTGGTCGAAGTCGGTCTCGCCGTCGAGGATCGCGACCGCAATGTCACGTCGGGACGACAGCAGTGCCTCGAGCTCGTCCGGATGGTTGACCGTTGCGGCGGTGAAGCCAGCGGCCCGCAGCTCGGCAGCGACCGGAGCGGACTCGCCGCTCGGTAGGGCGACGGCGATCGCTGGGCGGGCCACGCCTAGCCTTCGGCTTCTGGATCGCGCGCGGCGACCGTGAGCTCTCCGACCGTCTCGTTCGTGACCCGCGCACCGAAGCCTTGCAGGCTCGCGATCGATTCGCCGAGCGCCATGCCGGCGTCGTGCGTCACGGCGAACACGAATTCGCCGTCGGGACCGGACGTGACACCGACCGAATGCACGCCCGAGGCACGGGCGAGGTTTCGCTTGAAGCCGGCGATCGAGGCCACGCTCACGAGGCCCGTGACGACAACGCGGGTCGTGGCGGCCTCGCCGGTCGCGGCGGTGTCGGGGACGAGGCCGGCAAGCCGCGCGGCGAGCGCGTCATCGGCGATGACCGGGATCTCCTCCTCCGGTGCTTCGCTCTCGACGGGGAACGCGCCCGCCTCGGCCTCTGCCGCGGCGAAGTCGCGATCGATGCCCAGGGCGTCGAGGCGGGGATCGGTCTCCGTCGGCGCGCTCTCATCGGGGGCGATGCCGAACAGGTCGCCGCTGTCCTCGGTCGTGGGTTCGGGCTCTGGTGTGGGCTCGGAGGTTGGCTCCGGTGCGGCGAGCTCGCCCCATCCCGACGGCACGGCTTCGGCCGATTGGACGGACTCGACCGGTTCTGCGCGCTCGATGAAACCATCGTGACTCGACTCCGCCACCTCGGGCGACTCGGCCACTTCGGGTGTCTCGGCCACCTCGGTCGCGCTCGACTCGGTGAGAGGCGCCTCGACCGGCGAGGGCTCCGCAGGAGCGTCGACGACCGGCGCAGCCACGGACGCAGCGACGACGGGGCCCCGATCCCAGGCGACGTCGGCATCGAAGGGCGGCGGCTCGGGCAGGCTCTCGGCCATGGACGCGAAGCGAGTGGGATCCTCCTCGCCGAGCAGCCGTTCGAAGAAGGACGACATCTGGTTCTCGAAGCCGGCGACGCGCTGCTGCACCCGCTCGATACGTTCCTCGATCTGCGCGGCGTGCGACTCGATCTCCCGCTCGAGGACGGTCTTCCGATGCGCGATGCGTTCGTCGGTCTCCTCGCGGATCCGGGCGATCTCGGTCTTCGACCACTCGCGGATCGAGGCGATGTCGTCATCGGCCTTCTTGCGCAGGTCAGTGGCCTCGTCGGCCGTGCTGGCGTGGATGCTCTCGATGTGGGCCTTGGCCTCCGCGCCAAAGCGCTCGAGGGTATCCGCACGCGCGGACTCGGCCGCTGCCTGCATGGCCCTCGTGAGGTCGGCCATGAACTTGTTCGGCCTGCGTGGCAGCGTTGATGCCGAGGCGGCGACGTCCGCTTGCCCCGTCTGGGCGCCCGACGACGACGGGTCCGTCCCGGTCTCAGAGCTGGGAGGCGCGGTGTCGGTCATCGTTGGCGTCTCGTGCTGCGAGCCTGCCTGGGCCGGGTCCCCGCCTGCCGTGTCGTCGACCGTTCCGTCGACCTGGGGGTCGGACTCGTTCCGGTCCGCGCTCCAGGGGAGACGGAATCCGCTCTTCGCGTCGGTCGTTGCCATGCGGTGGATCCTCGTGTCGAGATGTAGTCGTGCGTTCTGGGGCGTGTCGGCATGGTGCCAGCGTGGTCTGGTGTGGTGGAGTCCGCTAGAGGTACCAGCGGTTTACGCCGGTCGTACCGTTGCCCGAGCCCGCCCGGTGACCCGGTGTGTGGCTGCAACGCGTTCAGCGGTAGCATGAGCGACCCATGAACCCGCTCGATCGCCTGGGACGCCCGCTTCACGACCTCCGCATCTCGGTCACCGACCGGTGCAACTTCCGATGCACCTACTGTATGCCCAAGGAGATCTTCGGGCACGACTACGCGTTCCTACCCAAGGACCAGGTGCTGACGTTCGAGGAGATCACTCGCGCAGCCACGGCGTTCGTCGAACTGGGCGTCGAGAAGCTGCGGATCACGGGCGGAGAACCGCTGGTTCGCCGAGGCCTCCCGGAGCTCATCCGCATGCTCGCGGCGCTGCGCACATCGGACGGCCGCCTGCTCGACCTGACCCTGACGACGAATGGGGCGGCGCTGCGCGCGCTTGCACAACCACTGGCGGACGCCGGGTTGCAACGCGTGACGGTCAGCCTCGACTCACTCGACGACGCGGTGTTCGGTGCCATGAACGGCGTCGACTTCCCGGTAGCCCGCGTCCTCGAGGGCATCGCTGCCGCCCTCGACGCCGGTCTGACCCCGGTGAAGATCAACATGGTCGTCCGTCGAGGGATCAACGAGGCGTCGATCGTCCCCATGGCGCGCTGGGCGCGCGACACCGGCGTCACGCTGCGATTCATCGAGTACATGGACGTGGGGCATTCCAACGGCTGGCGGCTCGACGAGGTCGTGCCGGCGACCGACCTCATCGAAACGGTCACCTCGGCCTGGCCAGCCGAGCCTGCCGACGCGCAGTACCGCGGCGAGGTCGCGGGCCGCTGGCGCTACCTCGACGGAGCGGGTGAGTTCGGCATCATCTCGTCGGTGACGCTCCCGTTCTGTCGTGATTGCACCCGCGCCCGGTTGTCCGCCGACGGCCGGTTGTACACATGCCTGTTCGCGGTCGCCGGCCATGACGTCCGGATGGTCCTGCGCGATGGCTCGACCGATGACGAACTGCTGCGGTTCCTTGCCAACGTCTGGGGCGACCGGGAGGACCGCTATTCGGAGCTCAGGTCACAGTCGACATCCGATCTGCCGAAGATCGAGATGTTCGCGATGGGTGGCTGAACACCGTTCATCCACATGGTTATCCACACGCCGACCACAGCCCCGTCGAACCCGTGGACAGCGTCGATGAAGTCGGTTCGATCTTCGTGGATAAGCGCGTTGACCCGCCCGTGAGGCGGCCGATACCGTAGGTCTTGCCCGAAGGGGCCGACAGGGACGCAGGAACCGAGATCGCATCAAGGACCTTCGTTCATCCGTTCGGTCGCTTCGGGCGCTTCGTTGCCCGGGGGCTCGCGGCCGTCTCACCACGGCCCGTCCGCTGGGGTTCCGCCCGACGGGACGCGATCGGCATCCCGGTGTCGATACTTCCGTCGGGCGCGCGAAGCCTCCCCGAGTTCGCCGACCGCCTGTCATGCTGGGCGCCTCGCTCGGAGGTTCCCATCTCGGTTCCCATCGATCCCGCACGCCCGATCCCACCGATCGCCCAGCCTGAGCGGATCGCCGCGCTGGTGGCCGCTGTCCGTGCGCGGACCGATGTCGTGCCGGAGGTCGGGATCGTCCTGGGCTCGGGACTGGGCGGCCTGGCCGACGATCTCGAGGACCCAGTCGCGATCCCGTTCGGCGAACTGCCGGGGTGGCCGGCGGCGACCGCGCCGGGGCATACCGGGCAGTTGCTGCTCGGGCGGCTGGGCGGGCGAAGCGTGGTCATGCTCCAGGGCCGCCTGCATCTGTACGAGGGCAATGACCCCGGTCTCGTCGTCCAGCCGGTCCTGCTCTTCCATGCGCTCGGGGCGCGCCTCGTCGTATTGACGAACGCGGCCGGCGGGTTGGACCCGACGTTCGGGCCGGGCACGCTCATGGTCGTTACCGATCACATCAACCTGACCGGGCGCTCCCCGCTGATCGGCGGCAATGCGCACGAGCTCGGCCCGCGGTTCCCGGACATGACCGATGCATGGAGCCCCCGACTCCGAGCCAGGTTGCACGCGGCGGGCGCCGCCGAGGGCGTGGAGCTACGCGAAGGTGTCTACGTCGGGCTCAGTGGGCCGGCCTATGAGACTCCTGCCGAGGTCCGGATGCTGGCCGCCCTGGGAGGCGACGCCGTCGGCATGTCGACGGTCCTCGAGTGCATCGCGGCCCGTTGGGTCGGCCTCGAGGTCTGCGGCGTCTCGCTTATCACGAACGCCGGCGCCGGGTACAGCGGTGCTCCGCTGACGCACGACGAAGTCCTCGAGGCCGGGGCGACCGCGGGTCCCGGGTTGGCGCGCGTGATCCGGCGATTCGTTGATGATCTCGACGAAGGGGCAGCGAGCGGATGACGGCGGCGCATGCGCCGGTCCTTACGCGGCGCGCCCTGAACCGAACGCTGCTGGGACGCCAGCTGCTCCTGGAGCGGGTCGATCGCACCCCGACTGACATCGTCGAGCACCTCGTCGGGTTGCAGGCACAGGAGCCGATCGATCCGTATGTCGCGCTGTGGACCAGGATCGACGGCTTCGATCCGATGGAGCTGAGCGCGATGATCGAGGAGCGGCGCGCGGTCCGGATGGGCCACCTGCGCGGCACGCTCCACCTGGTAACGGCCCGCGACTGCCGCGCCCATTACCCGATCCTTGCGGACGTGATGGCCCGTTCGTGGAAGAGCAGCCCGTTCATCAAGCAGCTCGTCGGCGTGGACGTCGAGGCCGTCATCGCGGCGGCGCGGCAGGCGCTCGAGGCGCGGCCACGAACGCCGTCGGAGCTCGGGGCGGCACTGGCCTCAGGCTGGCCGGACCGCGCTCCGACGGCCCTCGCCTACGCGGCGCGGTTCCTGCTGCCGCTGGTCCAGGTCCCGCCACGCGGCCTGTGGGGCATGACGGGACGCCCGACCAACACGACCGCCGAGGCCTGGCTCGGCGTTCCGATGGACGAGGACCCGAGCATCGATGGGTTGCTCCTGCGATATCTCGCGGCGTTCGGTCCTGCGACCGTCGGCGATATGCGCGTCTGGTCGTGGCTGACCGGCTTGCGCGAGGTCGTCGAGCGGCTACGGCCGCAGTTGCGGACGTTCCGCGACGAGGCTGGGCGCGAACTCCTCGACATCCAGGACGGGCAGTTCGTCGACGAGGGCACCCCTGCACCGATCCGGTTCCTGCCGTACTACGACAACGTTTTCCTGTCTCACGATGACCGGTCGCGGATCTTCACCCCGGGCATCACGGTGAACGAGCTGACGTGGCATGGCGGCGTGCTGGTGGACGGGTTCGTCGGTGCCGGCTGGCGGATCGCCCGTGCGCGCGGGCGCGCGACGATGACGGTGACCAGGTACATCCCGGTTGATAGCGACCAGCAAGGGGACATGGAGGCCGAGGCGGATCGCTTGCTCGCCTTCCTCGCCTCCGACGCAGACCAGCGCGACGTCGTCTTCGCCGGGGCCTGACGGGCCGGGTCAGGCCTGTGGCAGCTCCCTACCGGCGGCGCGAGCCGCGGCCGCCTTCTCCGCCCAGGCACCCAGGACGTTGTCCTTGTGCGGTCGGATCGGGCAGTGCTCGTCGCGGTTGTTGAACTCATCGCAATAGCCCAGTGGCACGCATTTGGGCGCGAGGAACGAACCCAGGAACGGCGACACGTTGAAGATCTGCTGGCGTATCAGCTGGAACAGCCGGCGGATCTCCCACTGGGCCATCGTGCACAGGCGAAGGCCGGACATGTGGATGAGCGCCCGCAGGTTCGCGGTCATGACGAGGTTCGTCCGCGTCGCGTTGGGGAATACGAACCGCGCGTCTTCGCCGGGCAGGCCGGCCTCGAGCAGCTCGCCGTACAGGTCAAGCGCGCCGGACACCTGGGACTCGTACCGCTCCTTCAGCTCCGGGTCGCCCTCCGCGATCGAGTGAGGGAGCATCGTCGCCGCGCCCTTGAACTTGACGTAGCGCTGGCTCTGCTGGTCGAACGCGACGCCCGCCCGATGCCGCACGAGCTGGTGCGACAGCGTCCTCGACACGCCGGTGATGCCGAACGTGAAGACGATGTGCTCGATGGTCGAGCCGTGCCCTGATTCGATGACCGAGGCGATCAGCTTCTGCATCTTCGCCGGGTCGTATTCACCCGCGACCGACTTGCGGAAGATCTCCTCGGGCGCGACCTCCGAGTAACACGTCCGACAGGCGGTGTAGATGATCGGGACGTAGTACTGCTCGACGATCTCGCGGTTCGGGAAGAGGAGGGTCGCGGTCATCCCAAGCTCGCGCCGGCCGGGATTCTTGGGGATGCCGCTCTTGGGCTTTGGCGTCGGGCTGGTGACGGGCTCCGCGGTCATCGGTGGTCAGTCTAGCGGAGGCGGCCTACCCGGTCCTCGGACGCGGCAATCCGCCGGCCGCGAGCCGCGACGGCGGGCACCTACACCGTTTCCGCGTGGGCGCCCGTTGTGGCGCCCGGGACTGCGTCGAGCGCATAGCCGACGGCGTCGTCGAGCGACATCGCCGCGCCGTCCGCGGCCAGGCGCTCGAGAACGTCGGGCGGCAGCAGGTCCTTGGGCGTGGGCACGCCGAACAGCTCGTTGTTCTGCTTGACATAGTCTGCGAGCGCCGTCCCGGTCGTATCCTGGAGGTGTCGGGCCGCGCCCCACAGCCGACCGCCCCGCTCGGAATCCCCGGTCCCGACGGCGACGATCGCGAGGTCGTCGAGGACCAGGATCATCCCGGATACGTCGCCGGCTTCGTAGAAGTGCGAAAGCGCGTGTCGGGCGGTGTCGCCGGCGACGTCGAACTGGCGCTGGCCAAGTTGCGCCAGCCCGAGCATGTGGAGGGACCAGGCCTCCATCGTCCGGTTCCCGGCCTGACGATGCAGCTCGAGCGATCGCCGATACCACGACTCGGCGGTCGCCGCGTCCGCGGTGAAGTAATAGAAGCTGCCGAGCGCCCAGAGGATGTTGCCCTCGCCGCCCGCGTCCCCGACGTCGCGATACAGCGCGAGGGCCTCGTCGAGCAACCCGCGTCCCGACGCGAGATGGGAGCGGTCCGCCGATCCTCTCATGATGACGATCATGTCGGCATACGAGCGGTTGAAGAGTGCATTCGCGATCTCGCGCTTGTCGCCGATCTGCCGCCACAGCTCCAGCGCCTCGTCGTAAAGCCGCGTGGCTGTCGTCTCGTCCGACTGCCAGTAGGCGATCCCGCCGAACGCCTCCGCGAACCGTGCCCGGACCTCCGGCTCGAGCTCCCAGCCCTGCGCCACGAGGGACTCGAATCGGGCGCGGGCTTCGTTGAGATACCCGCGCTGCTGCCAGAATCGCCAGAGAGCGAACGCTAGCCGAGCGCCAAGGGCCGCGTCGGGCCTGGCGACCGACCAGTCGAGTGCCGCCCGCATGTTGTCGTGGTCGCGCTCGAGCCGCTCGAGCCAGCTTCGCTGGTCCCGGCCGGACAATTCGGGGGCTGCCCGCTGTGCCAGCGCCAGCATCGCACTGGCGTGCCGATCGCCGATCGCCTCGGCCTCGCCGCTGCTCACCAGCAACTCGGCCGCGAACTCCCTGATCGTCTCGAGCAACCCGAACCGAGCCTCCTGCCCTTCGTCGGGGCGGACCAGGCTCTGGTCGACGAGCTCACCGATCTGATCGACGACGTTGCCCCCGATCTCGTCGGCGGGTCCGCACACCCCCTCCGCCATCTCGAGGTCAAACCCGCCACGGAAAACCGCCAGCCGATCCAGTACGCGGCGAGCGCCTTCGTCGAGGAGGTCGTAGCTCCAGGCGATCGCGCCCCGCAGCGTCTGCTGGCGCTCGGGGAGGTCGCGGGCGCCCGCAGTGAGGACCGAGAGGTGATGGTCCAGCCTGGCGAGGATCTGGTCCGGGGTGAGCAGCTTCACCCGGGCGGCGGCGAGCTCGATGGCCAGCGGCATGCCGTGTAGGCGCGCCGTGATCCCGGCCACCGCCGGAGCGTTGGCATTGGTGACCGTGAAGCCCGGGCGGACGGCCATCGCCCGGGCGATGAAGAGGCGCACTGCCTCGAACTGACCAAGGGCGTTCACGTCGAACTCCCGGAGCTCACCGGGCAGGTTCAGCCGCTCGACCTCGGAGAGCCGAGTCGTGTCCGGCGGCGCGGGCAGCCCCGGGACGGGATACTCCTGCTCGCCCGAGATGCGCAGCGCGATTCGGGTCGTGACGAGGCACGTCACGCTCGGGCAGCGCTGCAACAGCTCGGCGACGTCCTTGCCCGCATCGACCACGTGCTCGAAGTTATCGAGCACGAGGAGGACCCGCCCGTTGCCGATCGAGTCGGCGAGCATGTCGACCGCGGTCCTGGTCACGTTGTCGGTGATGCCCAGCGTTCGGGCGATCGTCGATGCGACGAGGGCCGGGTCGCGTACCGCATCGAGGGCCACGAACCACACGCCGTCGGGGTAGTCGTCGGCGGCCGCAGCAGCGATCTGGAGCGAGAGTCGGGTCTTGCCGGTGCCGCCCGGCCCGGTCAGGCTCATGACGCGCGTGGTCTGAAGCAGCGTGCTGGTCTCGGCCAGTTCGCGATCGCGACCAACGAACGTTGTGAGCTGGGTGGGCAGGTTGTTCGGCCGCGCATCGAGTGACCGAAGCGGGGGGAAGTTGCCTGGCAACCCATCGATGATGAGCTGTGCGAGGCGCTCGGGCTCGCGGAGATCCTTGAGGCGATGGGCCCCGAGGTTGCGCAGCGTCGCGCCATGCGGTAGGTCGTCAGCGACCAGCGCTCGCGTGGCGTCGCTCAGCAGGATCTGACCGCCATGTGCGACGCCGGCGATGCGTGCGGTCCTGTTGATCGTGTAGCCGATGACATCGGTGCCGGTCGACTCGACGTTTCCGGTGTGCAGGCCCATCCGGACACGCACGACGCCCTCGGGCGGCCAAGCCTCGGCCGCGACCGCACGCTGGGCATCGATCGCGGCGCTCACCGCGTCGCCGGCGCCCCTGAAGATCACGAAGAAGGAGTCGCCCTCGGTCGACTGCTCGTGGCCACCATGCGCCGCGAAGGCATCCCGGAGTAGTTCGCGGTGGCGTTCTCTGACGTCGCGATACGGCCCCGTCCCGAGGGCGAGCTCGATCCGGGTCGATCCCTCGATGTCGCTGAACAGGCACGTCACGAGCCCGCTCGGCGGTCCGGGCGGCTGGGTCATCGGCGCGCTCGGCCCGAGCGTCAGTGTCGGTGCGCTTCGGTCAGCTCGCGCAGCCGGCCGGCGAGCCCACGGAGGACACCCAGCGCGACCGCCGGCTGCTCCTTGACGACCGCTTCGAAATCCCAGGTCGCCAGGCCAAGGCACGTGGTCGGCTCGTCGGCGATCACCTGCGCCACCCGCGGCAGCCCGTCGAGCACCGACAACTCTCCGAAGAAGTCGCCCTGGCCAATATGCGCGATGGTTTGCCCGTCACGCACGACGCGGACCGAGCCCGATGCGACCAGGAAAAATCCTGTCCCGACCTCGCCCTGCCGGGCGATCACGTGGTCCTTGGGGAAATCGACCTCGACCATCCGCTGGGCGATCATCGCGATCCCCGCCGGATCGACGCCGGCCAGGAGCGGCGTGCCGGCGAGCAGCTCGGTTCGATGGTCGTGGGTCAGGGTCATGCGGTCCTCCGGTGCCCCTCTGGGTTCGTCGGCCTGATGCTGCGCCGACGCCCGGCGGAGCGTCAAGGATGGCGGAGCGCTTGGCCGCCGGAGCGACAGTTCTGCCGTACAAATGTGAGCGTCGCGTGGCACGATGGGCACGATGATCGACCGGGACGAACTGCTCGACGCGATCGCGGGCTTCGGCCTCTTCGCCGACCTTTCCGCGCCCCAGCTCGAGGGGATCATCCACGTCTTCGACGAGCGGATGTTCGCCGACGGCGAGACCGTCGTGCACCAGGGACTCTCGGGCTCTGGTTTCTTCATCATCGTCGACGGCGAGGCACTGGTCCTGGTCGACGGCGCCGAGCGCGCGCGCCTGGCACGAGGCGACTTCTTCGGCGAGGTGTCGATCCTGCTCGGCGTCCCCTCGATCGCCGATGTCGTCGCGGCCCGTCAGATGCGCTGCCTGGTCCTCGCCGGTCCGCGCGTCGAGCCGTTCCTCGTTGGCAATCCGAAGGTCATGTTCCGGATGCTTCAGGCGCAGGCCCGCCGACTGCGAACGGCGAACCGATGGGGGACCTGACCGAGCCGACCCGCCCGTTCCCGCCGGGCGCCTATCCGGTCGTGGTCATCGGCTCCGGGCCGGGCGGCCTCCAGATCTCCTACTCGCTCCGCCGACTCGGCATCCGCCACGCCGTGATCTCCGAGGACCCCGCGCCCGGCGGGATGTTCCGTCGCTGGCCGTTCTTCCAGCGGCTGCTGTCGTGGACGAAGCCGCACGCCCCAGCCCCACGGGGATCGCGCGCCTACGAGCGTTACGACTGGAACAGCCTGCTCGCCGACGAACCGGAAGCCCGGGCGATCCAGCCGGAGTTGATGGATGGGTCCTCGTACTTCCCGTCCCGTCCCGAGATGGAAGCCAACCTCACGCGCTTCGTGGAACGGACCGGTCTCGAGGTTCGTTTTGGCTGCCGCTGGACGGGCACGAGCCAGGTCGAGGACGCCGAGGGCTCGGGGTTCATCGTGAACACAACCGACGGCGACTACCGCGCCAATGCCCTCGTCGTGGCGGTCGGCGTCGCGCAGCCGTTCAGCCCGCCCGGCATCGGGATGGAGTACACGCATCACTACGCCGACGTCCGTCCGGCGGAGTCGTATGCGGGGCGTCGCGTCCTGATGCTCGGCAAGCAGAACTCGGGCTTCGAGCTGGCGAACGGGCTGCTGCAGTGGGCGCGCCAGATCATTCTCACCTCGCCGTCGAGCGCCAGGTTCTCGGTCCAGACACGGTCCCTCGCGGGGGTCCGGGCGCGCTATGTCCAGCCGTACGAGGACTACGTCCTGGGTGGCGGTGTCGCCATCCTCGACGCCGCCCTGGCACGGATCGAGCGGACGGAGGGCGGCGATGGATCGTTGACGGTCCATCTCCGACGGACCGACGGCGGTGGCGATCTCGCGATCGAGGTCGACGACGTCATCGCCGCGACCGGGTTTGTGACGCCGCTGTTGGACCTGCCGTCGATCGGCTGCTCGGTCTCGGGACGAGCCCGATTGCCGCTGGTCACACCGTGGTGGGAGAGCACGACGCTGCCCGGCGTGTACTTCGCCGGCACGATCGGCCAGGCCGCCAAGGGCCTGGAGAAGCACGGCGTGCCGGCCAACTCAGGCGCCGTCCATGGGGGGCGTTACAACGCGCGGGCCCTGGCCGGTCGAATCGCCTCGACGCAGTTCGGCGTGGAGCTCCCGCGGCCGCCCATCGCGCTCGAGGAGCTGGTGGACACGATCGCCACCGAACTGGCCGAGGCACCCGAGTTATGGCATCAGCGCGCGTACCTCGCCCGCGTCTTCACGATCGACCCGGTCGCCGGGCTCGTCGATGACGGGGTCGAGCCACTGACCCACACGCTCGCCGTCGGCGGGGACGACGCGATCGCCGTGACGCTCGAGGCGGACGGGACCGGCGCGATCTACCCGGTGCTGTACACGCGGATCGGGGGCGAGATCGTGGAGCGGAACCTGGAGGCGGATCCGCTGCTCCGGTACGCCGGCCCGGAGGCGCGACGGGCGATCTCGCAGATCGTCCGCGAGGTGGTGCCGGGAGTGGCGATCGAGGCCTGAGGCGAGGGCCGTTCGCGCTAGACCATCGCCTGGATCCGCGCCAGCCGCTCGGCCGCAGCCTGCAACGTCTCGATCCGCTTCGGGAATGCGAATCGCAGCTTGGTCCGGCCGAGCTGGGGCCGCGAGAAGAACGACGAACCCGGCACCCCTGCGACGCCCGGGTCGCGGATGAGTCGATGGGCGAACGTGACATCGTCCTCGCCTGGCTCGGCGAGATCCCGGATGTCGGTCATGACGTAGTAGGCGCCCTGCGGTTCGTGGACGCGGAACCCGGCCGAGCGCAGCGCGGGGACGAGGACGTCACGCCGCTCTCGATAATCGGCGACCAGCTGCTCGTAATACGCTGGCGCGAAACCCAGGGCCGTCACCGCCGCAGCCTGCAGAGGCGCGGCCGCACCGACCGTCAGGAAGTCGTGCACCCGCCGGATGCCGACCGACAGCTCGGGTGAGGCGATCGTCCAGCCGATCCGCCAACCGGTGACCGAGTAGGTCTTCGACATCGAGTGGATGCTCACGGTCCGCTCGGCCATGCCGGGGAGCGTCGCGAGCGGGATGTGCTCGCCGTCGAACACGAGGTGCTCGTAGATGTCGTCGGTAAATGCGATGACGTCGTGTTCGACGCACAGGCCGGCGATGAGCTCGAGCTCGCCGCGCGAGAAGACCTTGCCCGTCGGGTTGTGGGGCGAGTTCACGACGATGCCTCGCGTCCGTGGCCCGAACGCCGCGCGCAGTTCGTCCGGATCGATCGACCAGTCCGGCTCGTGGAGCGTCACGTACCGCGGCGATGCGCCCGACAGGATCGCGTCGGGACCGTAGTTCTCGTAGTACGGCTCGAAGATCACGACTTCGTCACCCGGATCGAGCAATCCGAGCATGGCCGCGATCATCGCTTCGGTCGCACCGCAGGTGACGGTGATCTGGGTTTCCGGGTCGATCGCGCCGAAGCCCGGGAAGTGGCGCGGGGTCGTCTCGGCGATCGCGTCCCGCAGCGGCTTCGAGCCCCACGTGATCGCGTACTGGTTGATGTCGGCGTCGACCGCTTCGGCCACTGCCCGCTTGAGCTCAGGCGGGCACGGGAAATCGGGAAAACCCTGGGCGAGGCTGACCGCGCCGTGGTGCACCGCGACGCGGTTCATCTCGCGGATGACCGACTCGGTGAACGACTCCGCCTTGCGACTGATCTGGAGCATCGCCCGAGTGTACGGGCGCCGACCTCGTCAGTCCCTCGACGACAACGCGCCGTCGAAGAAATCGACCAGCCGCTGCTCGTACTGCTCGCGGGCGACCCGCATCGCCTGCGTGTGGCCGGCTTTGGGAACGATCCACGACGCGATGTCGACGCCCGCGACCTCGGCGGCAGCGATCAGGCGGTGCGCGTATTCGACGCTCAATCGATCGTCGGCGGAGCCATGGGTGATGAACAGCTTCCGACCGGTGAGCTTCGAAACGGCCGTCAGCGGACTGCGCGCATGCAGGTCATCGCCGCTAATCAGCCTCGCCATCGCGACGCCGCCGAATTCGAGGAACTGCGGGTAGCCGTTTCGATCGAGCTCCGCGCGGATCGCGACACTGATGTCCGCGTAGCTCGAGTCTTCCCATGTCGCGACCACGCCGCGCTCCTCGCCAGATGCGATGAGTACCGTCGCGGCCCCCAGGGAGATCCCGAGCAATCCGACCCGGTCCGCGGGCATCGACTGCGCCGTCTGCAGCCAATCCCAGGCGCCGAGGACGTCGCGGTACTCCTCGGTGCCGCCGGCGTAGCGGCCGTCCTCGTCGGTGGAGTCACCGTGGTCGCGGAGGTCGATCAACAGCACCGACATCCCGGCGCGGTGGAGCATCCCGGCTGGGAGCAGCACATCGGGGTCGCGCTTGCAGGCGGTATGCCCGTGAACGACGACCACCGCGGGCGCGGCCGGATCGTTCGCCGGCACCCACCAGCCGCTGATTTGGATGCCCGCGTCTCGGCTTGGGATCGTCACGACTCCGGGCGCAGGCATCAGGTAGGGAGTCGTGTCGAAGCCGGCTTCCTCGAAGTGGGTTGGGTCGTTGGTCGCCCACGCTGCATGGCAGGCCCCGTCGACCTTCGTGAGCTTGTCCCAGACCACGGCGCTCGCGACGCCATAGCCGATCGGCAGGCTCGCGACGAGGATGACGGCGACGATGCGGAGGAGCCGTGTCATGGGCGGCGGTCTCATTCCGAGAAGGGACGCCGCCGCGTCGTCGTTGTTACGGCTGGCGGTCGGACCCTACCGCATGCGTGTCGGCCGAGCTTCGGCGACTGCGGTGACGTCCTCGTCATGCGACGATGCCGGCATGGAGGGCCGCTTCGTCCGCCACTCACGCCGGGTCGCCTACGAGAACGCGTGGATCACCGTCTGGCACGACGAGGTGTCCCGCCCCGACGGCAGCCCCGGGATCTACGGCGTCGTGCATTTCGCGAACCTCGCCGCCGGCGTCGTGGCGATCGACGAGGACGACCGCATCGTCCTCGTCGGTCAACATCGCTACACGTTCGACGAGCCGTCGTGGGAGATCCCCGAGGGCGGCGTACCGGCGCATGAGACCGCCCTCGAGGGCATCGCCCGCGAGCTGCGCGAGGAGACGGGACTCGAAGCCACCGACTGGCGCGAGCTGTGTCGGGTCGACCTGTCGAACTCGGTGACCGATGAGCGTGCGGTCCTGTTCGTGGCCGGCGGCCTGCGCCGTGGGGCCGCTACACCCGAACCGACTGAATCGATCGAGACGCACTGGGTGCCATTCGATGAAGCCGTCGCGATGACGCTGGACGGGCGGATCACCGATGCGATGAGCGTCGTGGCGATCCAGCGACTCGCCCTGGAGCGGGCGGACGCGGCGGAGGAGGGGCGATGACCGACCTGCATGTCATGCGCGTCTTCATTGGGCCTGACGGGCGCGGCGGTAACCCACTCGGCGTCTTCCTCGATGGTTCGGCGATCGATCCGTCGCGTCGCCAGGCCGTCGCGGCCGAGCTCGGGTTCAGCGAAACCGTCTGGGTTGACGCCGTCGATGCCGAAGCCGGTCGCGCGACGATCCACATCCATACACCAGGCATCGAGATGCCGTTCGCGGGTCATCCATGCGTCGGGACGTCGTGGCTCATGCGTGAGACGGGACAGAATGTGAGCGTCTTACGGGTCCCGGCCGGCGACGTGATGACCTGGCACGACGGCGAGCTGACATGGATCCGTGCCCGGGCCGCATGGGCCGGCCATCTTGTGGAACCCCACCAGTTGCCGACGCCCGCCGACGTGGATGCTCTGTTGCCCGGTCGACTCGGCGACCCGGGCCGCTACGCCTGGGCCTGGCAGGACGAAGCGGCGGGTCGGATCCGGGTGCGCTTCTTCCCGACCCACGTCGGCATCATCGAGGACGAGGCGACCGGCCTCGGTGCCGTGGTCATGGGCGACCTGCTCGGGCGCCCGTTGACGATCAGCCAGGGCGTCGGCTCCGAGTTGTACGCCCGCCCGGATGCGTCGACGGGCCTGATCGATGTCGGCGGCCGGGTCGAGCTCGTGGAGGTCAGAGCGTTCGCAGAACCTAGGTGAGCGGTTCCTCGCCGCCGCCGTCGATGGCGCGGAAGAGCGCCCAGCCGCCGGCCGCACCGATGATTGGCGCCACGATGTAGATCCAGAGCGCGCCCAGGTCGGCACTGAGCAGCGCCGATCCGATCGAGCGGGCCGGGTTGACGGACGCGCCCGTCAGCGGAGCCGAGGCGAAGTGGATCGCGACCAGGGTGAGCGGGATGGCCAGCGGCGCGAGCATCGGGGCGCGTTTGCTGGACGTGAGGATCACGAGGATGAAGCCGGCGGCCAGCACGATCTCGAGAATCAGGGCGCCGATGTCCGAGACACCACCGCCCGGCTTGGTGACACCCGCCGCGACCGCCGCCTGCCCGGCGACGATGAAGACCACTGCCGCGGCGGCGACCGCGCCCACGACCTGGGCGAGGATGTAGCCGATCGCGTCCTGGGTCGACGTCCGCCGATCGAGGACGGCGGCGACCGTAACGGCCGGATTGAAGTGCCCGCCGGAGATGTGACCGACCGCGAAGATCGCTGCCAGCAACCCGAGGCCGAACGAGAACGGGACGACGAGCAAACCGGGTGCGGACGCCGCTCCGAACGCAGCGAACGACGCGTAGCCGATTGTCATGAACAGGAACGTGCCGACGAGCTCCGCGAGGTACTTGCGGGTGTCCATGATCCCTCCTGTCTGGGCCGTTGCCTCTCGGCAACGGGCTGGGGCGTGACGATGCTACTCGCTCAGTCCATTGGAGAACGCTCCGGACCGAGGGTTGCGCGCGCAGCCCGGACAAGGAGGCTGTCGCGCCACGCCACGCACAACACCTCCACGAGCTCGAGTCGATCGACGGCCGCGTCGAGGGTCGACCCGACCGCGACCGCTCCGTGGCGCTCGAGCAGGACGACGTCGGCGAAGGGCTCGGGAGGCTCTACGAGGGCGCTCGAGATCCGGGCCGCGAGCTCCTCGCTGCCCGGCGTGCCGAAGAGCAGGAATGGCAGGCGGGGAATGAACAGTGCCGTCTCGGGGAGGGCGGCTGGGTTGGGGACCTCGCCTGCCAGTGTGAGCGCAAGTGACGCCGGAAGGTGCGCGTGGGCGACGGCCGTCACGTCGGGACGAGCCCCGTGCACCGCGAGGTGGATCGCGAGGTCCGATGAGGGCGCGAGCCCCGACGTCGAGCGAGCGGCCTGGTCGCCCCGACCAAGCGGCATCGCCACGATGTCGTCGAGCGCCAGCTCGTCCTTGCGGCGACCCGATGGCGTGGTCGCGAGCCGACCATCGTCAAGCCGGATCGAGAGGTTGCCTTCGCCCGCCGAGATGAGTCCGCGGGCGCCGAGACGGCGTCCGGCCGACACGATGGCGGCGGCCGCAGTCGGGAGGTCCATCGCCGTCATCGTAGGGCAGGCGTCGCGTCGGCCGGGCCTCGTACCATCCGCTGGTGCCCGAACCCAGCGTCCCGCACATGTCCTACGAGCCCCTCGCCCGGAACCGCGACTTCAAGGTCCTGCTGACATCGCAGGGCGTGTCGGCGCTCGGCGACGCCGTGACGTTCACGGCCCTTCCGCTGCTGGTGCTCGCCCTGACCGGATCGGGGCTGATGATGGGGATCGTCGGGGCGCTGCAGACCATCCCGGATCTCGTGTTCGGGATGGTCGCGGGCGCATTGGCCGACCGGTCCGACCGGCGCCGGATGATGCTGCTCGCCGACCTCGGCCGGGCCGCACTGACAGCGCTGATCCCGTTGTCGGTCATCCTGAACGGCCCGACGCTGGCAGTCGTCCTTGTGATCGCCGCCCCGATGAGCGTGCTGCGCTCGTTGTTCCTCGCCGGCTACACGGCCTCGGTACCGGCGCTGGTCGGCCGTGCCCAGGTTGCCCGCGCGAACTCGATCTTCGAGACGATCTACTCGACCGGCTACATCGTCGGGCCCGCCGTGGCCGGGGTCCTGTCCGCAACCATCGGCCCCGGCCTGACGCTGGCGATCGACGCGGTGTCGTTCGGTCTGTCGGGCATCGCGCTTGCCGCCGTCCACAGGGATCTCCGGGCACCGATCGATCGCGAGCCCGCCAGCATCATCGCCGACATCCGCGAGGGGATCGAGTTCATCCTGGGCCACCCACTCCTGCGCTCGATGATCCTGTTCTGGGGCCTCGTCGCGATCACCACCGCCCCGCTGGTGATGGCCCTTGCCGTGCACATCACCCGTGATCTCGGCTACGAGGACACGATCCTCGGGCTGATCCTCACCGCATTCGGCATCGGGACCGTGGCGGGTGCCCTGGTCACCGCACGAATCCCGCGGCGCGCGGTCGCGCCCTTCCTGTTGGGCGGTACCCTGACGACGGGTCTGGTCCTGCTCGTCGTTGCGAACACGACCCTCGTGCCCGTGCTGCTGACGGTTGCCGGCGTGGCCGGGATCGCCCAGAGCATGGTGCTCGTGACGTACCTGACGGCCCGGACCGCGCACTCGCCGGACGTCCTGCTCGGAAGGATCGGCAGCACCGCCCGGACGATCTCGCTCGGCCTGCAACCCCTCGGACTGCTCGCTGGCGGCGCCCTCATCGACCTCACGGACGGATCGACCACGCTCGCGATCATGGGCGTCGTCCTGCTCGTGCTCAGTGCGGCGTTTGTGCCGGTGACGGCGCTGCGTCGGGGGACGCTGATGCCGATCGGCCGACCCTAGGCGGCCGCCTCGAAGACACGGGGGCTGTCGGCCGCGACCTCGACGGTGACGCCGCAGCCGTCGCACGCGACGACCGACAGGCCGTCGTCCGCGGTGGCCTCGCCGGCGCAGAACGGGCATTCGATAGTGATCATGGTGCTGGACTCCTGCTCATCGGATCTGATGAGGCGGAGTCTCGGGACCATGTGTGACAGCTAGCGTGTCACGCCGTACCGGAAGCATCCCGGGAGGTGGTCGTCGACCAGTCCGACGCTCTGCATGAATGCGTAGGCGATCGTCGACCCGACGAACCGGAAGCCGCGCTTCTTGAGGTCGCGCGACAGCGCATCGGAGACCGGCGTGGTCGCCGGAATCTCGCCGCCTCGCGCATCGGCCGGCAGGCGCGTCGGCGGCCCGGGAACCATCGACGCGAGATACGCATCGAACGACTCGAACTCCTCGGCCAGGGCCAGCACCGCAGCCGCGTTGCCGATCGTGGCATCGATCTTCGCCCGGTTCCGCACGATCCCGGCATCGCCCATCAACCGCTCCCGGTCTGCATCGTCGAACGCGGCCACCGCTGCCGGATCAAAGCCGCGCAACGCCGCGCGGAACGCTGGCCGCTTGTGGAGGATCGTCGACCACGACAGGCCGGCCTGGAAGCCCTCGAGCGTCAACCGTTCGAACAGCTCGACGTCGTCGTGGCACGGCACGCCCCACTCGGTGTCGTGGTACTCGACCATGAGCGGGTCGGGCCGCGCGCCGGTCGCGCCGGACCACCAGCAACGCGGGAGCTCGTCGGTCATCGGCGAAGGCTACGGCACCGGCTTCGTGTCGAACAACGTGCTCCGTAACATCGGGTCGCCGGCAGGTCGATGTGCATTGAAAATCAATCGGAAGACGTTGCCGGAGACGGTCCTGGAGCCGAGCGACCCGATCAACGTGACGCGGATCAGTCGCCCCGACACGCCGCGCACGCGCAGGTCGAGCGCCTTGAGGGTCCCCACGTTCGTCCGCGAATCGCTGGCGAACCAGGCAGACAGCTGCGCCCGTGTGTACGTCCTGGTCTTCCAGGTCGTGTACGGCGACGTCGAGTCGAACGACGTTCCGTCGGGGCGTCGATCGGACGACCCGCGCAGGTACGAGACCGGTCCTGCGACCTTCGCTCCCGTTGCCGAGACGAAGACGTTCTCGTTGTGTTCGGTGGCGCCGCCGCCCGTCGAATGGAACATCGCGTTGGCGATCGACGAGCCACTGCGCAGGACGACACCGGGGGTCGCATCGATCGCCGCGGTCGTCGCCGGCTTCTCGCCGAGGACACCGAGGTAGACCTGCGAGCTCGTGTCGTCGGTGACGTCGTAGTAGGAGACGCCCGGGCGGAGCCGGCGAGCGGCGTAGGATCGCGCCGCGATCGACTGCGCGCGGAGCGCCTCGGTCGCCCACGACGAGGGCATCTCGGCCGGCACGACACCGCGCAGGTACCGCTCGAGCTTCAGTTCGTTCGTGACGGTCGTCCCGGTGCTGGTCGAGGGCAGCCCCACCCGGAGCGCGCCACGGTAGGTGTCGTATGACGACGTCCTGGACGCGACCTGGAAGACCGTCGAGTTCGTCGCGCCGCGAACGCGGAACGTGGTGATGGCAGCGTCGCGCAGGACCGCGCCGCCGGCCGAGACGACGCGCCCCTTCCATGCGTACCGGGTGCCGGTGGCCGTCGCGATGGCCTTCGGCCGAAGCTCGATCCGCGCATCCTCCGGGAACGTCGCATCCACGCCGTCGATTCGCCAGCCGGCACGGCGGCCGACGATCACCAGCGGCACGCTCGATGTCGCCTTGAACCCGCTGAGGACGCGAACCCGGATCGGTGTCGACACATCGATCGAACCGAGTGTCGTGCCCTGGTAGTAGTGCGCCAGGATGTCGGCCGCGCTGGCGCCGGCGCTTGCGCGGCCGCGCGCGCCGTACTGGCTCATGCCGACGCCATGGCCCCAGCCGCGGCCATGGAACGTGGTCGTGGCACCGAGGACGGTCGGCCCGCTCGGCGTCGGCGTCGGGGTCGGGGTCGGCGTGGGCGTCGGCGTCGGGGTCGGGGTGGGTGTCGCCCCGCGCTGCCACGGCACGGCGGCCATGGCCCCGACCGGCGCCGAGGCGGCGACGACGGCCACGATCGTGAGCAACCCCAGGATCGCGACGAGTGCCGCGGGTCGGATGGGCGCACGAGAGCTGGCGAACGGCATGGAAACCCTGCGAGCGGGACGGGGGCGCAGCATGGCCGGTGCGTCGGTGCGACGGCCATGGCTCCGTCGACCCACCACGCCGACCGCCGAACGACCTATCGGACGTCTACGCTAACCGGCGATATGGCGCTCCATTGCTATCTCGGACACGGCGCCTCGGGGACGGCCGCCAGCATGACATCGTTCGTCGATGGATTGCGCGCCCGAGGCTTCGAGTCGACCGCGATCGACCTCCCCAAGCGCAAGGCCGAGGAGGCGATCCCGGCGTTCCACAAGGTGGTCCCGCGCGAACCGGATATCGTCATCGGCGGTCATTCGTATGGCGGTCGGGTCGCATCCCTGGCCGCCGCGGAACCGGGCGCTCCGTACGCCGCACTCGTCCTGTTCTCCTACCCGCTCCATCCGCCCGGATCGCCCGACAGGACCGCGGCGCGCACGTCGCACTGGCCGTCCATCACCTGTCCAGTGTTGCTGCTTTCGGGCGAATCGGATCCGTTCGCCCGCATCGAGCTGCTGCGGAAGACCGTCCCGCTGCTCGGCGGGCGGGCCGAGCTCGGGACCTACCCCAAGTTGGGCCATGGCCTCCTGCCGGTCCTCGACGATGCACTGGACCGGGTGGCTGCGTTCCTGGAATCGATCGAGAGGCGCTGAAGTCCGTCGGGTGGAACGCGACGACCCGGACCGGTGTAGGACCTGACGACCTGCACGACCTCGAGTCTTCGGCCCAGTCTGGACGGCGCTGCTCCTGACCGTCGCGGTCGCGGGGTGCTCCGGTTCGCCGACCAGCATGGCGAACGCGCCAACGACGGCTTCTGCCTCGCACCAACGCTCGCCGGCGAGTCAGCCCCCGGCAAGCGCCTCCCACGACCCACCCCCGACAGTCGAGCCGTCCGCGTCCGACGCAGCGGTGACCGAGCCGCCACCCGTCGCCAACGTCCACAGGGTGATGATCGAGGTGATCGCGGCCGACCGGCCGAACCTCCGACTCGACCTCCATCCGGACCGGCTGGACGGGTCATGGATCCTGGACGGCAACGCCGACGACGGCCTCGGACCCGGTCGCCTGTACGTGGTCCTGTCGCCGCGGCCTGGCGATCTGACTGCCCATCCGTGTGGGGATCCCGACTTCCGCCAGGGCGGCCGCTGCATCGAAGAGGAACGCGAGGACGGCGACCGACTGGTGCTGCGGGACCGCGTCACCGCGGGCGGGGTCACCGCGGTGCTGGCGGTCCTCATCCATCCCGATCGATCGGGTATCACGGCCGAGGCGTCGAACATGACGATCGACTTCCCATTAGGCCCGATCGGTCCGGATGGGCCGCCGCCGCCCGTCGTGACGCGAGGGGGCCCGCTTTATACCGCCCAAGAACTCGGCGCTCTGCTGCTCGCGATCGACGGGCGTCTGACTGTTGACCGTACGCCCCTGCGCTAGCCGGAATCGACCCGAGCCGAGCGCCCGTAACTTCGTCGCCCGGGATCGTGCCATATGTTCACCAGGTGCACCTTGGCAGGGTCCGATTCGCGGGGTCGGTTCCGCCGGTGGATGAATATGCAGCCGAGGCAGTGGTGCTGTGCGTCG
>Ga0184632_10000121_pt1 | contig 24937 bp, 22 predicted proteins | sample PLM31_50_b1_FD_133153 | JGI IMG/M metagenome (GOLD analysis project Ga0184632, IMG submission 133153) | Groundwater sediment microbial communities from an aquifer in East River, Colorado, USA - PLM3-1_50_b1 | ecosystem: Environmental > Terrestrial > Soil > Riparian zone | place: USA: East... | reverse complement strand
GGTGGTCACCAACGACGGGATGGAGCGGCCATGCCGAGCAGTTGAGGGCGGCGATCCGGAGTCCGCGCCGGTCGAAGGCGTCGACGAACGCTCGGCGGGCCCCGGCGTCGTCGACCAGGTCGAAGACCCGCATGTGCGGGGCCGACGACTGGCCTCCGGCCGCGATCTCGATCCCCTGAGTGCCGATCTCCGCCGCGAAGTCGAGTGCCTCCTCGAAGCCGAGGTGTCCGACCGAATCCGTGTACAACCCGACTTCCACTAGCGAAAACCTCCAGCACCCTCGACGAACAGACCTCGCGTTCGCACCGGGCTCCAGGCCGGGAGATCCAGCTGCGCTACGCCCATAGCGCCGAGTTCATACATCGGGTCCCCCGGCGACAATGGCAGCTCCACCATGCTGCCGATAGCCCCGGAGGCGTACGCCGCCAGCGTCGATTCGAGCGCATGGAGTGCTCGCGTGCCATCCCCGGCCGGCTCCCGTTGTTCGAGGACCGCGTGCGCGAAGTCGGCCAGCAGTTCGACCAGCCCGTTGCGTTCCGGCGCTAGCCCGACGGTGTGCTCCCCGTCGCGATCGACGACGGTGACCGACTCGACCGGCGCGAACGGACTCGTGCCGCCCCCGGCGAACCTGATGCTGAGGCGGCCATCGCTGCCGCTGACCTCGATCCCGCCCGGCCCAAGGCCCCAACCCACGTTCACCAATGCGACGGCTTCTCGGGCTTCGAACCGGCATAGGGCGACGTCCTCGACACCCGAGCCTCGCTCTCGGGCGGTGATGTATGCCGACGCGCGATCGAAGCTGGCTCCGAGGATGGCCTCGGCGACGTAGACGATGTGGAGCATGTCCATCAGGACGCCTCCGCCGGCGGCTCGCGGGTCGTGGCGCCACGACGGCCGAAACTCCGCCGCACCCGGTAGGTCGAGCACGCCGAGGTAGTTGAGGATCGCGACCTCGACGCGGCCGATCCGGCCCGCCCGGAGCGCCGCGACAGCGGCCTCAACCTCGGGGCGGAAGAGATAGTTGTGGACGACGCCGAAGGTGACCCCTGCCCGTCTCGCCGCCGCGATCATCGCGGCGCCATCTCGCGGCGTCGTGGAGATCGGCTTCTCGCACAGGACGTGCCGGCCGGACTCGATGGCCGCGATGGTCAGGTCGCAGTGGAGGTGCTGCGGCGTGCAGACATCGACCACGTCGACGTCCGCGCGAGCGATCAGTTCGGCGGCATCGTGGTATCGATCGGCGGGAGCCAACCCGAGCATTTCGCCGGTGGCTCGGAGCCGTTCTTCGGTCGGGTCTGCGAGGGCGACGATTTGGAAGAGATCTGGAATCTGCTGATATGCCGGGATATGCCCGTGGACGGTGACATTCCCGGCACCGATGATCCCGACTCGTAACGGCAGCCTGGCGCGGATCTCCCCATCACGCCCCATGGAGCGCCCCGGTGACCGTGGCGCGGGTCAGATAGCGACGAACTACGAGGTAGAAGATCAGCGACGGAAGCATGTACACGACCGAGACGGCGGTCAGCAGTCCCCAGTCGATCAGGTTGCGACCCGTGTAGGCCCGGAACAGGCCGATCGACAGGGGAAACTGATCAGGTTCCTGGATGAGGATCAGGGGCGTCAGGAAGTCGCCCCACGTTTCGATGAACACGAACAGGGCGGAGGCCGCCACCGCCGGTGCGGCGAGCGGCAGGACGATCCTAAGGGCGCTGCCCAGGCGACCAGATCCGTCGATCCAAGCCGCCTCCTCCAACTCGCCGGGGATAGTGTCGAAGAACCCCTTCAGGATCCAGATCGAGAGCGGGATGTGCTGGGCCGCCATGATGAGGATCAGGCCATGGTAGGTGTCGGCCAGTCCGAGCCGGAGAGCGATGAGATACAGGGGCGCGATCGTCGCCGTAACCGGGATGATCCTCGTCAGCAGGATCCCGAACATCAGGGTCCGCCGACCCGGGAAGGAATACCGCGACAACGCGTAGCCGCCCAGTACGCAGCAGGTCGTCGTGACGACGGTGGCGCCGGCGGAGTAAATGAGGCTGTTGAGCAGCAACCGGACGAAGCTGGCGTCGCCGAAGAAGCGTCCGTAGTTGTCAAGCGTGGGCTGGGCTGGAACAGCCAGATAGAGCCCTGCGTCGGGGTCGAGGGCTGCAAGGACGATCCAGCCGAACGGAAGGACGCAGAACGCGCCAAGACCCGCGAGGGCCGCGTACGCGAGGGGGCGCGACCAAGAGCCCAGAAACCTCGATGGGCTCGCGACACGCGGCCGCTCCAAGGCCCTGGTCATCAGATCTGCGCCCGCAGCAGACGCACGTAGACGAGACCGATCGCGAGCACGACGCCGAGCATGATCACCGACGCCGCGCTACCGAGCCCGATCTCGAAGAAGCGGAACGCGGTCTCGTAGATGAACACCGACATCAAGGTCGTTGCCTCGCCCGGTCCGCCGCGCGTAAGGAAATACACCAGCCCGAAGACGGCGAATGTGGTGATCGTCGTCAAGAGCATGTACAGGACGATCGCGTGCTTCATGAGTGGCAGGGTGATCCGGGTCAGCATCTGCCGCGAGCTGGCGCCGTCGACCCGAGCCGCCTCGACGACATCGCGCGGGATACTCTCGATCGCGGCCGTGAACAGGATCATCGCAAAAGCGATGCCTCGCCATGTATTCACGACGATGATCGACAGCAGCGGTTGCGCCTGGAGCCACCCGATCGGCTCGAACCCACCGACTTGCAACAGGCGGTTCAAGGTCCCGAATTCGCCTGGCGCCAGCATCGACGCCCACGCCAGGGCAGCGACCGATTCCGGCACGACGAGGGGCAGGAGGATGAACGCGCTGAAGGCGCCCTTCCCACGCACATCTGATCGGGCCAGGCTCAGCGCGGCGACGAGACCGAGCACGAACTGGCCAACCAGCCCCGAGGCGACCACGAAGACCGCAGACCTGCCGAGGGCCTGCCAGAAATCATCGTCCGCGAGGAGCCTGGTGTAGTTGCCGACGCCGACGACCCTCGGAGCGACGGCTTCGATCCCGGTCAGTCGCTGATTCGTGAAGCTCACGACGATCGCCCAGATCACCGGACCCACGACGAACAGGGCAAGCAGCACGAGACTCGGCGCCAGGAACCCGATCACGACGAGCCGATCCCTGGTAAGGCGTGCTGGCCGAGCGATCATTTCGGCTCCTCGGGTATCGCCTTAGCAGGGCGCCGAGGTGCGGACGCCACCGCGGCCGGAGGAGGAGGCCCGCGGTGGCGCCACGATGGCTACTGCTCTTCGACCTTGTCCGCTCCGATCAGCTCGGTCATATCGGCCGCGAATGCGGTTGCAGCCTCATCGGCCGACTTCTCCTTGGTCAGGATGGACTCGGTCGCCTGTCCGATGCCCTGATAGATCTTATCGATCCCGGCCTGATCCTTGAAGAAGAGCCCGGTCTGGAGGAGCTTCCCGGACTCGACGAGCACGGTCTGCTCCTTATACGGCGCGACGTCGTCGACATCGTCGCGGGCGGCAAGGTCACCCACGGCGGTGATGAGCGTGGCGTGGGCCTCCCCGGTGGTGAGGAACTTGAGGAGTTCGAAGGCCTCGTCGGGATGCTCGGTCTTCGCGTTGATCGTCCAGGCCCAGCCCCCGGCCGCGTAGACGAACGTGTCCGGGCCATTCTGGGTTGGGAACGCCCAGGTCTTCACCTTGTCAAAGAGGCCGTCGATCGGGGTCGCGCCCTCCGGCCCCCAGTCGTACCGCCAACCCCACGAGCCCTGCGTCGTGACGGCCAGGTCACCGGCCGGGAAGGCCACGTACTTCGTGGGCTCCCAGGGCTCTGGGTTGAGAAGCGCCTCGACCGGCATCAGGTCCTTTGCGACGAGCTGCTCGTAGAACTTCAGCGAATCCGTCAAGGCCGGGCTCTTCACGACCCATTTGCCGGTCTGCTCGTTATAGAGCTTCCCGCCCGTGCCGAGAAAGACGTGGATGAAACCCTCGGCGAAGGTCCCGCCCCCCCATGACGTGCCGGCCGGAAAGAGGATCGCGGGCTTTTTCGTCTTTGCATGTAGTTCGGTCATCCGGTCGATGAGCGCCTGCCAGCTCGTCGGCTGCTCGGTCGAGATCCCGTTCGCCTCGAGGACGTCCGTCCTGTAAAAGAGCTGGATGAGACTCGCCCCGCCGGGGATATAGAAGTTCTTCCCGTCGGCGTTCGTCGCTTGCTCGCGAACGACCGGGAAGAAATGGCCATTCCAGTCAGCCCAGCCGGCCAGGCGGTCCGTCAGATCGAGCAGATATCCGGCAGCCGCGAAGTCGATCGTCCAGGGACCGGAGTACTCGATGACGTCGGCCGCATTGCCAGCGCTGTAGTCGAGCCCTAGCTTGGTCTGGAACTCCTGATCCGACATGACCTGCTCGACGAGATCGACGGTGACGTTCTTGCCCTGAGCCGCCATCGCGGCCTCGAAGTCGGGCAGGACTTCCTTGAGCGCCTTGATCCGGAGATCCTGGTGCTCGACGAGCGTGAGGACGACCGGTTCAGCGGCGGTGGTCGCCGCGGGGCTAGACGGCGCAGCTGGCGCGCTCGCACTCGGAGTGCTTGCCGTCCCGCACGCCTGCACGACCAGCGCCAAGGCGATGATGACGACGACACGGATCGATCTGCGCATCGCTTCCTCCTCCGCACGCCAGCGACGACCGGTGGCCCCTCACGCTGTCCGCCTCGCGGCCGACCGGTGTGGGTGCGTTATCGTTACCATGGTGCGAAGGCCCAGTCTCGGGGCAACGGCAGGGCGCTGTCAAGGGGATGGACATACGCACTGTTTCGCCTTCATCCTAGCTCCAGCGAACAGCGATAACCAGGACGAAGGGCGGGAATGTGGAGAATTACGCCAGCCGAGATGCTGGCCGGCGAGCGATCCAACGCTGGCGTGATATCGATACCATCAAGGCTGATCGAGGAAACCAGGAGCCATCGCGGCCCAATATCTGAGGCGAAGTGAACGAGCCCTTGGCTGAGCAGGTGGTATTCCCACGAAGACTGGGCGCCCAGCTGTGGCTGGAATCGGATGTGAGCTCGACGACGGTAGAGAACCTGGTGGCCCTTGCCGCGGAGTCCGGCTTAGACCTCCTACGGGTCTTCCTCATGTGGCCGTGGATCGAACCGGAGCCGGGCGTCTGGGACTTTCGCATCTTCGACGAGGCCTTCGCGGCCGCAGAGCGGCATCGTATCGGCATCAAGGCGACCCTGACCGCGAACAGCGGGCCCTGGCATATCGGGACGCCCTCGGCGCTTCACAGCCACACCCTTTTGCTTGATCCGGGTCACCGTCCTGCCGTCGAGCGCTACGTGGAACAGTGCGTCCAGCGATACGCACGCCACCCTGCGCTGGAACAATGGGTCATCTGGAACGAGCCCTTCAACGCGTCACTGGGACCGCCTGCGGTTCCCAGCCGAGCGGCCGACGAACGTCGTGCCTGGACGGCTCTCCTGGAGCGGCGATACGGCGGTGATATCGGGGCCCTGAACCGGCGCTGGCGGACCGGGTACGCGGAGTTCAATGAGGCTGGGTTTCCCGAGGAGATCCCTCACCCGCTTCACAAGGCGATCGCCTGGCTTAGCTATGGGCCATGGCTCGATGAGTATCGCCACCGCTCGGAATGGCTGCGCACGCAGCTGACGTGGATCGCCGATCTCGTCCGCATGCACGACGCCCACACGCCGACGTGCATCAACCCACCCTCCGTCTTCAGGAACCACGCCGCCGCTGGGTACGACTTTCCGGCGCTGGCGACAGTCGTCGACGTCCTGGGCGCGTCGTTTCATCCACCGTGGAATTTCGGATTCGCGCCCGCGCCGCGGCATGCCAGCATGATGGCTTCGGCGACGTCGTTTCTCAGGGGAATCCCGGGCGCACGACGCGTGGAGGTGACCGAGACACAGCTCGGCAACGTCTTCTACGCGAGCCCGAACCCGACGCACGTCAAGCCGGCGGAGGTTGCCAGCTACCTCCTCGCCCCGATCTTCGCGGGTGCGGAATCAGTCACGGGCTGGTCCCTGAACACGCGGCGTCAGGATTTCGAGGCAGGCGACTGGGGCCTGCTCGACGATGACGATCACCCGTCGGATAGAAGTCGTGCCGTCGCGCGGGTCAGCGCGTGCCTCGTGGATTTGGAAACATCCGTCGGGCCTTGGGAGCCGCATCCGCCTCGAGCGCTGGTCCTGTGCTCGGGCGACTCGCAAGCCGTCCAGATGCTCGACAAGCGCGTGAGCTCTCCGTCGGAGGCGGCCGACATCCCCGGCCGGCGGGAGGACGATGCCATCCACGGCGTCTTCTGGCTGGCGGCCTCCCTTCTCGCCGCGGGCATACCGACAGCCCCGTGGTTGATTGAGGCGATTTCGGCGCCGCCGCCGACGCCCGACGGACTCATCGTGGTCTCGCATCTGGTCGCCTACTCCGAGGAGGACGGCCTCCGGCTGCTCGACCTGGTGGAAGACGGCGCCACGCTCCTGATCGACGGAACCACAGGCCACAAGACGCCGGATGCATCGCTGCACCGACCGTGGCCCGGCGTGCTCGCGACGGCGCTCGGGTTCCGGAGCTTCGGGCTGATCACCCGGCAAGAGGGTTTCCCGGTGAGCCTTCATGGAGCCACTGTCGGCCGGCTCGTGCTCGCACTGTCCGACCTCGGGTTCACGGATGCCGCCTGGATCCCATGGAGTGACGTGCGTGTCGGCGATCGTGCGGCACCGCTCATCTGGCAGCGGTCGTTTGGTCGAGGCACGATCCTGGTGTTCGCCGGAGCGCTCGGGCCTTCGCTGGTCGAGGATCCTGGGCTCGAGAGCCTGCTTCGCTACATCGTTGCCCAGGCCACTCCTTATCTCCTCGAGCCGGTCCGGCCACTCGGGACCGACGCGTTCGCGTTGCGCGTCGAGGGCACGAAGGGCGTGGCGGTCGGTGTGTTCGGACGCGACGAGGCCGAGCGTCTGGGCCAGCCGATCCCCATGAAGCTGGCGCCGGGAAAGTATCGAGACATCTGGAACGGCGGCGTCCTCGACGTTCCGAGCCTGGGCGAGACGGTGATCGCCACACCCGACGGGCTGGCCGTGTTGGTCCCCGCTGAGACCGAGCGATAAGCACGGTCGCGGAGCGAGCAGTGGTCGGCGAGCGTCGCTACGAGCCGAATCCGCACTATCCGGCTCGCGGCGGCGAGGTCACTCGTGGCTGGCCTGCGGCAGCCGCCAGCCTGCCGGCACCTCCATTCGTCCTCGCGGTCGATGGTCCGGGCATCCTCGACTGGCACCGCCTCATCGCCGGTCTGACCCAGGCGCTCCAGGAGCGAGGGATGCCGAACGAGCGACTCGACATCCGCCGCTCGTACGCCACGTGGGATGAGATCCTCGCTCGAACCGCGTCGAACGTCCTGGCCGACGATCCTGACTTCGCCAGGCTTGCGTCGGGCACCCTGACCGACCTGCTCGACGACATCCCGCGGCCGTCGAGGCCGGCGGAAGGTGTGCTCGTCGTGTTCGGGCCGGGGGCCGCGCTCGTCGACCACGACGTCCTGTGGTACGCCGATCTCCCGAAACGGTACGCGGAGGCTGCGATCTATGCGAGCGAGGCGGCGAACCTGGGACAACCCGACGGTGCCGGATGCGGCACTACCAAACGCCTGTTCTACATCGACTGGCCGCTCCTCGACCGGCATCGAGCTGGGATCGCCGGGCGCATCGATCGCTGGCTCGACCTCCAGGATCCAACCGCGCCGGGGTCGCTCGACGGGACAGCCCTGCGCCGCACGATAGGCGAGCTGGCCCGCCAACCGTTTCGTACACGTCCGACCTTCAACACGACGCCTTGGGGCGGCCATTGGGCCCAGCGATCGCTGGGGGTGAACCCGGGAGCCCGGAACACGGCGCTCGGCTATGAATTGATCGCGCCGGAGAGCGGCGTCCTGATCGGCGACCGGGTCGAAGCGCAGGTCGAGATCCCGTTCCAGCTGGTCGTAACGCTGCATCCGAACGACATCCTCGGCCAGGATGTCCATGACGAGTTCGGCAGCTCGTTCCCGATCCGCTTCGACTACCTCGATACGGTCGGCGGCGGCAATCTCTCGGTCCATTGCCACCCACAGGCTGACTACATGCGAGACGTGTTCGGCTGGCCATACACCCAACACGAGTCGTACTACGTGGTCGTCAGTGGCGAGAGCAGCCGCGTGTTCCTTGGCTTGCGGGGCGACGTCGACATCGCAGCCTTCGAGCGTGCTGCGCACGACGCCTCTTACCAGGGGCGCCCCTTGGACATCGAACAGTACGTGCAGACGTTCGCCGCGGAGCAGCACCGCTTGTTCATGATCCCGGCGGGTACGCCGCACGGGAGCAGCGAGGGCAACGTCGTCCTGGAGGTCAGCGCCACGCCATACCTGTACAGCCTGCGCTTCTACGACTGGCTCCGACGCGATGCCGACGGTTCGCACCGACCGGTCCACGTGGACCACGCGTTCGCGAACCTGAACGCCGATAGGATCGGGCCGGACGTCAAACGTGAACTGGTGCAGCCGGAGAGCCGCCTGCGTCAAGGCGACGGCTGGTATGAGGAGCTGCTCGGGGCCCTGCCCGACGTGTTCTTCGAGGTGCGCCGGATCGTCCTCGACGTTGGCGCTCTGGCCGAAGACGACACAGCCGGTCGCTTCCACGTCCTCAACCTTGTCGAAGGCGAGGCGGTCGACATCCACACTACCCGTCACGCGACGCACCGCCTCAACTATGCGGAGACGATGGTCGTGCCGGCGGCCGTGGGTAGCTATCGGATCAGCCAGGCGGGCGGCGCGCCGGTCCGCATCGTGAAGTCGCTCGTCCGGTGACCGCGTCAACGGCCGCGACTGGATCTGCTGACCGCCGCCGGCCCGCCCTCGACATCGGCGGCACCCACGTCAGCGCCGCATCGGTGGATCTGGCCGCGGACTGCGCCCTCGTCGAGGGCCGTGCCGACGCGTCGCTCGGCGCCGCCGCTTCTGCCGACCTCATCCTCGACGTGATCGCCGGATGCGCGTCGGCGATTGGCCAGATGCCCGGGGTGGTCTGGGGCGTGGCGATCCCGGGTCCTTTCGATTACGCCGCCGGAGTTGCGCTGTTCCACGGCGTCGCCAAGTTCGAGCGTCTCAACGGGGTCGACATGCGGGCCGGACTGATTGAGCGGATCCGCCCCAGGCCAGCTGACGTGCGTTTCGTCAACGACGCCGATGCGTTCGGGCTTGGCGAGTGGCGGGCCGGGGCCGCGTCAGGACACGAGCGAGCGGTCGTGATCACAGTGGGGACGGGGGTCGGATCGGCGTTCCTGGCGGCCGGCTCCGTGGTCGACGACGACCCACGTGTGCCACCAGAGGGGCGCGTCGATCTCCTGACGATTAACGGGCAACCGCTCGAGGACACGGTCTCGCGCCGCGCGATCCTGACCCGCTACTCGGCGCTGACCGGCGACACCGCCCCGGATGTGGACGTCCGAGACGTGGCGGACCGCGCTCGAGCCGGGGATCCAGTGGCTCGCGAAGTATTGGACGATTCGATCCGCGCGCTGGGCCAAGCCCTCGCCCCCTGGCTGTCCGCGTTCCGGGCGACCGCGCTTGTCGTTGGCGGGGCGATCGCCGGATCCTGGGACATCATCGCGAAGCCGCTGGGCGACGGTCTGGCGAATGCCGATCCCTGGCTTGCCAAGCGGCTCGAGGTCCTTCCGAGCCGACGACCGCACGACGCAGCGTTGATCGGCGCCGCCCTGCACAGTGCGACAGGTGTGAGGTCAGCTGTTCCGGACGGCCCATCCTGACGCGCAAGGATCGGTCCACTCGCCGGGAGGAGAGGGTGCGTAAGGTTCCCGCAGCGGGTAAACCAGCGCCGACCCTCCGCGATGTCGCCGGGCGTGCTGGCGTCAGCCCGATGACGGTCTCGCGCGCGCTTCGCGAGGACCCACGCGTCTCGGACGCCACCCGACGTCGTGTCCTCGCCGCGGTCGGCGAACTGGGCTATCGCCGCAATGAGCTGGCCCGCAATCTGCGATTGGGCCGGACGAGCGGCCTGGTGGGATTAGTGGTCACCAACCTGGCCAACCCCTTCTATTCGCAGCTCGCAATCGGGGTCGAGGCGATCGCGGGAGAGCACGGTCTGAAGGTCGTGCTCGGGAACACCGCGGAAGACGTGGAGCGCGAGCGTCGGCTCGTCGAGGAGCTTGCCGCGCGCCGGGTCGACGGGATGATTGTAGTGCCCGCGGGAAGCGACCACTCTCACCTCCGCCCTGAAAGAGTCGGGCGGATCCCGATCGTGCTCGGCGCTCGCCCGCCGTCGAAGCTCGAGCTCGACTGCGTCCTGGTCGACGACTTCAACGGGGCCCGCGAGGCGACAGCGCGTCTGATTGCAAGGGGCGCCCGTCGGGTCGGGTTCCTCGGTCTGCCGCCCTCTGCGTGGACAGGCTCCGAGCGATACCGTGGCTTCTGCGTTGCCCTAGAGGACGCGGGCGTCCGGCTCGACGACAGGTACGTCCGACGAGCGCAACGAACGATCGCCGCGGCCGAAGACGCTGCCCTCGAGCTGCTCGGACTCCGAGCGCCTCCTGATTCGCTGTTCTGCGCGAATAGCCGAAACACGGTCGGCGCTTTTCGTGCCATCAGGGGCACGGGCGCGGGGACTATGCTCGCTGGCTTCGATGATTTCGAGCTGGCCGACATGCTGGGGCTGCCACTCATCGTCGTAGCCTACGAGCCTGAGGAGCTGGGTCGGCAGGCAGCCCGTCTGCTGATCGACCGGATGAACCACCGCGGCGCCGACGAGCCGCCAGCGCGGAGAATCGTCATCCCGACGACCGTGATCGAGTACGGGCCGGTCGAGGCCCGGATCGGCGCGGCGCGCTAGCGATCCGGAGGGACGAGATGGCGCTCTTCGACATGCCGCTCGATGAACTGACCGCGTACCGTCCGGAACGCACGGAGCCGCCTGACTTCGACGATTTCTGGCGCCAGACCCTGGCCGAATCGCGGGCGATCCGCATGCCTACTCGATACACGCCGGTTCACGCCGAGCTTCGCGCAGTCGAGGTGTTCGACGTCACGTTCTCGGGTTTCGGCGCCCATCCGATCAAGGGCTGGCTGATCCTGCCGCGCCATCGCGCCGGCCGGCTCCCGGTCGTCGTTGAATATCTCGGCTACGGGGGCGGTCGGGGATTGCCGGTCGAGTGGATGGGGTGGCCGTCAGCCGGCTACGCGACCTTCGTGATGGACACTCGCGGTCAGGGTGGTGCCTCGACCCCAGGTGACACGTCGGATCCCGGGGCCGACGAGTCCGGCCCGCAGTATCCGGGCTTCCTCACCCGCGGCGCGTTCGACCCGAGGACGTACTACTACCGCCGCGTGTTCACCGACGCCGTCCTGGCGATCGAGGCGGCCCGCGAACACGAGGCAGTCGATCCGCAAGCGGTCGTGGTCGCCGGAGGTAGCCAGGGTGGTGGGATCGCTCTTGCCGCAGCGGCGCTCGAGAGTACGGCGCTCGCAGCGCTGATCGATGTGCCTTTCCTGTCGCACTTTGCGCGGGCCATCGACATCACCGACGAGGAGCCGTATGTGGAGCTCCGGCACTTCCTGGCGGTTCATCGCGACCGGGTGGGAGACGTCTTCCGCACGCTCTCGTACTTTGACGGCCTGAACATGGCTGCGCGGTCGAAGGTGCCCGCGTTGTTCGCCGTCGGCCTCATGGATCGGATCAGCCCGCCGTCAACCGTCTTTGCTGCTTTCAACCACTACGCTGGCCCCAAGGAGATCGCCATCTTTCCGTACAACGGCCACGAGGCTGGCTCCTCCTACCACGTACTGAGCAAGATCCGGTTCCTGACCGACCTTGGGCTCGCGCCACGAGACGGCCAAAGCGAGGCTGGCGGTAAATGAACAGGACCCCGACGCGTGGCGCGAGGAAGACTGGCGCTCGAGACGGCAGAAGCGGGCAGCGCGATGTTCGATCGGACGCCTTCGCGCATCACGCTGGTCCGCGTCGAGGTGAGGGAGCCGAGGGTACGACGAGCGATCGACGCCGCACGTAGTCTTTCCCGGCGTCCTGCGGCGGCTCCCCGAATGACCAACTAGCCTTCGCGCCCGCTGAGGTCGTGGTCGTCTGGTCTGGCGACCTCCCACGGGATCTGCCGCGAGGACCGGATCCGGCGCTGTGGAGCCTACTGCGCCTGCGTTACATCCTTGAACCGGGAGCCGACCGCTGCGCGGGCGATGGCCGCGAAGTGCGTCGGATCGAGGGCCGCCCGACCGACAAACAGGCCGTCGACGTCGTCCTTGACGAGCAACGACGGGGACGAGACGGCGTCGACGCTGCCGCCGTAGATGACCCGGACGTCCCCACGCGCGCCATCGGGCGAGCGGAACCGCCCGTGGATCGCGGCATGGACCGCCTCGACGTGGTCGGGATCGGCGGCGCTGGCGCCCTCTCCGATGGCCCACACCGGTTCGTAGGCCACGACGACCCGTCCGCGATCGGCCGCCGCGGTGCCCGCCAGCGAGGTCTCGAGCTGCCGAACCACCACGTCGATCGCGTGCTCCACCGGCCCACGATCGACCTCGCCGACGCACAGGATCGGGATCAAGCCGTGGCGCAGGACCTGGCGGATCTTGGCGCCGATCAGGGTGTCGGACTCGCCATGGTCGCGACGCCGCTCCGAGTGGCCGACCTCGACGTACGTGCAGCCGAGGTCGACGAGCATGGGAGCCGCAACGTCGCCGGTGTGGGGGCCGGGCTCCTCAGGGTGGACGTCTTGAGCGCCCCAGGCGATGTTGCTGTCCCCGAGCTCCCGCCGGGCGACCCAGATCGAGGTGAACGGCGGCAGCACGAACAGGTCGCACTCGACGATGTCGGCCACGAGCGGACGAAGCGTCCGGAAGTAGCGCTCGGCCTCGGTTGAGGTCAGGTTCATCTTGGTGCTCGTCCCGATGAGCCGCCGCACGGCGTCAGCCTGCCTCGGCGGGGTCGGTCGCGCCTCGGAGATACGCCGCCTGGGCCGCGGTCACGATGACCACGAAGGAGCTGGCGCCCGGGTCCGCCGAGCCTCGGCTGCGCTCGCCGAGCCGGCTGGCCCGACCGGCCGTGGCCACCATGTCGGAAGTCGCCGCCGCGCCGTCCCGCGCCGCCGCGACCGCGGCCGCAATGGCCTCGGGCAACGTGCGACCGGTCGCCTCGGCCTCGGCCAATGCTTCGATCATCGGAGCCAGCGCGTCGACGATCGTCTTGTCGCCAGGCCCGGCGTGCCCGATCGCGGTGATGCCGTCGAGCGCCGCCTCGGCGCAGGCTCTGAGTTCGGCGACCGGCCGCACGCCCGCGACCGGTCCGAGCGATCGGAGCGTCTCAGCGGCGCGGAGCAGGGCGGTCGCATAGATCGGCCCGATCGCGCCGCCGACCGAGCCCGCGGCGAGGGCCACCTTCGCCAAGAGGTCGGCCCCCTCGGCGCTGGGGCTCTCCTCGAGCTTCTTCCGGGCCGCCCGGGCGGCGAGCGTCATCGTCACCCCGTGGTCGCCGTCCCCGGCTACGGCATCGAGGCGGCAGAGCTCGTCGCGGGCGGCCTCGAGCGCGTCGATCGCGGCGAGGGTGCAGGCGCGCAGGATCGGGTCGCTCACCCGATCGTCATCCCGACAGTCCGGGCGGGAGCGTCGAGCAGGGCCGTCAGCTCGTCGTCGAGGATCGTGACAGTCAGTGAGGCGCCAGACATCTCGAGCGAAGTGATGTACTCGCCGACGAAGCTCCGGGCCACGACGGCCGCGGCGTCCTCGAGCAGCCGTCGCGCCGCCCGGTAGAGGATGTAGAGGTCGAGGTACTCCGTCGCGCCGAGGCCATTGACGAGGAGCGCGACCCGCCGACCGTCGATCCCGCCGTTGACATCCGCGACGATCGTCTCGACCAGGATCCGAGCGATCTCGTCGGCGGGCTGTAGCGGACCACGCCGGACTCCTGGCTCGCCGTGCACGCCAAGGCCGACCTCGATCTCGTTGGCCGCCAACTCGAACGTCGGGCGGCCCGATCCCGGGACCTCGCACGGGGCCAGGGCTACGCCCATGCTCCGGGTCGCGGCATTGGCCAGCCGAGCGATCCGCTCGACCTCGTCGAGGCCGTCACCGCGCTCGGCGGCTGCCCCGACGCACTTGAATACGATGATGTCGCCGGCAATTCCCCGCCGGCGCTCAGCTTCGGCGTGTGGCGCCGAGGCGACGTCGTCGGACACCCGGATCTCGCGGACGTCGATCCCTTCGGCCCCCGCCAGCTCGGCCGCGAGACCGAAGTTCATGACGTCGCCGGCGTAGTTGCCGTACGCGAGGATGACGCCCCGTCCTGACGACGCGGCGTGGATCGCCTCGAGGACCACCTCCGCCGGGGGCGAGGCGAAGATGTTGCCGCAGGCGGCCGCGTCGGCCATTCCCGGCCCGACGTAGCCTGCGAATGCCGGCTCGTGCCCCGAGCCGCCGCCGACCACCAGGCCGACCTTGTCGACGGCAGCCGTCCGTCGCGCGATCACCCGCGGCGCGGCCAGCCGGACGAGATCGGCATGGGCGGCTGCGAATCCGTCGAGGGCCTCGTCGACCGCCTCGAACGGATCGTTGATCAGCTTCTTGTACGAAGTCTGGCCGCGGCCGGCGCCCTCGGCTGGGACCATCGTCTCTCCTCCGTTGTGTTGCTGCGGACTCCCGGTCTATCCGGCGCTCTCGTCACGCAGGGCCAGCTCGGCCGTCCGGATCTTGTCGACCTTCCGAGCCGAGCCACCGCCGGCGAACTCCGAGTCGAGCCAGACGCGGAGCACGGTCTTGGCAAGCTCGGGAGCGATGACCCGGGCGCCCATCGTGACGACTTGAGCGTCGTTCGACATCCGCGCTCGTGCCGCCGAGTAAGGATCGTGGGCGACCGCCGCGAAGACGCCTGGAACCTTGTTCGCCGCGATCGCCATCCCGATCCCAGTCCCGCACACGAGCACGGCCCGGTCGTGCTCGCCGCGGGCGACGGCCTGGGCGACCTTCAGCGCCACATCCGGGTAGTCGACCGGCTCGGGCCCGTTACAGCCGTAGTCGAGGACCGGGTAGCCCTCGTCCCGGAGGAACTGTTTGAGAGCTTCCTTCAGCGGGAAGCCGGCATCATCACTGCCGATTGCGATTGGCCTGGTCATCCTGCACTACCTCCCGGCATGGATTGGGTGGATCGTCGGCGCGGCCGAACCCGGTCCCCGGATCGGAGCAGGGCGACCGCGGTGGCCTCGTCCGTGACGAGGATGTCGACGCAGCCGGTGGCGATGGCACCGCGGATGGCGGCCGCACCATCGTTGCCGACGGCGACGGCCACGACCGTCGGGATCGCCGCCAGGTCCCGCGTCGTGATCGCGATCGTGCGACCTTCGAGAAGCTCGACCGGCGCGCCATCACGGTCGAAGAAACGGATGTTCACATTGCCCACAGCGCCAGCCTTGATGAGCTTCGCCCAGTCCGACCGCTCGACGTGACCACCCCGGAAGAGCGTCGAAGCGGTGTCCATCTGTCCGATCCCGACGAGCGCGACCTCGCTGCGGCGAGCCGCGGCCAGCGCCGCTTCGACCGTGCGATCCGCGACGAGCGTGTCGCGAGCCTCCGCCGAGCTGACGATCGCCGGGGCATGGACATAGTGCACGCGTGAGCCAGGAAAGAGCTCCGCGACTCGCCGAACGAGCTCGTGGCCCTGGATCCCGGGGGTCGGGTCGTGAACCCCGCCGGCCAGCTGGGCGATCTCGAGGTTCGTCACCAGGCCCGGGCGGAGGTGCCGGATGACTGCCGCCAAGGTTCGGCCCCACGACACCCCGAGCCGGAGACCCGACCGGAGGAGGCCGCCGACGAAGTGCGCAGCGACCGGTCCGAGGGCCTTGTCCAGGTCCGGATCGTTCGGGGCGACGACCGCGCGTGCCAGGCCGAAGTGGTCGGCCAGCTCCCGCCCGAGGTCAGTGTCCTGGCGGCGCGGCCGAACGATCTCGATCCGGACGATGCCTTCCTCCCGGGCGCGCTTGAGGTGACGTGACACCGTCGACGGGTCGAGGCCGAGGTCGCGGGCGATGTCGATCTGGCTCTGTTCGCCGACATAGGCGCGAGTCGCGATGTCGGTGAGCAGGTCCATCGATTGCCCGAGATCGCCTGGCGGCGCGACCTGTCGCTGTCGCAGCGGCGCTCGCTTCAAGCTGCCCTCCAGCGTCGTGTCGAGGGATAGTATGCGTCGCAAGGACTTGATGGCCCGGTCACGATCTTTCCGACCCGGAGGCGACGTGGAGATCGACGCGCTTCGAGACGCGGCCTGCCACGCCAATCGCGATCTGGCTCGCTTGGGCCTCGTCGTCCTGACCTTCGGCAACGCCAGCGTGGCAGATCGGGCGGCGGATCTCGTCGCCATCAAGCCGAGCGGCATGCCCTGTGCCGATCTCGATCCCGAGGACGTCGTCATCGTTCGCCTCTCGACCGGTGAACCGGTCGCGTCGCACCGTCGGCCGTCGTCCGACACCCCGACCCACCTCGAGCTGTACCGGCAATTCACGGGGGTCGGCGCCATCGTCCACACCCACTCGGTGGTTGCCACGGCCTGGGCTCAGGCTCGTCGCGAGATCCCGGCGCTCGGGACGACTCATGCTGATCATTTCCGCGGCGCCGTGCCCGTCACGCGGCCGCTCACGGCGGTCGAGATCGCTGGCGATTACGAGCGCAACACGGGCCGGGTCATCGTCGAGCGCTTCGCCGACGGCCTCGACCCGCTGGCGATCCCGGGCGTCCTCGTCGCTTCGCACGGTCCGTTCGCCTGGGGACCGGGTCCGACTGAGGCAGTCGACAACGCTGCGGCCGTGGAGTTCGTCGCCAGGATCGCGGCCCATCAGGCCGCGATCGGGCCGCTCGAGCCCATTAGCGCCGACATGCTGCGGCGCCATTTCGATCGCAAGCACGGACCAGGCGCCTACTACGGCCAACCGGCGCGGCTGACCAGGGAGCGCTGACCGCAAGCCCCGGCTCGGGCCGCCAAGCGCGTCAGCCGACCACGGGGCCCATGCACCGCACGACCTCGAGTCGTGCAGCACCGGCGCGATACCGATGAGCGAGGCTCGCCGCGCAGGCGAACGTCTGGCCGGTCGCGATCGGCTCGGATCCGAACTCGCCCTCGATCATCCCGTTGCCCGCCGTGACGATCCCGATCGAGAATCGCCCGGCCTCGACCTCGAGCTCGCCCGACACCTCGAGGCGCGTCGCGTCGAAGAACTCCAGGACATCGGGCCCGAAGAGGCGAACCTCGCGCGAGCCGTGGCCCTCGCGCACGACGGTCGGGAGTTGGCGGGCGCGACCGAGTGTCGCCTCGCGGTCACGGCCCTCATAGTCGATCATGTCGAGGGCGACTTCCCAGCCGAGGCCCATCGTCGCCCCCGCGTCGTCGGAGCCGTCGGTCTCGGGGATCACGATGTGGTCGGTGGGCTCCTGGACCTCGATGAATGACACGCGCGGTCCGAGGTAGTGGGGCACGCCGGCGTGGGCGACGTAGACCTCGCCAGGCCGGATATCGGTCCGATGGAGCGTCCCCCGGATGGCCGCCCGATCGTGCCGCCGAACGGCGTCCGCGAACCATTCCCGGTGGATGCCCTCCCGGAAGCCGATACCGGCGTAAGCGGGCTCAGTGCCGTCACCGGGCGTGTCGAGCAGGATCCAGGCCTCTGTCTTGCCGAATGGTGAGTCGAGGTGATCGCGGGCCCAGGCCCGACTTGGGTGGGCGTGCAACGGCACCTGGCCGGCCGGTGACAGCAGCTTGACGAGGACGCCGGTGATCTGGCCATAGCGCTCGGCGAACGCCGACCCGACCATCGCCTCCGGCTCGGCTTCGATCAGCTCGCGTAGCGTGATCTCGCCGCCTCCAGCGAGCCTCACCGGGCTGTGGCCCTGAGACGCGCCGTCCGGGCCCGGATTGTTGGCCATGGTGCACGAGCCGACCCAGTCCTCGGACCACCAGTCGTCGGGTCGGTTCGCCAGGCCACGGAAAGCCCGCGTCAGCGACCCGCCCTCGTAGAACCGGTAGAGGGGGTGATAGGCCAGGCGTAGCGGCCGTCGGATGGCCGCCTGGATCGCGGAATCGCGAGCATCCATTGCCTAGCCGCCGCCCCCGATCGCGACCGCGCGCCGCGGGCCGGTTACGCGGATCCTGTCGAGCATGAACGCCGTGTTGGCCGCCGCGGCCCGGCCGTCGAAGATCGCGCTTCCGCTGACGATGATGTCCGCGCCGAGCCCGGCCACGTGGTCGATGTTGGCGCGAGTCACACCGCCGTCGACGCCGAGCAGGATCTCCCGGCCCGAGTCCTGGATCATCCGCCGAGCGTCGGCCAGGCGGGCCTCCGTCGAGGGGATGAAGCCCTGGCCGCCCCAGCCGGGGTTGACGGCCAGAACGAGGAGGTACTCGATGTCGCCGAGGAGCGGCCGCACCACCTCGAGCGGCGTGCTCGGGTTGACCGCCACGCCGCGGATGATCCCGCGCTCGGGGTCGTTGACATTGACCGCCGCGGACAGGACCTGGAGGACGCGATGGGGCTGGCGCGCGCCCTCCACGTGGAAGGTGATGATGTCCGCCCCGGCCGCGACGTACTGGTCGAGCGTCGCGAGTGGGTCCTCGATCATGAGGTGGGCATCCTTCAGCAGCCCGGTCCGCATCGCCCCAATGACGGGCGGGCCGACGGTCAGCATCGGGCAGAAGACGCCGTCCATGGCGTCGACGTGGACGAGCTCGACGCCGGCCGTCTCCAACAGGGCGAGTTCGTCCCCGAGGTGGAGCAGATCGGCAGTGATCATCCCCACCGTCAGCCGCGGGCCGCCGCCCAGGAGGCGCCGGAGCATCGACCCGGCCAACGTCAGGCCGTCACGCGATCGTTCGCGAACTCGCGCCGGACCGTCTCGTAGACCTCGAGCGCTTGGTCGGGCGAGTAGCCCTCGTGGACGACCTTGCGGACGGCCTGGAGCATCGCGATGGGAGCATCGCTCTGGAAGATGTTGCGACCCATGTCGACGCCGGACGCGCCGGCGTCGATCGCCCGGCGCGCCATCGTCAACGCATCGAGCTCGGGCAGCTTCTTGCCGCCGGCCATCACGATCGGGACGGGGCAGCCGGCCACGACCTGCGCGAACCCCTCCTCGCAGTAGTAGGTCTTGACGACCTGGGCCCCGAGTTCGGCGCAGATCCGCGTCGCGAGGCCGAGGTAGCGGGCGTCGCGCACCAGCTCCTTGCCAACCGCGGTCACGCCGAGGACCGGGATGCCGTGGCGGTAGCCCTCGTCCACGAGGCGGGTCATATTGTGGACCGATCGCGTCTCGAACTGGCCGCCGACGAAGACCTGGACGGCCATGGCCGAGGCACCGAGTCGGACCGCATCGTCGACGTCGAGGGCGATCCGCTCGTTCGACAGCTCCTTGAGGATGCTCGGGCCGCCGGTCGCCCGGACCACGACCCCCTGCTGGATCGATGGCGGGACGATCGACCTGAGGATGCCTCGGGTGAGCATCAGGGCGTCGGCGTACGGGACCAGCGGCAGGATCTTGAGATCGACCCGCTCAAGCCCCGTCGTCGGGCCCTGGAAGTAGCCGTGGTCGATGGCCAGCATGACCGTCCGCCCCGTCTCGGGCCGGAAGACCCGGGCCAGGCGGTTCTGCATCCCCCAGTCGTAGGCTGCCGAGCCCTTCAGGAAGAAGACCTCGCTGCGCTGCGGGACGTCCTCGTCGAAGTGCTTGGTTTCGTTGCCGTCCGCCTCAGGCATCGGTTCGTCCTTCCAGGTGCAGGTTGCCGCCAGGCTCAGGCGCCGGCTGGCCACCACATCGGTTTGAGCAGGCCGGCCTCGGACAACCCGAGGATCCGGGGATAGAGCTCCGCCCAGCGGGCGTAGTGCGCGTCGTAGCTGTCCCGGGCAACGGGCTCGGGTTCGATGGTCCGCTCGATCCGGGCGAGCCGGCTCGCCACCTCGTCGAGGTCGGCGTACAGTCCGGCGCCTAGACCGGCATAGATCGCCGCCCCGAGCGCGGTCGACTCCTTGATGACCGGCACCCGGACCGCCACGCCAAGGACGTCGGCCACGATCTGCGGCCACAGACTGCCCTTGGCGGCGCCACCGGTGAACACGATCTCCTCGAACGTCCGGCCGCTCAGCTCCTCGAGGATCGCGAGATGGCCTCGCGTCACGTAGGCGGCCTGCTCCTCGATCGCCCGGATGCACGCGCGACGGTTCGAACTCGCCGGCTGGTCAACGTCGAATTGGAGGAACGACGGGGACGCCTGGACCCAGCGCTTGGCGTCCATGACGTTCGAGAAGATCGCGACGACCCCGTTGGAACCGGGCGGCACCTGCGCCGCGGCCTCCTCCATGACGACGTAAGGATCGACGCCCCGTCGCCCGGCTTCGGCGACTTCGAGCTCGCAGAAGGCGTCGCGCAGCCAGCGCATCGCGATCCCGCAGTAGAAGCCGATGCCCTCGGTCATCCATTGCCCAGGCACCGCGTGACAGAGTGTCCGGACCCGCGCTTGCGGGTCGATGAGCGGCTCATCGGTGACGATCGTCAGCTGCCAGAAGCTGCCGCCGACGAGGGTCACGTGGTCCGGCTTTACCAGCCCGATGCCGACGAGGCCGAGCTGGGTGTCGGCGCCCCCCACGACGACAGGCGTTCCCGGCGCGAGGCCAGTCTCGTCGGCGGCCCGTTCGGTCAGCGCCCCGAGCACCGTACCCGGCTCGAGGACCTCCGGGACGACCGACAGGGAGAGTCCCACGAGGGCGAGCGAGTCAGGCGACCAGCTCCGCCTCCACAGGTCGAACAGGTTTGAGCTGGACCCCGCGCTGGGGTCGGTGACGAACCGACCGGTGAGCCGATAAAGCACCCAGTCGCTGAGCATCCCGAGATGGGCGATCGCCGCGAAGGTCTCCGGCTCGTGCTCGCGGATCCACAGGAAACGGGCCGGCGAGGTGATCGCCACCCAGTCGCCGCCGCGGTCGAAGATCTCCTGTGCGCGGCCGCTCCGGACCAGCTCGGCCGCCTGGTCGCCGGCACGCGAATCGACGTTCGGGCAGGCCCAGATCTCGTGGCCGCCGCGGTCGTAGAGGACCATGCCCTCGCGCATGCTCGTGCTGCTGACCGCTGCGATGTCGCGGGAGTCCAGGCCGGCACGCGATAGCGCCTCGCGCGTGCATTCAGTGATCAGCCGCCAGTTGCGGTCGGTCTCGAAGACCTGCGATCCGGGCGCCCCGGGGAGTGCAGGATGCCTCCACTCTCGCTGGCCGATGGCGACCTGCGTCCCGTCCTCACTGAAGATCACCGCCCGGCAGCTGCCGGTGCCGAGGTCGATGGCCAGGGTGTGCGGCATCAGGCTGCGCCGGCTGGGGACCGGGCTGTCCCCGCGAGCGCCGCCAGGCCGCCGCCGTTGGCGACGTTGCGGAGCGGCTCGCCCGCGAGGTAGCGTCGGATCTCGTCGGCCGCCATCTCGCCGCCATGGTGCAGCGTCTCGTGCGTGGCACCCCCGATATGGGTCGTGATGATCACGTTGGGAAAGGCGAGCAGGGGATGGAGTCCGGTCGCCGGCGACGGGCTGACGAGATCGACCGCCGCTCCCGCCAGGTGGCCGGCGGCGAGCGCGTCGACGACCGCGGCCTCATCGACGAGCGTGTCTCTGGCGGTGTTAATGAGGAACGCACCCGCCTTCATGGCCGCGATCTGGGATTGGCCGATGAGGCCGCGATTGTCTTTGGTCGCGCGGGCGTGGAGGGACACGAAGTCGGCCACGGCAAGGAGCTCGTCGAGGTCGACCGGCCCGGCACCGCCGGCGCGGATGGCCTCGGGCTCGACGAACGGATCGGACACGACGACGCGCATCCCGAAGGCGAGGGCGCGGCTCGCGACGCGCGACCCGATCTGGCCGTAGCCGACCAGGCCCACGGTGTGACCGGCGAGATCGTGGCCGAACCACCGGGCGCCCTCGTAATTGTCGTGGGCGAACTCGCCGCCGCCCTCGACGTAGCGGACGACCTCGGGCAGTCTTCGCGCGAGCATGATCATGAAGGCGATGGTCAGCTCGGCCACCGCGTCGGCGTTCTTGCCAGGGGTCGTCACCACAGGGATCCCGCGCTCGGTCGCGGCGGCGACGTCGACGTTGACCGGGCCACCCCGGACGCAGCACACGAGCCGGAGCGCCGGTGCCGCATCCAGGACGGCGTCGGTGACCGGGGCGCCCTGCAGCACCAGGACCTCGTGGCGGTCGAGGGCATCGATGAGTTGTTCCGGGGTGCCCTGTAGCTCACGAATGCGCAGCTCGGAGGGTGTTCGAGGCACCCACGTCGGCTCGTCAACGACATCGACGTAGTCGACCTCATGGTCCTCCGACAGGCTGGCGAAGGCGCCCGTCAGGGCGCTGGCGGGGCAGAACGAATCGCCCACCACGAGGATGCGCAGCCGACGCTCGTCCACTCCCGGTCGTGCGCGCGTTCAGGCCGGCGGATAGACCCGGCTCGGCGTCAGGTCGATCGCGTGGCCGCTGCCCGATTCGAGCACGAACTTGAGGGTCGGCTCCGTGTCGAGGTAGTAGAACTCGATCGTCTCGCCGATCCGACCGCCCATGAGGACCTTGGCCCCGCGCGCCTCCCACTCCTGCTTGAAGGTGTCTGAGTCGGCCTGCGAGTGCATCATGCAGGCGATGTGCTGGACGCCCTCGCCGTGCTCGTCGAGCCATTCCTTGTAGATGCTAGGGCCGTCGAGCGGCTGGACCAGCTCGAACACGAGGCCGGGCTGGACCTCGCACTCGGCGCCGAGCATGGAGAACTCGACCGATTCACCCCGCAGTTGCGTGTGATGGAGCTTCGGCGGGACGTGCTCGTAGACGTTCCACGGCCCCCAGCCGAGCGTCTTGTGGAGCATCGCCATCGTGGCGTCGAGGTCGCGCACGACCATAGCGACCTGGGAGATGTGAACAGGTTCCTTGGCGGTGTCCATCGCACGCCCTCCTGCGAGTGCGCCTTTCCTGAGCTTCCGCTCGCCCGCAATGCCGCTTCGCACCCGGAGGCCGGCTGTGCCCAGGCGGTCCGGTCGTCCGCGACGTGGAAAGATTGTGACAGTCGCGTCAAGTTCTTGCAGGGGCCTCTGGCTTGATGCTGCCCAGACCCAGGACCGAGCGCACGCCGGCCACGATGTCGGCGACCTGGGGCACGGTCGCCTTCTCGAGGGCGAGGTTGAACGGGACGACGGTGTTGTACGCGGCCACCCGGACGATCGGCGCGCGGAGGCTCTCGAAGGCCCGCTCCGCCACGATCGCCGCGACATCACTCGCGACGCCCCCACGCTTCACGGCCTCCTGGGCGATCACGAGTCGACCTGTCCGTCGGACGGAATCGAGGATGCACTCGACATCCATAGGCACGAGCGTCCGCAAGTCGATGACCTCGACCGAGATCCCCTCTGTGGCCAGCTCCTCCGCCGCGGCCAGGCTCTTGAGCACCATGTGCGACCAGGTCACCAGGGTGACGTCCGTGCCGGCCCGCGTGACCTCCGCCTTGCCGAGGGGAATCCCGAACGGCTCCTCAGGCACCTCCCCCTCGGTCAAGTACAGGAGCTTGTGCTCGATGAAGATGACCGGGTCGTCATCGCGAATCGCGGCCTCTAGCAGGCCCTTCGCGTCGCGCGGCGTCGAGGGCATGACGACCTTGAGCCCAGGCACGTGGTGGTAGAGCGCCTCGAGGCTCTGCGAGTGCTGGCCGGCCAGGGAGTTGCCCGCCCCGCCCTGGGTCCGGATGACGAGCGGGACCCGTCCTTCGCCCCCGGACATGAAGCGGTACTTGGCGGCCTGGTTGACGACCTGGTCCATCGCGAGAAGCAGGAAGTCGATGAACAGCATCTCCACGACCGGGCGCTGCCCAACGATCGCTGCGCCAACGCCAAGCCCCACGAACCCCGCTTCGCTGAGGGGCGTATCGATGACCCGGCCCGGGCCGAACTCCGCGATGAGCCCCTCGGTCACCTTGTAGGAACCGCCTCGCTCGCCGATCCCCTCGCCAATGCAGAATACCGACTCGTCGCGCCGCATCTCCTCCTGAAGGGCGGCTCGAAGGGCGTCCCGGTACTTCATCTTGGCCATAGTTAGTTGCCACTGACCTCGTTGAGGAACGCCTCGACGGAGGGGTTGGGGCTATCCGTCGCAAACTCGACGGCCTCGTCCAGCAGGTGTTCGACGCGCCCATCGATTGCCGCGATCGGGGCCTCATTGACGCCCGCGCTGGCGAGGCGCTCGCGGAGCACGATGAGGGGGTCGTGGGCCTTCCAGCGGTCCAGCTCGTCAGGTGGCAGGTAAAGTCCAGGGTCGTTGACGTGGTGCCCGCCGTGGCGGAAGGTCATACATTCGACCAGCGTGGGCCCCTCACCGGCGCGAGCTCGTCGAAACGGCTCGCGCATGGCCTCGTAGACCAGCACGGCATCGTTTCCATCGACCGTGAGCCCGGGCATGCCGTACCCCGCCGCCCGCTCGGCGAGGTGCTCGACCCGGGCGCTGTCGCGGATCGGCGTCGAGACCGCGTACTGGTTGTTCTCGAGGACGAAGACGACCGGCAGGTCCCAGATGGCGGCGAGATTGAGGGACTCGTGCCACATGCCGTTCGCCGATGAACCGTCGCTGCAGAACGCGACCACGATCTCGGATCCACCGCGCTGCTTGATGGCGAGGGCAGCCCCCGCGGCGATGCCGAGCCCGCCGGCCACGATCCCGTTGGCGCCGAGATTCCGAACGGATCGGCTCGCGACGTGCATCGAGCCGCCGCGCCCGTGGCAGTAGCCGGTCTCCTTGCCGAAGAGTTCGGCCATCATCCGCCGCGGGTCGTGGCCCTTGGCGATCGCGTGGCCGTGGCCGCGATGGGTGCTGACCATGTAGTCGTCC
>Ga0184632_10000120_pt1 | contig 25059 bp, 22 predicted proteins | sample PLM31_50_b1_FD_133153 | JGI IMG/M metagenome (GOLD analysis project Ga0184632, IMG submission 133153) | Groundwater sediment microbial communities from an aquifer in East River, Colorado, USA - PLM3-1_50_b1 | ecosystem: Environmental > Terrestrial > Soil > Riparian zone | place: USA: East... | reverse complement strand
GTCAGCGTCACGGTCGCTCCCAGCAGGACCGTGACGCCGATCACGGCCGCCGAGACAAGACCGGGGCTGTCGTCGTGCTTGACGGCCAATAGCGCGAGAGCGACGGCCGGAAGGGCCAGCTTCATGAAGAGGTTGGAGATCCCCGTCACGAGGGCGGAGAGCGCGATCTGTGACCGGCGAAAACCCCACGAGCGGAACATCGCATACGAGACTCCGACGGCGATGGCGCCGCCGCCCGGGACGGTCATCGCGACCGAGGTCGAAGACTGGTTGACAACAGCCGCTTGGGGATACGTGAGTCCGGGGAGTCCGGCGACTACCACGGGCCAGTACGTGACCACATTCCACACGGTGGCACATGCGAGGAGCAGGTACTTCGTCAGGCTCATCGATCGGATGATGGTCCAGACATCGCCCAGATCGGTCACCCGAGGCAGGACGACGGCGAAGACGCCCACGACTATGCCGACGAACAGGGTGATCTGGGCAATCCGGCCGGCGATCTCCCTACCCGGCCTCGAAGCGACCGAACTAACCTCCGGCCTCTTGGTCTCCTCGGAAACGCTCACCCCGAACCGAAGCATAAGACGCAAGGGCAGCAGACGGTCCTTGTCGGTGTCATCGTCTAGACTTTCGAACGCCTGTTCGATTGCCACTCCGAGGAGAGGAGAGCCCCCCTGGCCGGTTCCTGGATGGACGGTCTGAATGCGCGGCAGGTCGAGGCGGTCGCGTGCGGTGACGGGCCCGTTCTGGTGGTCGCGGGGGCGGGCACCGGCAAGACTCTCACGCTGGCTTGCAGGGTTGCTCACCTGATTGAGCGGGGCGTGCCGCCACAGCGGATCCTTCTCCTTACGTTCACCCGGCGCGCAGCCAGGGAGATGCTTGGCCGCGCAAGCCGCATCGCGGGCGAGGGCGCTGCCGGCAGGGTCTGCGGCGGCACCTTCCACGCCGTCGCTAACCGACTGCTGCGAGCCTACGGCCGGGCGCTCGGTCTGCGACCTGACTTCACGGTGATGGACCAGGGCGATGCAGCCGATCTCATGAACCTTATCCGGGGCGATCTGGGGTTAGCCGAAGGCAACAGACGCTTCCCACGCAAGGAGACGCTCGCAGCCATCTATTCCCGGACGGTGAACGCAGGTTCGAAGCTCTCCGCTGTCTTGGAGGCGGATTTCCCGTGGTGCACCGGCGACACGGAGGGCATACGGGCGATCTTCGCCGGGTACGGTCCACGCAAACGCGAGCAGAACGTCCTCGACTACGACGACCTTCTCCTCTACTGGCTGGCGCTGGTTCGTGCCCCGATCGGGGGCCGGGTAGCCTCGCTCTTCGACCACATCCTTGTGGACGAGTACCAGGACACCAACGCGATGCAGGGCGAGATCGTCCTTCACATGGGCCGGGCGAACCCAAACGTAATGGTCGTGGGCGATGATGCGCAGTCCATCTACTCGTTCCGCTCCGCCACCAATAGAAACATCCTGGATTTTCCCTCTCACTTCCCCGGTACTCGGGTCGTCTGTCTCGAGCAGAACTATCGGTCGACCAGTCCGATCCTGGCCGCCTCTAACGCGGTCATCGTCCTATCGAAAGAACGCCACGAGAAGACGCTCTGGTCGGCCAGGCCGGGCCAGCGGCGCCCATCGATCTGCACATGCCTCGACGAGCGCGAGCAGAGCGAGGCGGTATGCAGGACGATCCTGGAGCACAGGGAGGAGGGGGTTCTGCTCCGTCAACAGGCAGTCCTGTTTCGCGCCGCGCACCACAGCGACCTGCTCGAGGTGGAACTCTCCAGGCGCAACATACCGTTCGTGAAGTACGGCGGGCTCAAGTTCCTCGAGGCCGCACACGTCAAGGACATCCTGGCTTCTCTGCGCATCCTGGAGAATCCCTTCGACGAGGTGAGCTGGTTCCGCGTTCTCCAGCTACTCGACGGAGTAGGCCCACTGGGGGCACGCGCGTTGATGAAAGAGCTGGGCGTCCGGCGACAGGACGGCGCCGATCAGCCTTCGCCTCTCCTACGCCTCCACGCGATGCCGCCGAAGGTGCCCCAATCGGCGGCCGGAGAATTCGACAGTCTCCGTTCTGCGCTGGCCGACTGTCTCTCGCCCGGCCTCCCACCCGCCTCCCAGATCGAGCGAATACGCCTTTTCCTGGAGCCGATCATCCACCGCAAATACTCGAGCCCGCGCGAGCGCCTGAGCGACATAGAGCAACTCGAACACCTGGCATCAGCCTCGCCGTCCCGGGCACGCTTCATAGCGGAACTCACGCTCGATCCCCCCTCGTCCACGGCCGACCTTGCCGGGCCGCCGTTGCTGGACGAGGATTACTTGGTCCTCTCGACCATCCATTCGGCCAAGGGCTGCGAGTGGGACGTGGTCCACGTGATCCACGCAGCGGACGGCATGATTCCATCGGACCTGGCGACCGGTGACGAGGACGAGATCGAGGAGGAGAGGCGCCTTCTGTATGTGGCCATGACCCGGGCCAGGGACGCCCTCCATGTGTACTTCCCGCTCCGCTACTACAGGAGGCCACGAGGAGTAGAGGATCCACATGCCTACGCGCAGCTCACTCGTTTCATACCGCCCTCCGTTCGCGCCCTCTTCGACGAGCGCGTGGAGGGGGCGGCAATGTTCCCCGATCCGGCGACCGAGGGGGCAAGCGGAGAGGACGAGGCGGTAGGTGATGTCGACGCTTTCCTGAGCAACCTCTGGCGCGGGTGAGACGGGTACACTCCGGAAAGATGCCCGTATTCGATTAGGGAGGCCCGCATTGAAAACGTACTTCGCGATCGCAACGGTGCTCTCGAGCCTCATCCTTTCGGCGCCACCGGCCGACGGCACTCCAGCGGCGGTCGGCGCGACCCCGGTGGTCACAGGCCTGGACTTCCCCGCCGCCTTCACGTTCGCGCCTGACGGACGGATCTTCTACGGCGAGCGCTTCACGGGAGAGATCCGCATCTACGACCCGTCCAACGGCTCGAACACACTCTTTTTCAGTATCACTCAGCTGCAGACCTTGGGCGAGCAGGGGCTTCTCGGCATGGCGCTACACCCCATGTACCCGACCAAGCCGGCGGTCTACGCCTACGCCACGCGCGAGGTCAACGGATCTCCGCGCAACCAGATCATCCGGATCATGGACTCGGGCGGAGTAGGGACCAACCCGAAGATCATCTGGACTGAGAACGTCGTGGCAAACAGCATTCACAACGGCGGGCACATCCAGTTCGGTCCGGACCGGAGGCTCTATGCCGTAGTGGGCGACGCGGCGAACTCCGCGAACTCCCAGAATCTCTCTCTCACGGCCGGTAAGGTCCTTCGCATGACCGACCGCGGCACGGTGCCGCCGGACAACCCGTTCGCCGGGAGCGTCGTGTGGGCCTACGGCCTGCGGAACTCCTTCGGGTTCACGTTCGACCCGCTGACGGACCTTCTGTGGGAGACGGAGAATGGGCCTGCCTGCAACGACGAGCTCAACATAGAGCTCGCCGGCGAGAACCACGCATGGGGGCCCAGCCAGACCTGCTCCACGCCTCCTCCGCCTCCCCAGAACACTAATCAGGACGGGCCGAACCCCGTGATGCCACTGACGTGGTTCACGCCAACCATCGCCCCGGTGGGTGCGGCCTTCTGCGTGAGTTGCGGGATCGGGACTGCCGAGGGCACCCTATTCTTCGGGGCCTACAACGACTCTAAGGTCCGACAGGTCACCCTGACCCCGGACAGGATGGGCATCCAAACGTTGGCCAGCGTGTACACGCACAGCACTTTCCTTCTGTCGCTCGAGCGGGGGCCCGATCAAGCTGTGTACTTCAGCGATCAGTCTGGGATCTGGAAACTGGTCCAGGTCTGACCAGGCTTCGGCCCATCGTGGACAATAGGCCTGCCATGGAAGTCATGGACACATTCCTCGATGCGCTGGGCAACACGCCCCTCGTTCGCCTGCATAAGGTCACGAGGGGCCTGAAGCCCACGATCCTTGCCAAACTCGAGATGCTGAACCCCGGCGGGAGCGTGAAGGATCGGATCGGGCTTCGGATGATCGAGGCGGCCGAGCGCGCCGGGCTCCTCAAGCCCGGCGGGACGATCGTCGAACCGACCTCGGGCAACACAGGCCATGGGCTGGCCATGGCCGCAGCGATCCGAGGCTACAAGTGCATCTTCGTCATGCCCGACAAGATGAGCCAAGAGAAGGTGGCTCTTCTCCGGGCTTACGGGGCCGAGGTCGTCATCACCCCCACGGCCGTCGCTCCCGAATCGCCGGAGTCCTATTACCGCGTCGCCGACAGGCTGACCGAGGAGATCCCAGGGGCTTTCCAGCCCAACCAATACTTCAACCAGGAGAACCCCGCCGCCCACTACGAGACGACCGGGCCGGAGATCTGGCGCCAGACCGAAGGCCGGGTGGACGTGCTGGTGGTTGGCGTAGGTACCGGCGGTACCATCACAGGGACGGCGCGCTATCTGAAGGAGCGAAAACCCTCCCTCACCGTCGTCGGGGCCGATCCCGAAGGTTCGCTCTTTTCGGCCTCACCCGGAGAGGACGCTCGCCCCTACCTGACCGAGGGGATCGGCGAAGACTTCTGGCCGGAGACGTTCGACCCGTCCGTGGTGGACCGATGGGTCCGAGTCTCCGACCGCGATTCGCTGCTTACGGCTCGGGCGATCACCCGTCAGGAGGGCATCCTGGTCGGAGGCTCATCCGGGACCGCCATGTTCGCCGCCATAGAGGTGGCTCGAGATCTGGCCGAGGAGGCGCTGGTCGTAGTGATCTTTCCCGACACCGGCCGCAACTATCTCTCCAAGCTCTACTCCGAGTCCTGGATGCTCCAATACGGCTTCCTCGAGCGTCGCGAGGCGATCCGCGTCGAGGAGGTGCTCGAGGCGCGCCGCGGACCGGTGCCGACCCTGGTCAGCATCGGTGCGCACGAAAAGGTCCGCCAGGCTATCGACAGACTTCAGGAGTACGGCATCTCTCAGGCACCCGTCGTCAGGCAGGTGACGCATGACGTCAGCGCGTTCGTGGGGTCGATCCGTGAACGAACCCTGCTCGACAGGATCTTCCGCGACCCCGATTCGCTCCAGGCCGATGTGGCCGAGGTGATGGCCCCGCCATTCCCCATGGTCGAATTCGACGCGCCCCTCGAGGTCGCATTCGCCGAGTTGCAAAACGGCCCTGCGGTGATCGTGGCGAAGAACGGCGAAGCGCTCGGGATCCTGACTCGCTCGGACCTCCTGGAGTTCCTGGCCCACCGCGAACGAGCCGAGAGCTGACGCATGCCGAGGGCGATCGGCGTCGACGTATCGTTGGGAAGAGGCCTCGACGCCGTCGTCATGGAGGGAGGGGTCGTGAAGGAAGCAATGAGCCGGCTCGGTCCCACCCATATCGAACGCCTCCTCGGCGAGCTCCGCCCCGACGCCGTTGCCATCGACGCGCCTCCGCGTCCCGGCCTGGGCTTGCTGCGCGACCCGGCCGAGGCCATGCGCTTGCCGGTGCCGCCCCGGCCCGGTACCCACCTCGCGCGCCGCGTTGCCGAGTATGAGCTGTCGCGCAGGGGAATCGGGTCGCACCAGACCCACTTCGAGGAATCTCACCTCTTCTCATGGATGACGGCCGGATTCGACACATTCGCCGCCGCAGAACGGGCGGGCTACAGAACGTATTTCGGATCGGGGAAAAGGCACCAGGCTGCGCTTGAGGTCTTCCCTTACGCATCGTACGTCGCGATGCGCGGCTGCCTTTCGCCCGGGCGGAGATGGCGCCTCGCGTGGCGCCGCACAGCGCTCGAGGAGGCCGGAGTCACCGGGCTGGCAGAGGACGCGTCGATCGACACGCTGGATGCCGCCTGTGCCGCGCTCACCGCCGAGCGCTTCCTCGACGGGAACGGGTCTTTCGTCGGGGACGCGCGGGAGGGCGTAATAGTGCTTCCGGTGATCGAGCTGGCCGACCGGTACCGTCGTTGCCCGTCGCCTGGCAACCTGGCGGAGATGACGAGCCCTCGTCAGTGCGAGTGTGGATGCGGCAGCCCTGTCCGGCGGCGCTTTTTGCCCGGCCACGACGCCATACTCAAGTCGCGGCTGCTCCGGGACCTTCGGGCGGGAGGCGCAGCCCGCCGCGAGTTGGAGCGGCGCGGCTGGGACCATCGAGAGGAAGGGTAGAGACCCGTGCACTTCGAGACCAGAGCCATCCACGCCGGGCAGGAGCCCGAACCCGCGTATGGGGCCGTGAGCGTCCCCATCTACCAGACCTCCACCTACGCGCAGGATGAGGTCGGTGGCCACAAAGGGTACGAATACGCCCGGACCGGTAACCCCACCCGGACCGCGCTGCAGGATGCAGTCGCGTCCCTCGAAGATGGCTACGGGGCGCTTTGCTTCTCATCGGGCATGGCCGCCGAGTCGACGTTCTTCTACCTCCTCGAGCAGGGAGCCCACGTCGTCGTCGGGGACGACGTCTACGGAGGCACGTACCGCCTGGTCGCTCGTGTGCTCGCTCCGGCGATGGGCCTGGAGTTCGATACGGTCGACCTCACGGACCTCGAGGCTACGCGCAAGGCCATCCGCGACGAGACCCGTGTGGTGTGGGTAGAGACTCCGACGAACCCGCTCCTCAAGATAGTGGACATTGCGGCGGTCGCTGAGCTCGCTCACGAGGCGGGCGCGTTGTGCGTCGTCGACAACACCTTCGCCTCGCCCTATCTCCAGCGACCCATCTCGCTTGGCGCCGACGCCGTGATCCACTCGGCCACTAAGTACCTTGGCGGGCACTCGGACGTGGTGGGCGGAGTCATCGTCACCACGACCACGGAGATGCACGAACGGTTGGCGTTCCTTCAGAACGCCGCCGGCGCCGTCCCGGGCCCCCTCGACTGCTTCCTGGTCCTGCGAGGGCTGAAGACGCTCGCCGTCCGGATGGAGGCGCACTGCCGGAACGCCGGTCTCGTGGCCGAGTACCTGGCGGCCCATCCGCGTGTGAAGCGCGTCTACTACCCGGGGCTGCCAGACCATCCGGGCCACGGCCTCGCGGCGAGCCAGATGACCGGATACGGTGGCATGGTCTCCCTCGAGCTGGAGACGCCCGAGGAGGCGATGAAGGTCTGCGCGGGGACAAGGCTGTTCTTCCTGGCCGAGTCGCTTGGCGGCGTGGAGTCCCTGATCGAGCACCCGGCCACGATGACCCACGCGAGCGTTGCCGGCTCGCCGTTGGAAGTGCCAGCGAACCTCGTCCGGCTCTCGGTCGGGATCGAACACCCTGACGACCTCATCGAAGATCTAGCCCAAGCGCTCTCATAGGGAGCCGGTAGTTCGAGTTCTACCCGAGGGGCCGCTTCAAATACGCCACCAGCGAGACTCCTCCAGCGGGCGTCTGCTGCTGAAGGACCATGACCAGCTCCCATCCGTCGACCCCGAAGTTGTTCAGGATCTCTCCCGGATTGTGAGGCAACAGCGGCGCAACGAAGTACTCCCACTTCTGCATCTCATTCCCCCTTGAGCTCAAGTGCCTCGATGAGCGATCTCAGGATGTGTGCCGTTGCTCCCCAGATGACGCGCCCATCCAACTCGTACACGTGGGTTTTGAACATACTGCCCTCGTACTCGAACTCGCGCTCGACCCCAAACGCGACGAGGTCGGCCAGAGAGAACTCGAGCACTTCCGCGATCTCCGCGGCATTGGGGACATAGATCGGGTCCATGTGGAGCAGGCCGACGAACGGGACGATGAGGATCCCCGACACGCGAGTGTGGAGCGGAGGAAGGGCCCCAAGAAGCTCCACCTCCGAGGCTTGCAGGCCGATCTCTTCCTCCGCTTCCCGGAGCGCCGTGGCCGCGAGAGCCTCTCCGGGCTCGGCGAACCCTCCCGGGAACGAGATCTCCCCCGCATGCCGGGAGAGCGTATCGCTCCGTTTGGTAAGCACCAGTCGAGGTTCGCCTCCGGAGACGAGCACCGGAATCAACACGGCCGCCAGCGATGCGTCCGGTGGCGCGACCGACGGTGGCGTCGGATCGAGCATCGCCAGCAGCCTGTGTCGGAGCTCGTCCGCCGGGTACATTTGACCGGGTCAATCGTACCGGGGGTCCTTCGGTATCATGGTTGGGATGAGCCAGGCGGGGATCCAGATTCTAGCGGTGACCGAGCCCGCCGCCGCCAAGGCGATCTCACTCGCCCGGCGCGAGGGGTATGCCGAACCGTACCTTCGCCTGCGCGTGCTGGCGGGTGGCTGCTCGGGCTTCTCCTACAAACTCTCCTTCGAGCCGGGGCCGGCCGAAGACGACCACATCATCCAAGGGTACGGGCTGAGCGTGCTCGTGGACCCGAAGAGCGCACCCATCGTGGCCGGGTCGACCCTAGAGTTCAAGGATGCGCTCCTGGGAGGCGGCTTCAAAGTGAACAACCCGCAGGCCGTCCACGAATGTGCCTGCGGGGAGTCCTTCTCGGTCTGATTCGAAGCCGCCCTCAGGGCCGAATCGACTTCGCTGCGCCCAGGCCCTTGACGTCCAGAAGCCGGAGCTCCATCTCTGCCCAAGGGGACCGAGCCTCGACGCTTCCGGTGAGCGATGACCAGAGGCGGTCGGGAAGATCGCGATCCAGGCCATCGTCGAACAAGCCGTCCCAAGTGTGTGCCGAGAGGAACTCGGACTTGGCACTGGCGGGCGTCTCCAGATCGGGACCCAGGAGCTCGTAGCCCGGTCGGTCCTCCGCGTAGCCGGGCAGCCATCGCCAGAACCTGGCCGGCGCCCCGACGAGGACCATTGCCTGCTCCACCGCGCCTTTGGTACGGGCGGCCACCATCTTCACGACGTCACCGATGGCGGCGTTCGCGAACCCTGCCTGGTCCTCGCCCCTGGGGTGCCACTGGATCTCGACCGCGAGCTGGGGAACCTTCGATTTGGCCGCGACCACAACGTCGCAGGGCTGCGCCAAGATCCCTCCTGAAGCCAGGCCCATCTCGACCGACACCAGCTCGGCCCGGCCGAACTGAAGGGCCTTCCGGAACGACGCCCTGAGATCCGCTTCGAACGCGAGCTTCGTGGCCGGCGCAGACCTGGCGGCAAGCCCCATGTGATTCATGAGCGTCTGGACTTCACCCGCGGCCGCCAGCAAGGCCGCCTGGACGGCCTCAGGCTCCAGCATCTCTCTCCCGGAGATCGATCAACGACCCGGAGCGTAGCAACCCAAACCCGTGCGTGAAAGCACACGTGCTCACGAATTTGGCACTCGTATACTTGGCGCTCGCATGCCCACTTCGGCCGACAAGACTCAGTGGCGAGACCTTTACAACGAGGTCGTCCTCACAGGGCTGTGCACCGGTTGCTCCGCGTGCGTGGTTGTATGTCCGTTCCACGTTCTGGGCTATGAGGACGATAAGCCCGTGCAGCTGATGAACGAGGGACCGGATCACTGCTCGCACGGGGACAAGGGCTGCGACATCTGCACTCGGGCGTGTCCCCGCTTTCGCGAATGGGAGCCCGAACTCGACAGGATGCTATTCGGAAGGACCCGCTTGCCCGAAGAGATCATCGGCGTCCACCAGGACGTCGTGTTGGCGCGAGCCGCCGAGCCGCGCGCGCTGGCCCAGGGCCAGGACGGCGGGGTGGTCTCGGCGCTGCTGATCTGGGGTCTGGAGACGGGCCAGATCGATGGGGCCCTCACGTCGAAACTCTCCGAGGAGCGGCCGTGGGACGCTGAGCCGGCCGTGGTGACCGATGTCGATGGCGTCCTGGCCACGGCGGGCTCCCGCTACACCTATTCGGCCAACCCCCTGGCCTTGGTCAAGGCCGCCGAGATGGGGCTGTCGAAGGTCGCCCTCGTCGGGATGTCATGCCAGGCAAGCGTGACAGGTGCCCTGGAGGCACGACGCGTCAACAAGTGGCGGAAGCGGATCGCCTGGACCTTCGGTCTGCTCTGCTCGAAGACGTTCACCTACGACGGTCTGAACATCGAGATCGCACAGAACCAGCTGGGCCTGAAGCTCGAAGACGTCGTTCGGGTGAACATCAAGGGGAAGCTCCTCTTCTATACGAAGGACGGCCAGGAGCACACTTACTCGCTCAAGAAGGCTCATGAGTTCACTCGGCCCGGTTGCCTTCACTGCCCGGACTTCGCGGCCGAACATGCCGACATCTCTTTCGGCGGGCTCGGTCAAAATGAGGGGTGGACCCTGACGGTCATCCGGACGGATCTGGGCGACCGGATCTGGAAGCACGCGGTGGCCGACGGGGTGATCGAATGGAAGCCGGGCCGCGAGGACCCCGCCGCGCTAGCGTTGATGGACAAGCTCTCTGCCCACTCCCGCCAGCGATGGCCTCGCGACACGCTGCCTGACGAGTGGTCGTTCCCCGGCGTGCTTCCCAACGGCGACGGGCACGCGCCGAGCGCCTAGCCGGCCTCGGCGCCAGGTTTCCTCGCTTCCCATTCGGCCGCAGCGATGAACAGCAGTCCTCCGGCCATCGCCACGATCCCCCAACCGGTGCCCTTGCTCCCCGCATAGGGTGAATCGGTGCCGGGGAACTTCGCGAATACTGCCGAGGCGAGGCCGTAGATGAAGGCTCCGGCTCCTGCGGACCACGCTGTGATGCGCCACCCCGGCAGACGGGCGGCGGCCAGGAAAGCGATCAGGACGATCGCGATGGCCATAGAGGCCATCAGCGTCCAGTGGCTCTCCTTGACGTGCGCGTCGGTGGCCAGGCCATCGCGCTGGAAGCGCGCCATGGTCAGGGAAAGCCATACGAGAGGGATAGCACCCAGGCCGGCGAGCGAGACCAGAAGGGCGCTCACCCCTGCGCCGGGTCTCCTCAGCTCGGCCCTGGCTGGATGCAGCAAGATCAAGATACCGACAGCCACGACTGCGGGCACGAAGAAGACGAGGCCGAAGCCCACATCGGAGGCCATGAGCCCGGCGATCAGACCGGCCAGGCCCGCTGCGCCCACCTGATACAGGGGGGAAACCTTCCGCTCGGGATGCCGGAACAGGGCTAGCAACCCCACCGTCATGATTACACCGGCCAGGACACCGAAACCGATGTCGTGGACACGATGAATCTTGCCTTCGTCGCTATCGAACCAACCGACTATGAGCCCTATGCCGAATAGGCCCAGGAAGGAACCCAAAGCGAACACTGCTGTCACCACTCGGAAAGCGATGGTTCGTCCTCTTGAGCCGGTCTGCTCGATCGCAGGCACCTGCATCGCGGATCCTCCTAACTCGTTTGGTCAGAGCCTACGACGCAGGGCGAGTGAGGGGAAATAGGGCAGACAACACTTCAGCTGGGGGCTAGCACCACCTGGATGGGGAGAAGCAGGGCTAGGGCGCGGCGAAGTTCGCGACGAATGGATGGTCTTTGTCTACCGGCCCGACCTGCGCGGCGCCGCCGGGAGAGCCGATCCCGCTAACGGATTCGGCGAAGAACTCCGCGTTTATCGGCGTGTAGTTCTTCCATTCGGCGGGCACGTCGTCCTCGTAGAAGATCGCGGTCACGGGACAGACCGGCTCGCAGGCGCCACAGTCCACACACTCGTCGGGGTGGATGTAGAGCATCCGTCCACCCTCGTATATGCAGTCCACCGGGCACTCGTCCACGCAGCCCCGGTCCTTCACGTCGATGCAGGGCTCACAAATCGTGTAGGTCATCGGGATTTACCCCTTTCCACCGTGCTGACCGTGTAAATGCAGTCTACCTCTTAGTACAGAGTGTGCAAACTGGTGCTCAGCGCTCGATGGCCGGAGTTGGCGCGGCCGCGAGCACGGTGCCCAGCACCGAGGAGTAGGGCTCCAGCGCGGCCACCGGGTAGCAGAGGACCAGGTCCGCGCCCGCGCTCCTGAACTCGTCGAACCTGGCCAGGGCCTCTCTCCTTCCTCCGAGCACGGTAAGAGCACGGACCAGCGACTCGGGAACGTCTCCCGGCCGTCCGGCCGCGAAGGCTTTCGCCGCAACCGCTCCCTCCTCACCCAGGCCCATCAGCTCGAGCTGTCGCAAATAGTGCGGGATCGCCGCGTACTGGCCGGTCATCTCCCTCAGGGTCGAAAGGGCGACAACCTCCTCCACGCCGAGGCACGCGCGCACGTAGACGGCAACGGTGATCGAATCCGGGTCTCGCCCGGCACTCTCGGCGCGCTCGGCAATCAGAGCGCGAGCCTCGGCCAGGCGATCCGGAGTGCACCAGTTGAGCAGCACGCCATCGGCCGACTCGGCGGCCAGCCCTATCATCCCGTTCCCCAACGCGGCGAGCCATATGGGCGGCGGCCCGCCGCGCGGATGCAGGCCGAGGCCCGCGAGCGCCTCGCGTACGAGCCCCACGTATTTCCGCACGGGGTCGAGGGATCGATTCGGACCCGAACCGATCCCCAGCACGAACCGGCCATCCGAGAGGTCCTGGACCGTCGCGGCAGCCATCGCGGTGGTGGCGGCCGTGCGCGACCCCATCGCGACCACACCAGTCCCTAGCCGAAGTCGTGACGTGGCATTCGCGTAGCCGGCCATCGAAGCGAAGGCCTCCCGGCCGGCGATCTCGGGGACGAATAGGGCCTCGTAGCCAATATCCTCGGCCGCCCTGGCTATCTGCACGCACTCGTCCCATGGGAGTGGGTCGCGGAGCACGATCCCAGTCCGGCGCGCCTCGACCTCGTCGCCGGTTATGGTCATGACGGAGCCATCGTCCCATGGCGGGTGGAGGACCGGCACGCGTGCAAGCCATCACGTTTCGCACTGAGGACGGGCTCTCGCTGGAGGGCGAGATCCATCTGCCCGACGGCGTCCCGAGTGCAGCGGCAGTCATCTGCCACCCTCACCCGCAACACGGCGGGAGCAAGGACCACCCGCTGCTTTGGGCGATCAGGATCGAGCTCACGCGGCGAGGGCTGGCGGTCCTCGCGTTCAACTACCGCGGCGTGATGGGCTCTGAAGGCGCGTATGCCGGCGGGGTCGGCGAGATCGAGGACGCCCGGGCCGCGATAGGAAGGGCGAGAGAGGTGGCCGACGGCCCGACCTTGGTCTGCGGTTGGTCGTTCGGCGCGAATGTGGCTCTTCGCGAGTCGATCGAAGACGATCGCATCGCCGCTCTCGCCCTGCTGTCGATTCCGCTATCCGACTCGAGCCTCGACCTGCCACCCCTCCCCGACCCCGCACGTCTGAAGGCCTATGAGCGCCCGGTGCTTCTGGAGGCCGGGGATGCCGATGCGTTCTGCCCGGTGCCTGAGCTCCTGACCCTAGCGGGTCGCCTCCCGAACGCAACGGTCGAGATCGTCGAGGGAGCCGACCACTACTTCTCCCGACGAGAGCGAGAGGCGGCCGGTCTGGTAGGGCGCTTTGCCGGGAACCGGCCCTCCTAGGTGTCTTCGTCGCCTCGGCGCAGCACTTCGATCCGAGAGCCGCGGACACGGCGCCAGTCCTTGCGGGGACCCAACAGGGCGCGGCGGATGCGCCAGCCGATCAGGCTCGCGATCAGGACGACGGCCAGGAAGAGCCCGAGCGCCACACCCAGGGCCACCTTCAGCACGAACGTGAGAGCGCCGGTCAGCGCGAGTATCAGGATGAGGATGAGAATGAAGAGTCCCATGTCTCCCAAGTTTACGCGCCTCGATGGGAATGGATAATGCCGCCATGCAGGTGAACAGGCCGAACGAGCCCGCGTACGCCGGCGTGGGCGGCACGTTCGCGAAGCTCCCCCTTGTGCTCGAGCCGTCCGGATTGGGCGGAGTGGACGTTGCCATCGTCGGCGCGCCCGTCGACGAGACGGTCACCTACCGTCCGGGGGCGCGATTCGGGCCCCGAGCGATCCGCTTGGGCGACGTGGGCGGTGGCCCGTTCCGTCCGAACATGGACCTGGGTGTCGATCCATTCGAGGTACTGACAGTCGTCGACTACGGAGACGCAGAGGTCATCCCGGCCGACCAGGCGAGAAGCCATGAGGCCATCAAAAGAGCGGTCGGCGAGATCTGCGCGGCTGGAGCCGTGCCGATCGTGCTCGGAGGCGATCACTCGATCGCACACCCCGACGTCGGTGCCGTCGCCGCCCACCTCGAGCCGGCCGAACTGGGGCTGGTTCATTTCGACGCGCACGCGGACAACGTGCCGTCGCTGTACGGAGTCACTCGCTCGCACGGAACGCCGATGCGCCTGTTGGTCGAGGAAGGGTCGCTCAAAGGGGATCACATCATCCAGGTGGGCCTGCGTGGCTACTGGCCGGACCCCGAGGATTTCGAGTGGGCCAGGCGGCAGGGCTTCAGATGGCACCTGATGGAGGAGATCAGCGAACGAGGTATGGACGCGGTCATGGACGATGTGGTTCGAGAAGCTGGAGAGTTCGACCACATGTTCCTGTCCTTCGACATCGACGTGTGCGACCCGGGCTTCGCGCCGGGAACCGGCACGCCGGAGCCGGGAGGCATCACCGCAAGAGAGGCGTTGCGAGCGGTCCGGCGGCTGGCCCGCGAGGTGGGTCTCTCAGGGATGGAGGTGGTCGAGGTGAGCCCGCCATACGATCAGTCGGAGATCACCGCGCGCCTGGCTAACCGACTGGTCCTCGAGGCGCTTTCGGGCCTGGCCCTGCGCAAGCTCGGGCGCGAGCCGCGACCGGAGCGATCCGCCTGAGCAGCTACTCGGCCAGCTGGGAGCAGAACTCCCCGAAGGCCTCGACGTAGCGGCGAATGTCGTCCTCTGTGTGCTGGACGCTGATGGTCCACTGCTCCTCGTCGCCGGGTGTCATGAAGATGCCTCGGTTGACCATCCAGGGGAACGAGGCGGCGAACAGCTCCGCATTGGTCTCCAGGAAGTCCCGGTAGTTCGTGAGCGGTTCGGCGCGGTAGGAGACGCATCCCTTGGCGCCCAGGTCCACGGTGTGAGCCGGGATGCCGTTGTCGTCGATGGCGTCGCGGCACCCCTCCGCGAGCAGCGTTCCGAGCTTGCCCAGATGGTCATACGCGTCGGGCGTGAGCACCTCCGTGAGCGCAGCCAGCCCGGCACGGCATGACAGCGGGTTGCCGTTGAAGGTTCCCTGCTGGGCAGCGCCCTTCGTCACCAGCTCCATCACGTCTGCCCTGCCGCCGAAGGCTCCAATCGTGGCGCCTCCCCCGATGGCCTTGGCGAAGCAGGCCAGGTCCGGCTGCACGCCGAAGCGCTCGATGACCCCGCCATAGGCGATCGTGCCGCCGGACTTGACCTCATCGAAGATGAAGATGATGCCGTGCTTGGTGCAGAGGTCCCGGACCCGCTCCAGATAGCCAGGCTGGGGGAGCACGATTCCAACGTTCATCATCACGGGCTCCATGATCACCGCGGCCACCCGGTCCCCTATTTCGGCCAGACCGCGCTCCAGCGCGTCGGCATCGTTGAACGGCACCACCAGGGTGTCCTTCCATTGTGAACGCGGGACACCCTTCGACGTCGGCTCGGTCCAATAGATCGCGGAGTCCGAAGTGGCCGCCTCGCCACCCACGGTGTTACGCAGCCCGAGGACGTCGGCCTCCGGTACCACGGAGAAGAGCACCGCGTCGTGGTGGCCGTGGTAGGAGCCCTCCATCTTGATGATGGCGTCGCGGCCCGTGGCGGCGCGAGCCACGCGCACGGCGTCCATCGTGGCCTCCGTCCCGGAGTTGACCAGGCGGACCTGGTCGAGGTTGAAGCGTTTGCAGATCTCCTCCGCCAGGGCCACCGTGACCTCGGTGGTCACGGCGAAATGGATCCCGAGCCCGGCCGCCTTCCTGATGGCCTCGACGATCTTCGGGTGCGCGTGCCCCACGACGTTGACCCCGAACCCGCCGTGGAAATCCACGTACTCCGTCCCGTCCACGTCCCAGACGCGCGAGCCCTGTCCCCGCTCTAGGTACACGGGGTATGGGTCGCCCGCCTGGAAGTTCGATGTGACCCCGTTCGGAAGGCTCCGGCGGGCTCGCTCGAAGAGGGCGGCCGACGCCCGAGTGTGGTCTAAGAGGCGCGAACCCTCTCGCGCCGCGATCTCCCTCGCCCGTGCCGTAATACGCTCGGTGTCCGCCTGCGTCACAGCTCCAGCCTCCCCAGGGTCCCGCCCGTTCAGACTTTCCTGCGTTGAAGCACCAGATTGGTTATCGCCAGTATTACCCCGCCCATGAAGATCAAGGTACCCATCACGAACACCTGAGGGGGAGTTCCAACCTTGACGGCACCGAAGACCCATAAGGGGAACGTGAGGGTCTTGCCGTTGACGAAGCTCGAGATGATGAAGTCATCGATGGAGAGCGCAAACGCCAGAAGACCGCCGGCAAGCACGCCGGGGAAGATGATCGGCAGGGTAACGCGATAAAACGTGACCCAGGGATTCGCGCCCAGGTCCTGGGCCGCCTCCTCCAGCGATCTGTCGAAGCCCGTCAGCCGGGCTCGAACGGTGATGGCGACGTACGCGATGTTGAACATCACGTGGGCAGCTATGAGCGTACCGAAACCCCTGGTGACCTTCAGCGTCACGAACAGGGACAATAGCGAGGCACCGATCACTATCTCGGGCGCCGCGATGTTCATGAACAGCACCATGTCGGTGGTGCCGTGCCCACGATACCTGTAGCGCACAAGGGCCAGGGCGATCAGCGTGCCCAGGATCGTGGCTATCAGGGCGCTGATGGCGGCGATCTCCAGGGAGTTCTTAAGCGCCGCGGTCAGGTCGGTGATGTCGAACAGCTTCCGGTACCACTCCGTGGTAAACCCCTGCCACTTGAAGGTCACTCGCGCATTCGGGGCCTTGTTGAACCCGTACAGGATCATCAGAAGGATGGGCGACATCAGATAGAAGATGAAGATCCCCACGTATGTGGGCAGTATGAATCGGGTCCATCGCCGCCGGCCTCCGCCCGGGGGTGCGGGCGAGGCCTCGCGGGCGGCCACGGTACTCACACGTACTCCTGGATGTTCCTCGTCCCCAAGGCTCTCGCGTAGGCGAAGATCCCGATCAGGAGGGCTACCATGAGCACCGTGGAGAGCGCCGCTGCGCCTGGATAGTCGAAGTTCACCAGGAAGCGCTGCTGGATGATGTTGCCGATCATCGTGTTTCTGGTGCCACCCAGGATTGATTGGTTGACGTAGTCTCCCGCCGCCGGGACGAACGTCAGGAGGACGCCCGCGAACACACCGGGGGCCGCCAGCGGGAGGATCACCTTGAGGAGGATCTGGCGCTTGTTCGCGTACAGGTCGCTCGCCGCTTCGACCACCCGGCGGTCTATCTTCTCGAGGGAGACGTACAAGGGCAGGGCCATGAACGGCAGGAAGTTGTAGGCGATCCCGGTGACCACCGCGGTGCCAGTGGCAAGTACGTGGAAACTTCGCCCAAGGATCCCCCAGTCCTTCAGGGTCCCGATCACGATGCCATCGTCGGCGAGGATGAACCCCCAGGAGAGCGTGCGAATGACGAAGGAAACGAAGAAGGGCAGGAGCAAGAGAAGGAGGAAGGTGTTCTTCCGCTTGCCACCATAGAAGGCGATCCAGTACGAGATGGGGAACGAGACGACCAGGGTCAGCAGGGTCGCGAGCCCCCCGTACTCGATCGATCGAACGATCTGAACGTGGTATTGCTTGATTACGTCGTAGTACCGGCGGAAATGCCATGTCATCGAGAACCCGCGCTCGAGGGACCCCGTCTGCAGCGAGACCGAGATCATGACGAGCAACGGGATGACGAAGAACAACCCCAGCCAGACCCCGCCCGGCATGATCAGCAGGTAGGGAGCGAGTACCTTCCCCAGCCTGGTTCTCGGCTTCTTCAGCTTTGGTAGATCGGCTGGAAGATGTCGTTCCACGCCTGCTCTTCTTCCTCGCTCTTGAACACGTAGTAGCGGTGGCCCTTGGCGAGATCGGCCTCCTCCGGGAACACAAGCGGGCTGTTGGCCACAGCGGGGTCCTGGAGGTCGTTCAAGATGATGTCCTTGGCTGCTGGGACGGGAGTGATGTAAGTGACCCAGTCCGCGATAAGGGCGGCGACGTCAGGCCTGTACACGAAGTCCATGTAGGTGAGGGCGTCGAGAGGGTGCTGCGCCTTTTGGGGTATGCACATGTTGTCCGTCCATAGCGCGCCACCCTCGCTTGGGATGACGAACTTCAGATCCGGGAACCCCAACAGGTTTGACTGGTAGATGTCACCTGACCACGCCATCGTTATCCATGTATCCCCGTTCTGCAAGGCATCGATATAGCCCTGCTCGTAGTACTTGCGGACAAGTGGCCGCTGTTGGTTCAGCCAATCTGCAGCGGCCTGCCACTGATCGGGCGTCGAGGTCTCGGGCACGGCACCGGTGACGAGCAGGCCGAAGGTCGGGAGGTCCGCGTTGTCCGCGAACATGCCGATCTTGCCCTCGAAGGCGGGGTCGTTCAGGTCGTTGATGCTGGTGATCTCTCGGCCGGTTAGCTTTGGGTTGTAGCCGATCCCCGTGTACCCCGACTGCCATGCCATCGTATGGGCGGCTCCCGGGTCGTAGCTTGGGTCCGTCACAGAGGGGCTTCCGTACTGGTTGAAGTTCGGGGTCCGGCTGTGATCCAACGGGATGAGGTAATCGAGCGCGATCAGCTTGTCCAGGGTTGTCCCATTGGTGATTACCATGATGTCCCAGCCGGTGTCCTGGCCAGCGGCGAGAGACGGCTGGATGGTCGCGAAGAAAGTGTCCACCCCTTGGATGACGGGCTGGTAGTTGACCTCGATCTGGGTCTCCTGGGTGAACTTGTCGATCGAGGGCCTGCTCTTGTGGCCCGCCTCCCTGGAGAAGTCGATGTAATAAGGCCAGTTGGCGAAGTTGAGCTGGCCGGCGATCGTCTGCTGATCCCAGAAGGCCGCCAGCTCGTCAACACTGGGAGTCCCGGTGCCGCCGCCAGATGTGGCCGGAGCCGTGGTGGGCTTGTTGGCCGTTCCGGAGACGCCGCACGCGGCCAGGAACGCCGAGAGTCCCAGGGCGCCCGCGCCGGTGCCTGCGTACCGGAGCACGTCTCTGCGCGACATCCGGCGCTGGGTCAATCCACGGAACAGGGCCGGGTCCAGACCCGGTGGCATAGAGTGATCCTCGTTCATTGCTCCTCCTCCCAGTCTGCTAGCGGCGCCGAGGGGCGAACCGCAAAGGTGTGTTCGGGACGCCAGACCAGACGAACCGGCTGGCCCGGGGCGGGGATGGTCTCGGCGCCCAGGTTCTGCGCGTAAACGGTGAGCGTGCGGTCGCCCGGGCCGTCGACGGTGAACTGATGGCTCACGCCAACGAACGTGGCGACCCTAAGGGTCCCGGTGACCGAGTTCCAGCCGGCAGGCGTGTCTCCCGAGGCAGACTCCAGCTTGATCTTCTCGGGGCGCACACCTACCTTCACCTTCGAGCCCTGTCCGTTCAGGCGTCCGATGGGAACGCTGATGGCGCCGCCGGTCGTGAGCTCGACGGTTGCCGTCTTGTCGCTTCGTTCGCGCACCTCGCCGTCAAGCAGGTTCGATGCACCCAGGAAACCTGCCACGAACTCGGTGGATGGGTTCTCGTAAACGTCCTCCGGAGCACCTATCTGCTCGATCGTGCCGTGCCGCATTACCGCCAGCAGGTTCGACATGGTCATGGCCTCTTCCTGATCGTGAGTCACGTAGAGGAACGTGATCCCAACCTCGTTCTGGATCCGCTTCAGCTCGAGCTGCATCTGCTTGCGGAGTTTGAGGTCGAGGGCACCGAGGGGCTCGTCGAGAAGGAGGACCCTCGGTCGGTTGACCAGGGCGCGTGCCAGAGCGACGCGCTGCTGCTGGCCCCCTGAGAGCTGGGAGGGCTTGCGTTTGTCGAACCCGGGCAGATCCACGAGCACGAGGGCTTCCTTGACGCGGCGGGAGATCTCTTGTCCTGGAACCTTCTTGCGCCGGAGGCCGAATGCCACGTTGTCAGCAACGGTCAGATGAGGGAACAGGGCGTAGGACTGGAAGACGGTGTTCACGTTCCGCCTGTACGCGGGGAGGCTCGTGACGTCTTGCCCACCAAGATAGATCGAACCTGCCGATGGCTCCTCAAACCCGCCGATCATCCGGAGCGTCGTCGTCTTCCCACAGCCCGAGGGGCCAAGGAGGCTGAAGAACTCGCCCTGCGCCACATCCAGCGTCAGATCGTCGACCGCGGTCGTGTCGCCGAAGCGCTTCGTCACCCGGTCCAGGCGCACATCGACGTCAGCCACGTGGTATCACCAGGTTCCCCAGTTCCTTGCGATGCCCGATTCTGCCACGTCTGGGAGGCGTGGGTCCCGAGTCCCCCAGGGCAAAAGGCAGCCCGCTGCTTTGTACAGGAGGGCGACTGCTCCTCAGGACCCCTACGGGCGAGACTGGCCATCATGCGCGCGATTGTGGTCGGAGGAGCCGGCGGAATGGGCAGGGTCGCCGCTCGAGACCTGGCCCGGTCCCCCGGTGTACATGGGGTCACGATCGCGGACCTCGACGGCGAACGAGCCGAGGCTGTCGCCTCTGAGATCGACGCGCCCGCCATCGAGGTTGTCGGCCTTTCCGCCGACGTGACGAGCCAGGGATTCCCCGACGTCCTACGAGGCCATGACGTGTGCATCGCCTCGGTCGCCTATCGGCTCAATCCGCTCATCGCGGAAGCGTGCCTGGAAGCGGGCTGCGGCTACGTGGACCTGGGCGGCCTCTTCCACGTGGCGCTGCAGACGCTCGAGTATGACGGCCGTTTCAAGGCCGCGGGCCTCACCGGGGTGACGTGCGTCGGTGGAAGTCCCGGCATAACCAACATGCTCGCCGTGGTTGGCGCCCGTGTGCTCGATGCAGGGTCGGTGCGAGCCATCCACGTCCGGCTGGGATCGATGGATCCGTCGGTCGAAGGCCTGCCCCTCCCCATCCCCTATTCGCTCGACACGATCCTCGACGAGTTCACGATCCCCGCGATGGCCTTCAGGAACGGCGAATTCGTGGAAGTACCTCCTCTGGGCGAGCCGGAGGAGATCGATTTCCTTCCGCCCGTCGGCCGGCGCGGCGTGTTCACCACTCTGCACTCGGAGGTCGCTACGCTTCCGCGGGCGTTCCCCGGCGTGAGAGAGGTCACGTTCAAGATCGCCCTGGAGCAGGCCCTCGTGGATCGATTCCAGCTGATCGCGGCACTCGGGCTCGCGTCTACAGAGCCGATCGAAGCCGGCGGGCAGCTGGTTCGCCCACGTGACGTTCTTTCGGCCCTCGGCCGGCGCTTGCCCCAGGCTGCCGGCACCGAGGACATCGAGTGCCTCCGAGTTGTACTGGAGGGGACGCACGAAGGCCGGCCCGCGACGGCCGTGGCGGAGTCCCTGATCGAACCGGACAGGGGCGCAAAGATGGGAGGCGGGGCGCTCGACACCGGGATCCCGCCGTCGATCGTCGCCCAGATGGTGGCGGCCGGAGAGGTCAAGGGACCCGGGATGTTCGCCCCCGAGGAGGCCGTCGATCCGGATCTGTTCTTCTCCCGCTTGGCCGAACGAGGAATCACGCATCGAGTTCACCGGCCTTCCGCATAGGCTCGGCATCGGAGTACCCTTCGGCTAGTTTCTCCACGCGCTAGGGGGATCCGAAGATCCGTGATCTGTTCAGCTTGCGGCACTCAGAACGAGCCGAACCGGAAGTTCTGCGGCGAGTGCGGGACCCAGTTGGCCATGGGGTGCCCTTCGTGCGGGGCCTCGAACGCGCCCGCCGCGAAGTTCTGCGGGGAGTGCGGGACGCCGCTCCAGGCAGCCCCGGCGTCCCGAGGAACGACGCCGGGCGCGAAGCCCATCGCCCGTCAGGCACCCGCCGCTGAGCGCAGGCTCGTCACGGTCCTGTTCGCAGACCTCGTTGGCTTCACGACGCTCTCCGAATCCCGAGACGCCGAGGAGGTTCGTGAACTCCTCACCCGCTACTTCGATACCTCGCGCACACTGATCGTTCGCTACGGCGGCACCGTGGAGAAGTTCATCGGCGACGCCGTAATGGCCGTTTGGGGCACCCCGACGGCCCGGGAAGATGACGCCGAGCGGGCGGTTCGGGCCGCCCTGGACCTGGTCGGAGCTGTGTCGGACCTTGGCGTGGAGGTCGGCGCTCCCGAGCTGAGAGCCAGGGCTGGGGTACTGACCGGGGAGGCCGCCGTCACGATCGGGGCGGAGGGTCAGGGGATGGTCGCGGGCGACCTCGTGAACACGGCATCGCGCATACAGTCGTTGGCCCAGCCTGGTACCTCCCTGGTAGGCGAGACGACCAGGCGGGCCACAGAGGCCTCGGTCGTCTATGAGGAAGCCGGTACCCACGAGCTCAAAGGCAAAGCTGAGCCGGTCCCTCTGTGGAGGGCCATGAGGGTGGTGGCGGCTCGTCGCGGGGCGCTCAAGTCCACGGGGCTCGAGGCGCCCTTCGTTGGCAGGGCCAGGGAGCTTCGGCTGATCAAGGATCTGTTCCACTCGTCCACGGAGGAGCGCAAGGCCCACCTGATCTCGGTCGTTGGGGTCGCGGGGCTCGGTAAGTCGCGGCTCTCCTGGGAGCTGTTCAAGTACCTGGACGGCCTGGCCGGAACCTGGCTCTGGCACCGGGGCCGGTGCCTCTCGTATGGCGAGGGTGTCACCTACTGGGCCCTAGCCGAGATGGTCAGGACACGAGCCGGAATCGAGGAGGGCGAGGACTCGGCCTCGGCCTTCGCCAAGCTACGGCGCACCATCGGCGAATACCTGCCGAACCCGGAGGAGCAGCGTTGGGTGGAACCGCGCCTGGCGCACCTCCTGGGGCTCGAGGACCGGACCGCCCGGGATCGAGAGGATCTGTTCGCGGCCTGGCGGTTGTTCTTCGAGCGGCTGGCCGAGAAGAGCCCGACGGTGCTGGTCTTCGAGGACATGCAGTGGGCGGACGCGGCGCTCCTCGACTTTATCGAGTACCTGCTCGACTGGTCGAAGAACCATGCGCTGTTCGTCATGGCCCTGGGCCGGCCAGAGCTCTTCGAGCGGCACCCTAGCTGGGCAGCGGGCAAGCGAAACCTGACCTCGATCTTCTTGGAGCCGCTGTCCGATCAGGCGATGGACGAGCTCCTCCAGGGCCTGGTCCCGGGCCTACCGGAGGCCATACACGCGAAGGTACGGGAGAGGGCTGAGGGTGTCCCCCTCTATGCGGTCGAGACGGTTCGCATGATGATCGACCGAGGCCTGCTGGTGCGGGAGGGCAACAAGTACCAGCCCGCCCGGCGCATCGAGGACCTGGAGGTGCCCGAGACGCTCCAGGCTCTGATCGCGGCCAGGCTTGATGGGCTCACCGCGGAAGAGAGGAGGCTGATCCAGGACGCGGCCGTGCTTGGCAAGAACTTCTCGAAGCAGGCGGTCGTTGCGCTATCCGGCCTGACGGAGGAGGAGCTCGATCCCCTGTTGGCTTCGCTCGCTCGAAAGGAAGTAATCTGGCTACAGACCGATCCGAGGTCGTCCGAGCGGGGGCAGTACGCGTTCCTCCAGGATCTGGTCAGACGGATCGCGTACGACACGCTCTCTAAGCGCGATCGTAAGGCTCGTCACCTGCTTGCTGCCGCTTACCTGGAGCAGGCTTCCGTGGCTGGCGAGGAGGAGCTGGTGGAGGTCGTCGCCTATCACTACCTCGACGCCTACAGGGCTGCGCCCGAAGCGCCAGATGCGGGCGAGATCAAGGAGAAGGCTCAGGACACGCTCGCGCGCGCGGGCGAGCGAGCCGCCTCCCTTGCCGCCAGCGAGGAGGGGCAGCACTACTTCGAGCAGGCCGCCGCCATGGCCGATGCGCCCGCCGTCAAAGCACGATTCCTGGAGCGTGCCGGTCATATGGCGTGGTTGCGGGCGCGCGCGGAGGAGGCCGAGTCCCTTTTCGGAGAGTCGATCGCACTCTTCGAGTCAGAGGGAATGACCCATCCTGCCGCCAGGGTGACTGCTCGCCTGGCCGAGGTGCAGTGGCGTACCAAACGCATGGAGGAGGGCCTCGAACGAATGGAGCGGGCCTTCGCCATCCTTTCCGGGGACGAGCCGGACGAGGACCTGGCTACCCTGGCAGCCCAGCTCGGCAGGCTGCACTTCTTCAAGGGTGACGTCGACCGCGCCGCCCCTCGGATCGAGACGGCGCTCACCATAGCCGAGTCACTGGCGCTTCCGGAGGTTCTCTCCGAGGCTTTTCAGACACGGGGGCTGGTGGCCCTCACCCGTGCGCGGACCGAAGAGGCCCTGGCCTACATGAAGCACGCCCTCCAGATCGCCGTCGATCACGACCTCTCCTCGGCGGCCTTGCGGGCGTACAACAACGTCGGCGAGATCCTCAACTCCCGGGATCGGTACGAGGCCGCGCTTGACGTCTACCGCCCGGGCCTGGCCCTTGCCCAGAGGGTCGGGGACCGATGGTACGAGACCTCGCTCATCGCAGAGACGGTATTCACGCTGGTCCGCCTTGGTCGATGGGACGAGGCTCTCGACATGTCCTCTCAGGTCCCCGATCTCGGAGCAGGGGACTCGCGCACCATGAGCCTCTGGCAGGCTCTGGTGGAGATTTATCTGCACCGCGGGAAGCTGGCCGAGGCGCCGCAGCTGCTCTCTATGCATGCCGGGGCCGAGACCTCTCCCGACGTCCAGGATCGGGCGATCTCGGCGGCCGTGAGGGCGATGGTGGCACTGGCCGAAGGGGACGCGGCTCGCTCTATGCGACTGGCCGACGAGGCTCTTCGGTCACGCGAACAGCTCGGTCCCGGGAGCCAGGTCGTGCGGGCCGGATTCGTCGTAGCGTTGGAGAGCGCCTTCGCGCTGGGCAACCAGACTAAGGTGGAGGAGCTGCTCGAGATCGTTCGTTCCATGCCGGCGGGGGTCCTTCCCCCCGTACTCAAAGCCCAGCTCGAACGCTTCAATGCCCGCTTGGCAGCCGTACGGGGAGAGGGCGATGCAGTCGAGTCCGGCCTCACCGTCGCCGCCGGGATGTTCCGCGAGCTTGGCGTAGTGTTCTCGCTGGCCGTCACGCTGCTCGAGTACGGGGAGTGGCTGGTCCGGCAGGGCCGCAGAGAGGAAGCCGAGCCGCTGCTCGAGGAGGCCCGGTTCGTGTTCGAGAGGTTACAGGCAATCCCTTGGCTCGACCGGCTGGCCCGCGCAACCGGGCACCTCGTCGCGG